>JABAHS010022625.1_pt1 | contig 17550 bp, 16 predicted proteins | sample 7062111 | NCBI WGS metagenome assembly JABAHS01 (sample SAMN14534600, study PRJNA622989) | marine sediment metagenome | biome: marine biome [ENVO:00000428]; feature: marine pelagic biome [ENVO:01000023]; material: deep marine sediment [ENVO:00002113]; isolation source: pool of 4 deep marine... | reverse complement strand
TGTTAATAATTTAAGTATTTTGGAAGAAGTGGATAAAGCCGCAAAAACCGAAAATACGGATAAGTAACAGAACGTGATGCTTATATTGCTTAAATACGGCACAGTGAGAGATGCTATGCTCAGATTAGAAAGGCTCTGCACGCATACAATATATTTATAAGATGATTATTTAGTTCAATTATATACAAAGAGGCGGAGCTGCTGATATTAAACAGCATAAAGCTTATAAGACCCGTTGGCACAATTATAAATTCTACAAGCGGGATAAAAAGAAGATTAGCGGGAACCGAGAGCAGGGATAATATTCCAAATGAGTTTATTATGAGCGGAAGAGTAAATATGGTCGCAATAACGGTAGTTTTGAGGCTTGTTAAGAGCTTGTCCTAAACGTATATATGTTTAGAGGATAAAAGTGATGAATGGTAAGGATTCCAAGAACTGATAGAAATGACAGCCTGAACGAAAGATCAAAGATAGCGGAGGGATCAATTAGCAATATTATTAGTGCGGTTGCTAAAAGCGTATTAAATTTATAATGAGAACTTCCGATAATAATAGAAAATAAATAAAGAACGGCCATGATGGTCGCCCTTATTACAGGGGTGGCAAACCCGGAGACAAACATATAAAAAATAATCGGCACTATGGTAAGAGCTGCCGTTATCTTTAGTGCATTATAGTTTAAAAGCACCCGTTCTGATCTTTTAAGAGTCCAGTCAAAAACAAAATAGAATATAAGGGCGATTGCTCCCAGGTGAAGCCCTGATATCGCAAGAAGGTGAGAAGAAAAGCTGTTTCTAAGCTCCGAGGGTATACCTTTTTTTCACCAATAGTGAGTGCAGAATAAATTTCAGAGTTTGGAAAGGGCAGATTTGATCTTATAAACCTTACAAAACTCTCCTTTCTTTTTTCTATAAATTCAAAAAATGAGTATTTGTTTGATGCTTTTCCAAAAGAAATAATGTCCGAGGAGTCATCTATAAAACCTGTTAAATATATCTGGTTGCTCTTATAAAACTTATTTACATCAAAAGCTCCCGGGTTATTGTACTTTCTAAACTCTTTTAGTTTTACGTCTAAAATACGAAGCCTGTGCCCTTTGTAAATACCGTATAGATGACCTTCCAGCGTAATAATTAATTTATATCAAGCTTATGTTTCTTGCCGCCAATACTTGTGCTTTGAATGCAGAAAAAGCCTTGAGCTGTCCTCTCTTCTCTCGATTGGCTTAAACAGGATTCCCTCGATATCCGCTTTGTTAGTTCTTAACAACTCCAGGCTTGTTTTCTCAGCAGGGGATTAGTAGAAAACAGTACTCCAACAAGTATGAAGAGAAGATACTTAAAACTGTTTTTATAAAAGGTGAGTAAAATAAAAACTGCGCTTAAAATAATGAGAACTGTCAGGCTTGGCGCCAACCACTCAGTACTTAGGATTCCTAAAACAAAAAATAGTAGTGGTAATAAGACTCTATTTCTGGCCAGAAAGGGTTTTATCAGCTTTTTTAAGTAAAACTGCCGCGTACGCTGCTATTCCTTCTCCTCTGCCTGTGTAGCCTAATCCATCTGTTGTCGTAGCCTTTATGCTGATTGCCGATTCGGATACTCCGGTGGAATTAGATATATTTTTTACCATTTTAGGGGTAAATCCTGATAACTTTGGCTTTTCACAGATTATGGTTGTATCGATGTTTTCTAAAACAAACCCTTTTGATTTTACGATCTCATAAGATTGTTCTAATAGACTTAGGCTTGAAATATCCTTAAACCTCTTATCGCTGCTTGAAAAATGCTTTCCCAAATCCCCTGTATTTGAGGCGCCGAGCAAGGCATCGCATATGCAGTGGCAGAGAACGTCGGCGTCTGAATGTCCGCTCAGCCCAAACTCATATGGAATTTCTACCCCGCCTATAATGAGTTTTCTGCCCTTTGCAAATTTGTGCGCATCAAAACCATTTCCAATTCTATACATCTGCATATTCCTTTAAATAAAACTCTGCAAGTTTTATATCTTCGGGTGTTGTTATTTTTATATTATGCTTAGGGCCTTGTACGATTACGGGTTTAATGCCTAAACATTCAACCAGACTCGATTCATCCGTGCCGCTTATATTATTGTCGGCTGCATTTTGGTATGCTTGTTTTATTAAATCAAACCTTATTCCCTGCGGGGTCTGAGCAAGCCATAGGTTATCCCTCGGCACGGTTCTTTCGATCAGGTTATCCTTCCCGGTTTGTTTTACCGTATCGTTTACGGGGGCGGCGCATATAGCACAGTCAGATAATTTAGTCTGTTCTATTACGCGGTTTATTGTACGAGTATCTACAAGCGGCCTTGCGGCGTCGTGTACTAAAACAATATCAGTAGTGTCCGGTACCTTGCAAAGCCCCTTATTAACAGAGTCCTGTCTGCTTTTGCCGCCCTCTGTTATTTTTTTAACTTTTTTAAATTCCTTTAGTTTTGAAATAACCGAATCATAAAAGTCCAGGTCATCTTTTGGCAGTACTAAAACTATCTCTGATACCGCACTGCAGTTCTCAAACGCATTTACCGAGTAATACAGAGCAGGCTTTCCCCCAATCTTTACAAATTGTTTTTTTGTCGTATTTCCAAAACGCCTGCCGCTTCCGCCTGCTACTATAATTGCGCAAACATAACTCTTGCTAGCCATTAAGTTCAGAAACCATATTGTGTTCAGTGCCCTTTATCTTGGAAAATACCATTCTTCCGGTAGGTGTTTGCAGAACGCTTGTAACAGAGACTTCTATCTGTTTTCCTATTCTATTCCTTGCATCATCCACTACTACCATTGTGCCGTCTTCCAGATAACCAATCCCCTGTTTTTCTTCCTTACCCTCTTTTGCTATGAGAATGTTCATGGTCTCACCAGGAAGAACAATTGGCTTTAATGCATTGGACAGTTCGTTTAGGTTTAAGACTTTTACGCCCTGAAGCCCGGCAACCTTGTTCAGGTTAGAGTCATTTGTAACGATGACTCCATTGATTTTTTTTGCAAGTTCAACAAGCTTAAGGTCTGCCTCCCTTACCTTTGGAAAGTCGTGTCCTGTGATTTTGATATTAACAGTAGTAATATCCTGCTGCATCCTCTTCAGTATATCAAGCCCCCTTCTGCCTCTAACGCGTTTAATGGGCTCACCGGAGTCTGCTATATACTGGAGTTCTTTTATAATAAATTTTGGTACTAATACTTCACCGGTTATAAAGCCGGCTTCAGCCACATCTGCGATTCTTCCGTCTATAATGACACTTGTATCGAGTATCATAGTCTTAAATGAATTTTTCTTGGACGAAAACTTGCCGCCTACTCTGTGATCGGCCTCAGCGCCTTTTTTTATACCTATAGCTATTCCTGTATAAAGAAGAACAAGAAGAGCTGCTATATTAGAATAAGGCGCATATTCTGCTGGTATTGGTGAATAGGACGTAACCTCCCTTACAAGAATAAACAATACCGATGCAGCTACTATTCCGCCTGCGATACCTGCTGCTGCTTTAGGTGAAACATCATCGGTGCTTGGTTCAACTACGAATATAAAAATAGCTGCAAGTGCGCCGAAAAGAATTGTTATTTTAATACTAAAATCTACATTTTCCGGGCTATAGCTGAAAAAAAATCCCAGAAAAGTAACCAGTGCTAGAACAAGAAGCTTTATTAACATTTCTGCTACCCCCAAGTTTAAATTCCCTTCCCCAAAACTTAAAGATAATTAAGATAGTAAATAATTAACTATTTTGCATTTATTAGAATGAGGAAAGGTGAATAAAATTATGAATTATTTGTCGTAACTTTCTCTACTAAACTGACAATTTCATCTCTTACTCTTATGTACCTGCTTTCACCGTATCCGGGTTTTTTTGCCCTTCCCTCAATGCTCTTATCGGCAATTATTTCACCAGTGCTTTTATCGATAAGGTTTATTCTGACTGTTACAGAGCTTTTGCCCTTATCATTTCTTCTGAGAAACCATTCGCAGTATTTACATCCTCTGCTGTAATTTGTAACCTTTCCTTTTACGAGTAAAATATTCTTGCCGGAAACACTTGATCGGGGTCTGAAAAATTCGGAGCTTGTACGTGTAATTTCTATATGAGCATATTGAGACTCAAGAGACTTGGCTACCATATCGGGTATAATAGTATTGGAATCATATGGAACCCAGTTTTCTTCGGTTTTATCAAAGTCTGGAATTTCAATTATTTCATAAGAATAATTAATATTATTGTCAATATCTTTATAGTTTATTATCTTAATAGGACTACAACCAGTAATAATTATTCCGGTTAATAAAAAGATAATGATGAAAAAGTTCCTTACTAACATAACACCTCCTTTTTTAGATTTATAAATACAATACTTAAATTATATAAAAATAAAATAAAAAAAACGGATAATTGCTGATATTATAACAATAAATAAGTAAAGATTTAATATATGAAAATTTGTACTCTTGCAAGTGGAAGCTCGGGTAACTGTCTATACGTCGAGACCGAACACTCAAAAATATTAGTAGATGCCGGAATTAGTAATAAACAAATTACCAAAAGGCTTGGAAGCATAGATGTAGATATTAAAGATATCGATGCAGTTGTAGTAAGCCACGAGCACACAGATCATGCGCTAGCACTGCCTTATCTAAAAGCTCCAGTTTATGTATCAAGCTCGGTTACGGGCTTATGGAATGATAAGGTTTATGATCTAAGGCGTTTTGAGACTGGAAGTGTGTTTAGTGTTAATGATACCACCATTACATCTTTTCCCGTACCTCATGATGCCGTTGATCCTGTTGGATTTACTCTGCATGATGGTACCTGCAAGCTTGGAGTAGTTACTGATATTGGGGTTAGTACAAAGCTCATAAGTGAAAGATTAAAGGGGTGCAATCTGCTTGTGGTTGAGTTTAACCATGATGAAAATATGATGCTCTACAGTCCGTACCCTTGGCACCTGAAACAAAGAATAAAGAGCAGGCTTGGTCATCTATCCAATACCGAGGCCTCAAATCTGCTTAGCACAGTGGCAAATTCGGGTCTGCATTCTGTAGTGCTTGCGCATCTTAGTAAGGTAAATAATAAAGCGGAGTCTGCACTTGAGTTTGCATATAATGCTCTTAGCAAACTAGGGCTTGGGGATGTGAATATTAATATTGCTCCAAGAAATAATATAAGTGAGGTAATCGAGATTTGATAAAAAGATACAGCAGAGAAGAAATATCCAGTGTATGGACGGATGAGTCTAAGTATTCATATATGCTAAAGGTTGAGCTTGCCGCATGTGATGCTTGGGCAAAGCTCGGAAAGATTCCAAAAAGATCATTGCAGACTATAAAGAAAAAAGCAGCATTTAAAGTATTTAGAATAAACAAGCTGGAAAAAACCCTGAAGCATGATGTTATTTCATTTTTAACCTCTGTAGCAGAGAACGTTGGGCCGGATTCCAGGTTTATACATATGGGTCTTACATCATCTGATGTTCTGGACACTGCATTTGCTCTCCAGCTAAGAGACAGCTCGGACATTATTTTAAAGGACATAAAAGAGGTCTTGACGGTCATTAAAAAACTTGCAAGGAAGCATAAATATACCGCTATGGTAGGAAGGACTCACGGCATACATGCAGAGCCCACAACATTTGGGCTTGTAGCGGCGCTGTGGTATGACGAGATGAACAGGAACCTGGAGCGAATGAAAAGGGCAAAGGATGCCGTTAGCGTGGGGCAGATTTCCGGTGCAGTAGGGGCGTATGTAAACATCCCGCCTTCTATAGAAAGAGATGCATGCAGGATTCTGAAGCTTAAGCCTGCTGCCATATCCACACAGGTTATACAAAGGGACTTGCATGCTGAATTTTTCCTTACCCTGGCAATTATTGCATCAACAATTGAAAAAATCGCTCTTCAGATTAGGCACTTTCAAAGAACAGAGGTGCTGGAAGCAGAAGAAGGCTTTACAAAAGGTCAGAAAGGCTCTTCTGCAATGCCGCACAAGAAAAACCCGATACTCTCGGAAAACCTCTGTGGTCTAGCCAGAATTGTAAAGGCTAACGGCTCTGCTTCACTTGAAAATAATCCCTTATGGCACGAAAGGGACATAAGCCACTCTTCAGTAGAAAGGGTAATTGGGCCTGACAGCACGATTCTGATTGACTTTATGCTTGCAAGGGTTAAATCACTTTTGGAGAACCTTGTCATTTATCCAAAGAGTATGAAAAGAAACATGGATATAACAAACGGGCTTATTTTTTCAGAAAAAGTCCTTCTCAAACTTGTAGATAAAGGGATAACAAGAGAAAAAGCCTATGAGATAGTACAAAGAAACGCTATGGAGTGTTGGCAGAAAAAGACTCCCTATAAAGACCTTTTAATTTCAGATCCTGAAGTAATGAAATACCTGTCTAAAAAAGAAGTCGAAAGCTGTTTTGATCTTAAAGGTGAATTTAACAATATCGATCTTATATTTAAAAGAGTTTTTTCTTAACTATTTTTTTAAATAGATAAGAAATAAAAAAAACCCCGGTAAACATTATGCTTACCGGGGTTTTCTGGCTTTTATGGGTCAGGAGAGATGAGCAAATGACCTTTATAAAGCCTCCTGCGTGTTTTTTAGAAATAGGCTTGTAGCTGTAGTCTGAAACGATTTTCTTCTTCGGTGATACCGTCAATATCTTCTTCTTCAATATAAGAGTAATCAGCCTGAATTTTCCACCTGTGGCTATTGCCGAGATAGTAGCTTATTGCAGGGGTGATTTCCCATGCTGAATCATCACTTCCTACGGCGTCATCAAAGTCTACATAGGCATACCTTGCGGCTACTTCTAAAAGTTTAGGCATTAAGAATACGCCTGCCTGTACCCTGAAGCCCTGATCATAAGCGTCTCCGCCAACACCTGTGGGATCATAATCAGCGCCTATGTATGAAGCTTCAAGATTTGCTCTTGGATGTAGTAGAGCAAGGTCAACGGCCCATGTGATAAGCTGTAAGTCCGTAGCGCCGAGTGCAGCGAAGTCTGCGCCTCTTGCTCTAAAGTTCCTGTTGTCTGTTTCATCAAAAAGCGAAGAGTTACCATCATCACCAGTGATTTCAGATTCGATTCCAGCAACCGCTGCGCCTATCTGAATTGTAGGTTCTTTTACGAAGTTATGCTTTGGTTTTAAGTCTTTTCCAAGCGGGCTGAACATTATTCTACCAGACCATAGAAGACCAGTATCCAATCCGTTTTCATCGCCTTCATCAGAGTTCCTTCCTTCACCCTGAAAGAGTCCAAGCTCGTATAAGAACATTTTCTGGATTTTACCGTGAAGTCCTATACCTGCATCACGGCCAAAGGCAAAGTTTCTGTCAAGTATTGAACGGTCGACAAACTGTAGGGCCGATGATGAAGTAAGCTGCTCTCTGTTAAATGGAACCTTATACTGACCGACTCTTGGCACAAACTGTTTGTTATAAGCAAAGTCAAATACAAGGTCTCTTAAGTTAAAGCTGTCTTCTCTTACATCTAACTGTAGTTTATACTTAAACCACGGTCTAAAAGCGTTACCCTTCCACTGAAGCCTTACTCTTGCAAGATCAAACTCGAGGTTCTCACCAGCATCGTCCTCAGGGTCTAGATATTGAGCCCTAAACTGACCGCGGATATTGAATTTGGTCTTGAAGTTTCCGTCGGCAGTTTCCATGAAAAAGCCTTTTTTATATCCGGCCTTCATGCCTTTATACCAGGCATAAGCATCCTCGGCTTCTTTCTTGGCAATGAACTCATCTATTTTAAGATCGTTTGAAGCTCTATCAGATTCGAGGCTTTCGATTTTATTCTGAAGCTGCTCGATCTGCTGCGCATTTTGCTTCTGGATCTCTAAAATCTGTTGCTTTAGCTGTTCGATTTCGCTTGTTTTAACTTCAGCTGTTGCAGCATTGGTTAATAACAAAGGAACCGACAGCAACGATAAAAAGAATACCTTTAATTTATACGGCATCTCCTTCCCTCCTTTAATTTTTATTATGGCAAGAGCTTATTGAGCTTATTTGAATGATTTGTGAACTAAATGTTAAAATATTGTTAAGATATTTTGCTGTGGTTGAAAAGATTTTCCTAAATCCTATAATAATCATATAAATAGTTTAATAGGAAGGAACAAAGATGTCCGAGAAAACAGTTGTAATAGTGGATGACGAGCAGGATATAGTTGAGCTTGTTAGCCATCATCTGAAAAGAGAAGGATTTTTAGTAAAAGAGTTTAGTAGGGGAAGAGAATTTTTCTCTTATCTGGAATCTATACTGCCGGATTTAATAATACTGGATATAATGCTTCCGGGTATTGATGGCCTGGAAATCTGTAAGATTTTAAAAAACAAGCAGAAAACAGCGCACATTCCAATTATAATGCTCACAGCTAAGGCTGCTGAAGCTGATGTAGTTGTAGGGCTGGAGCTTGGCGCGGATGATTATGTAGTAAAACCTTTTAGCCCAAGGGAGCTTGTTGCAAGGGTAAAGTCTGTATTTAGGAGGCTTGATAAGAAAGAAAGTGAGGAAGATGTAGTAAAGATAGGCCCCCTTTCAGTAAATCCTGATAAATATGAGGTTATTGTGGACGGAAAGAGCATCAATCTTACCACCACAGAGTTTAAAATATTAGAAGTATTAACCGAGAGAAAGGGAAGCGTTTTTTCAAGGGATCAGCTTCTTAAGAAAAAGAGGCTTTGGGGTGATGATAAACTGGTTTATGATCGTACAATAGATGTACATATAAAGAACCTGCGTGAAAAGCTTGGTGTCGCCGGCCATATGATAAAAACCATTAGAGGCGTTGGCTATAAGCTGGAAGCTGTTTAGTATTTTCTGTTAATATCTATATTATTTTCCAAAGAATCTCGATTCATTCCACAATTTGTTAAATAATATACTTCACAGGCAAGATTTACTCTGTTTACCCGTCATTAATGCTCTACTTTCATGCATATTTTGCATTTTCTTAACACAATATTAACAATTCAACAGTTTAATCAAGTAATAAAATTTATTAGGAGGTAGTACCCATGAGAATTAAATCTCAGATGATAAAGGTTTTAAGCCTTTTTGTTGTTTTATCAGCATTTGCTCTAAACAGCGCAAGCGCTTTAGAGGTAGATCCTGCACTTAACGATTATGCAAAAGTAAGTGGTGTTTCAGGAAACGTAAGCAGTGTGGGTTCAGACACCATGAACAACATGATGGCTCTTTGGTGTGAAGGGTTTGCTAAGTATTATCCAAATGTTAAATGCCAGATAGAAGGTAAGGGCTCAAGCACAGCGCCACCGGCTCTTATTGAAGGTACATCAACTTTTGGTCCAATGTCAAGAGCAATGAAGAACAAGGAAGTTGATGCTTTTGAAAAAGCATTTGGTTACAAACCAACACCTGTAAAGACGGCTATAGATACGCTTGCGGTATATGTAAACAAAGATAATCCAATAAGCTGCTTAACAATTGCTCAGGTTGATGCTATATTTTCCAAAAACAGAGCATGCGGCGGACCAGAAGATATAGCTACCTGGGGCGATGCAGGACTTGAAGGAGAATGGGCAAACAAGCCAATAAGTAAATACGGAAGGAACTCCGCATCAGGTACGTATGGCTACTTCAAGAAAAAAGCGCTTTGTAAGGGCGACTATAAAGACGACGTGAAAGAACAGCCGGGTTCAGCTTCTGTTGTACAGGGTATTACTGAAGACCTTGGAGGTATCGGATACAGTGGTATCGGGTATAAGACATCAGGTGTAAAGGTTGTGGAGCTTGCAAAAGACGGAGCTGATTGTGCAGGTCCTTCAATTGAAAACGTAATGTCTAAAAAATACCCACTTGCAAGATTCCTTTATCTCTATGTGAATAAAGCGCCAAACACGGATCTTGATCCACTAAGAAAAGAGTTCTTAAACTTTATTCTTAGTAAAGAAGGACAGAACGTAGTTATTAAAGACGGATATATCCCTGTGCCGGCTAACGTTGCAAACGGCCAGTATTAAATGGAAGTTTTAACTGAATCAGAAGAGAAATTAAATCAGCAGGCTGCCTCTAAAGAGATACAAATCAAAAAGAGGCGGTTTGCGGATAAAATTGCGACCGTTGTAGTTACATCAGGAGGGATAGCAATAATATTGTCTATTATTGCTATCCTTCTATTTATTGGTATAGAAGTTGTTCCCCTTTGGGAAAAAGTAAAATCATCAGTAACCAGCAATTTTGATTTAAAAGAAAATAAGTCTATATTTGTACTTCCTGCAGCCTCACCATCCGAAAACACTGCATTAGCACTCACACCAAGACCAGATATTGTTGCAATAGGTGTGGAAGAATTCAGAGAAATTGCATATTTAATAACTGATAACGGCTATGTTCATTTTATTGATTTAGAAAACGGTAAGAATATACAAAAAGTACAGTTAAGCAGCCTTACAGGGAAAAAAATAACAACAGCTTCTGGAGCAATAGGAAACAAAAATTACACACTGGGCACTGAAGATGGTTATGTAGTACCAGTAACGGTATATTTTAATATAACTTTTGATGAAAAACAGAAAAGGATTTTAACTCCCAGGATTATAGAAGGTGAAATAGTTTCCGTATCTGAGAGTCCTATCAAATATGCAGTGAGTAAAGAAAATGAGGATGGCTCAGGTTCAACCGTTGCTTATACTGAGTCCGGACAACTATTTCTTGTTACTTTAGAGCAGACTGAATCATTTTTTGGAGATTCGGAAGTCAGTGAAAAAAGAGCTGATCTAACAAATGATCTTGTTGGTAAAAAAATAACCAGTCTAGCTTTGGATGATTTCCTGTATAATGTTTACGCAGGGACGTCTGATGGAAGTCTTCTTAACTGGGATATTAAGAGTAATAAAGAAAATCCAAAATTTGAAAAGGTTATAGATGCTTCAGAGAGCCCTATTACACTTTTAAATTTTGTTCTTGGAAACAGGTCATTAATTGTAGGAGACAAAACCGGTAATGTCTCTACCTGGTTTAAAACAAAGGATGAAAAAAATAAAGAGACTTTAAGAAAGGTGCATGTTCTTGCATCTCATACCGCCGAGGTCACAAGCTCTGCTTCTTCTCCTAGAGATAAAGGAATAATAACAGCGGATTCCAAAGGCAATATTATTGTTCATCACACTACTTCCGAACAAAAGCATCTGGAAATTAGAGGCAGGGGAGATTATATCAAGAGCATTGTCATGGCGCCAAAAGCAAACGGAATGCTTGCAATCACAAAAGATAATAATCTTTTTAACTACAGCCTAAGCAATGAACACCCTGAAACTAACTTTAAAACCCTTTTTGGCAAGGTGTGGTATGAAGGATACCAAAACCCTGAATACGTATGGCAGTCTACAGGAGGTACAGACGAATTTGAGCCCAAGTTCAGCCTGACACCGCTTATGTTTGGAACCTTTAAGGGCGCTTTTTATGCTCTGCTATTTGCGATTCCAATTTCTATACTGGCTGCAATCTGCGTATCACAGTTCATGCATCCTACATTAAGAAATACTATAAAACCAACTATTGAAATTATGGCAGCGCTTCCAAGCGTAGTGCTTGGATTTTTTGCAGGTCTCTGGATGGCCCCGCTTATGGAGAAAATCATCCCTGCTCTTATTGCCATGCCAATTATAATTACAATTTTTACGCTAACAGCGGTTTATGTATGGCAATTCGTACCAAAAGTTATTAAGGGCAGGATCAAAGAGGGATACGAGTTATTTTTACTTATACCTATTATAATCGTTGGTATCTTAATATCACTCGGAATCAATTCTTCATTAGAGAGCATCTTGTTCGGCGGCAATTATAAAGAGTGGTTATATACGGTTTTGGGTCTGCAGTACGATCAGAGAAATGCTCTTGTAGTCGGTTACGCGATGGGTTTTGCTGTAATTCCGATTATCTTTACTATCTCAGAAGATGCCCTCTCAAGCGTACCGCAGCACCTGACTGCAGGTTCTCTTGCCCTTGGCGCCAATAAATGGCAGACAGCAATAAGGGTGGTACTTCCTACTGCAAGCGCCGGTATTTTTTCTGCCGTGATGATCGGGCTTGGAAGGGCCGTTGGAGAAACAATGATCGTGCTTATGGCTACAGGTAATACCCCTGTGCTTGACTGGAACATCTTTAACGGATTTAGAACTCTGTCTGCAAACATAGCAGTTGAGATTCCCGAAGCGCCGCATGGGGGCACCCTTTACAGGATATTGTTTTTAGCTGCACTAATACTTTTTGTGGCTACATTTCTAATTAACACCATTGCGGAATTAGTAAGACAAAGACTTAGAAAAAAATACGGACAGCTTTAGTAACTTATAAAATACTATGAAAAACTTCTGGAAAACCGGCGATCCTTTTATATGGCTTACAGGAACAGCCCTTATGTTCAGTCTAATAGCCATATTTGGCCTCTTGTTTATTATAGCATCTAAAGGGCTAGGGTTTTTCTGGCCCTCGGATATTGCGCAGGTCGAGCTTATTGACGGCACAAAATATCTCGGGCAGATAAGCGGAAGAGAAAAAATAAGAAAATTAAATACAGGAGAAGCGGTTAAGCGTACAAGGGTGCAGCTGAAAGTAGGAAATAGAGACATATACGGGTTTGATTTCAAGTGGATTGATGACGATAAGATAAAGAGCATTACATATCCGGAAAACGCATTTTTAATAGAAAGGCTCGAATGGGGAAATATGTATGGGTTTGTTACTGAGATTAAAGAGGGCTCTAACATTATCAGCAGCACTAAAGAGCAGTCAATCCAAAAGCTCGCCGAGATTCTTCCCAAAACAACCGCAAAATATAAAGAGATAAAGGAAATCGAGAAGTATGATATAGGTGATATTAACTATGCGATGGAGGGTATAAGGCTAAAGAAGAAGAACTTAAATAAGACTGACCCTGAAGATATTAGAAAAATAGAAGAGCTTAATAAGCAGTTTGCCGAGCAGGAAGAAAAATTTAAAGTAGAAGAAAAGAAGCTTATTACTTTATATACGGAGCTTGACCAATATAAAGTTAAATTAGAAACAGTTGATGACAGGTCAAAAGAGTTTTCTGCAGGAATAATAGTGCGCGCATACAGGCCTAACTCCATGGGTACATTCAGTAAGTTTATCCTATATCTGGATAAATTCTGGGAGTTTTTATCTGCTGATCCAAGGGAAGCAAATACTGAAGGTGGCGTATTCCCGGCCATATTCGGCACTGTAATGATGGTTCTGATTATGAGCATAGTAGTACTGCCATTTGGAGTTTTGGCAGCGCTTTATCTAAGAGAGTATGCCAAACAGGGGCCGATGGTGAGGGTAGTTAGAATATGCGTTAATAACCTTGCCGGCGTACCATCTATTGTTTTTGGCGTTTTTGCCGTTGGATTTTTTATATATGGAATAGGAGGGGCAATAGATCAGGTTCTGTATAGCGACAATCTTCCTGCCCCAACATATGGAACAGGCGGTATTTTATGGGCGTCTCTTACCCTTGCTCTCCTTACGGTTCCGGTGGTTATTGTAGCCACAGAAGAGGGGCTTGCGGCTGTACCAAAAAATATTAAGGAAGGCTCTTTAGCTCTTGGAGCTACCAAGTTTGAGACAATGTGGAAGGTTGTTTTACCAAGCGCAATGCCCGCTATTATGACTGGGCTTATTCTTGCTATTGCAAGAGCCACAGGAGAGGTTGCCCCACTAATGATTACGGGGGTAGTAAAACTTGCGCCCGACCTGCCGATTGACGGTCACTTTCCTTTTGTCCACTTTGAAAGGAAGTTCATGCACCTGGGCTTTCATATTTATGACGTAGGGTTTCAGTCGCCAAATGTGGAGGCCGCAAAGCCAATGGTTTACACTACGACATTACTGCTGATTGTGATTGTTATTGTATTGAATCTGGCGGCTATTGTGATTAGAAACAGACTTAAGAAAAAATATACATCATCACAAATTTAGAAATATTTATTTAAATAAATTAACTAAATGTTGTAAAATATTTTATGGGGTGGAATAACAATGAGTACTGCATTAGAGGAAAAAAAAGAAATGGAAGAGAACGTGGAAGAAGGTCAGTTGCGACAAAACTCTCAAGATCAACAAGCCATGGGTAAATCTGCAGAGGGTGAAGAATTAGAAACCTATATTAAGAAGGATATAGAAGATCCAATTGTTAATGTTAAGAATCTGTTTTTAAGCTATGGTGAGAAAGAGGCGCTGCATGATATAAGTCTTCTAATAGCTGAGAAAAAGGTGACTGCGTTCATTGGCCCTTCAGGCTGTGGTAAGTCAACCCTGCTTAGGTGTTTTAACAGACTAAATGACCTTATAGACAATGTTACTATCAAAGGTGCTATAGAGATAAATGGCAGGGATATAAATGATCCCAACTTAGAACTTACAGAACTTAGAAAAAAAGTTGGGATGGTATTTCAAAAATCAAATCCCTTTCCAAAGACTATTTATGAAAATGTAGCATACGGCGCAAGGATTGCCGGTATAAACGAAAAAGACGAGTTAGACCATATTGTAGAAAAAAGCCTTAAGGGAGCGGCGCTCTGGGAAGAGGTTTCTGACAGGCTAGATGAAAGCGCATTGGGAATGTCGGGAGGACAGATGCAGAGGCTTTGTATAGCAAGGGCAATAGCAGTAGAGCCGGAAGTGCTTCTTATGGATGAGCCGTGCTCAGCTCTTGATCCTATAGCTACATCGAGAATAGAAGACCTAATCACAGAGCTTAAGGAAAACTACACGATAGTTATTGTGACGCATAATATGCAGCAGGCTTCGAGGGTTTCAGACTTCACTGCTTTTATGTACCTTGGAAAGATGGTTGAATATGATGAAACCCAAAACATATTCATTAACCCCGCCATACCTCAAACTCAGGATTATGTAACGGGTAAGTTCGGTTAAAAAAATTGGGCAGGAGTCAGATGGGTAGAAAAAAAGTGCTTTTTGTATGTACTCATAATTCTGCAAGATCTCAAATGGCAGAGGGAATACTAAACAGCTTTCATTCTCAAAAGTTTGAGGCATTTAGTACAGGTTCAAATCCTACAAGCATAAACCCCAAATCGGTTAGCGTTTCAAAAGAAATAGGAGTGGACTTATCTAATCATTATTCAAAGGGATTTGATGAACTTGGGGATATAGAATTTGATTACATAGTAACTGTTTGTGACGATGCAAGGGAAAAATGTCCTTATTTTAAGGGAGATGGCATAAGAATCCATAAGAGTTTTAGCGATCCATCGAGTTATGATGTCAGCGATGAGCAGAAAATAATGTTTTTTAGAAAAGTTAGGGACGAGATAAGGGATTGGATAGATAACGAATTTGCAATTAATGCTTAAGATTATAATCTGTCCGGTTTATCCAAATTACGGAGTGATTAAGGTATGATTAAATTTGAAGAAGAACTTAATAATCTTGTTAAATTGATGCTCAATATGGCTTCTGTTGCCGAAGAGATGATAACCAAAAGCACAAAGGCCCTTGTCGACCGTAATATGATCTTGGCAGAAGAAGTAATAAAAACGGATCAGAAAGTAAACGAGATGGAGATAGAGATTGATAATCTCTGTGTCAAAATACAGGCTCTGTATCACCCTGAAGCGGAGTATTTAAGAACCGTTACAATGATTCTCAAAATTAATAATGATCTTGAGAGAATAGGTGATCATGCCGTTAATATAGCTAAAAAGGTAATTTATCTCTCGGATAAGCCGCCTGTAAAACCTCTTATTGATATACCGAGGATGGCCGATAAGTCTGTGGAGATGCTCAGAGACAGTCTAAAGGCATTTATTGATAAAGACTCTGAGCTTGCAGTACAGGTTTGTATGAGTGATGATGAAGTGGACATACTCGAAAAACAGGTGATGCGTGAATTGATCTCATATATGGTTTCAGATCCAAGGACAATAGACAGGGCGCTTGCGCTTATATTTATCGCAAGAGATTTAGAAAGGGTAGCCGACCTTGCTACAAATATTTCTGAAGATGTTTATTATATTGTTCACGGTAAAAACTTAAAACATCACGCGCTTGAAAAAGAACTTGGTTGAGTTTTTATTTCTTAAGAGCAATCCGCTGACTGCTTGCCTTGGGTGATTTGTTATATGTTTCCATTGCACCCGGTATCCATTTATTTAGATTTGTAATCCTTGTCCCATGGCTTGGATGTGTTGATAGAAATTCAGGAGGGTTTGGACGGCCTTTATTTGCTGCAGCCATCCTTTTCCAGAAATTTATCGATTCTCTTGGATCATAACCTGCTTTTGCCATATATATAAGCCCAATCTGATCGGCTTCCGATTCCTGCTTTCTGTTAAATGGCAAAATACCACCTAGGGTAACACCGGTACCAAAAGCGGCGTTTATAGCATTTATTGTCTGTGGGTCTTTGTTCCTTAGCGCTACGTTTAGCCCTACTGCTCCAAGCTGTGCTAAGATACCAACTGATATTCTCTCTCCTCCGTGCCTTGCCGTGGCATGGGCGACTTCATGACCCATAACAGTGGCAAGCCCTGCTTCTGTTTCGGCTACTTTAAGTATGCCTGTGTATACTGCTATTTTTCCACCAGGCAGAGCAAATGCGTTAATAGTATCGTCGTTATCTATGACCTTGTATTCCCATTTATAACCAGTCTTTCCCGATGCTTGTGCTATTCTCTTCCCAACTCTTGTTACAGAGCTGTTGTATTTAGTGTTTTTTGAAATTTTTTCTTTCTTAAGCACGTCCTGAAAGGCAACAAGCCCCATTTCTATCTCCTGATCCTCGGAAAGCAGTATAAACTGCGACCTGCCTGTTACAGGGGCCTGAGTGCAGGAGATTAAGCTAAAACCTGTTAGCGTGAAAACTAATATAAGTATAGATAGTAATTTAATATATTTTCTCATTATATTATCATAAACGTTATTTGCTCTATATTAAACTATAAATAACAAAAAAAGTTTCTTTTGGAAGGAAAAGCAGTGACTCTAAAAACGGAGAGCCACTGCTTATGATTTATAATCTTAATTAGCTTAGATCAGCTTCTTTTATTCTCTTGATACCTTCGTCAATATCCTCATCAGAACATGCGTAGGTTATTCTTACATAACCCTCGCCCTGGCTTCCAAAAGCGGTTCCTGCTACTACAGCCACACCTGCTCTTTCAACAAGCCTGTCTGTAAATTCCTGTGATGTAAGCCCTGTGCCGCTTATATCTGCAAAAGCATAGAAAGCTCCATCGGGAGTATCACATTTTATGTTCGGGATGGTATTTAGCCCGGCAACCATTCTGTCTCTTTTGTCCTGTAATAATTGAAGTTTGTTGTCTACCCAGTCCTGAGGGCCGGTTATGGCAGAGTAAGCTGCTTTTTGGATAAAGGCTGCGACGTTTGTTATTGAATCCTGAAGAAAGATTGAGAGCTTGTCTGTAACTTCTTTTGGAGCTACAGCCCAGCCGATTCTCCAGCCGGTCATTGCCCATGTTTTTGAAAATGTATCTATACAAATAACTCTGTCCTTAATTTTATCAATTCCG
>JABAHS010148506.1_pt1 | contig 17555 bp, 18 predicted proteins | sample 7062111 | NCBI WGS metagenome assembly JABAHS01 (sample SAMN14534600, study PRJNA622989) | marine sediment metagenome | biome: marine biome [ENVO:00000428]; feature: marine pelagic biome [ENVO:01000023]; material: deep marine sediment [ENVO:00002113]; isolation source: pool of 4 deep marine... | reverse complement strand
GCTCCTGCGTATACAGGGCCTCGACCTGAAACTTGATGGGAACGCCCGCGAACTCCTCGAGCTCGGCCACGGTGTTCGACTCCTCGTCGAGCAATAGGTCGACGACATCCGGCGACGCGAGGACCAGCAGGCTCCCGGCGTCGAATTGACGCGCCTCCCTGAGTATCTCGCGAAAGATCTCGTAGCACACGGTCTCGGCGGTCTTGATATAGCCCCGGCCGCCGCAAGTGGGACAGGGTTCACATAAAATGTGCTCCAAGCTCTCCCGGGTGCGCTTGCGGGTCATCTGGACCAGCCCCAGGGAGGACACCTCGCTGATGTGGCTGCGCGCATGGTCCTTCTCGAGGCTCTTCTCGAGCGCCCNNGCTCCTCGTTCGACATGTCGATGAAATCGATGATAATGATGCCGCCGAGATTGCGCAGCCGCAGCTGCCGCGCGATGGCCTGGGCCGCCTCGAGATTGGTCTTGAAGATCGTCTCCTCGAGGTTGCGGTGGCCCACGTAAGCGCCGGTGTTGACGTCGATGGTCGTCATCGCCTCGGTCTGATCGATGATCAGGTAGCCGCCCGACTTGAGCTGCACCTTGCGCTCCAGCGCCCGCTGGATCTCGTCCTCCACGCCGTAGAGGTCGAAGATCGGCCGCTCGCCGGGATAGTGCTCGAGACAGGCCACGATCTCGGGCACGAACTCGCGCGCGAACTCGAGCGCCCGCAGGTAGGTCTCCCGGGAATCGATCCGCACCTTCTCCACCTGCGCGCCGCCGAAGTCGCGCAGCACGCGCAGGGCCAGCGGCAGATCCTCGTGAACGATATCGCCCGGCGCCGCCCGGCGCCCGCGCTCGCTGACTATGCCCCAGAGCTTGTCCAGGAACTCCTTGTCCGCCGCGAGCGCCTGCTCGCTCGCGCCTTCGGCGGCGGTGCGCACGATGTACCCGCCCTTGCCGCGCGCCTCGCCGGCCAGGCCCTGGAGGACCTGCTTGAGGCGCTGGCGCTCGGTCTCGTCCTCGATGCGGGTGGAGACGCCGATGTTGTGACCGTCCGGCAGCAGAACGAGATACCGCGACGGGATGGTGATATGGGTGGTCAGCCGCGCGCCCTTGGTGCCCAGCGGGTCCTTGATGACCTGGACGACGACGTCCTGACCCTCGCGCACCAGCTCGGCGATGCTCCCGCTGCGCACCTCCTCCACGGCGTCGTTGTCGTCGGGCAATACCACGATGTCCGAGGCGTGCAGAAAGGCGGTGCGCTCCAGCCCGATGTCGACGAACGCCGCCTGCATGCCGGGCAGCACGCGGCAGACTCGCCCTTTGTAGATGTTGCCGACCAGTCCGCGCCGGCGGCTGCGCTCGATGAGGACCTCTTGCAGAACTCCGTTCTCGATCATCGCCACGCGCGTCTCGCGCGGCGTCACGTTCACCAGGATCTCTTCGCTCATCGATACGGGTCATGGATTTCCGGTTTTCGGATTGCGACTCCCGCCACCGAATCGCAAGTCGAAAGCCGGGGCGGCCTACAGGACCTCCACCCCGAAGGCCGTCAGCAGCTCCGCCGTCTCGAACAACGGCAACCCCATGATCCCCGAATAGCTGCCCTCGATATGGGTCACGAAGACGGCCGCCTTGCCCTGCACGGCGTAGGCACCCGCCTTGTCCGCCGGCTCACCGCTCGCCCAGTAGCGCTCGCGCTCGGCGGGCGCGATGCGGCGCATATGGACCGTCGAGGCGCTGAGCCGGGTCGCGTGCCGCCCGCCGTGGACCAGCGCCACGGCCGTGAGCACCCGGTGGGCCCGACCCGACAGCCGCGCGAGCATTGCCAGCCCCTGCGCGCGGTCCGCCGGCTTGCCCAGCACCTCGCCCTCCGCCGCCACGACCGTGTCGGCGCTGAGCACCGGCCGGTCCAGCTCGACCCCCGCGGCGCTCCAGCCCGCCCGGGCCTTGGCGAGCGCCACCCGCAGCACGTAGACCTCCTTGGCCTCGTCCGGGCGCAGGCGCTCGTCCACGCTCACCGGATGAATGCGGTGAGCGACGCCGATCTGCTCGAGCAGCGCACGCCGGCGCGGCGAGGCCGACGCCAGCACGATCGCGGGGTCATCCATCGCGGCGCTCGCCGGCCTCCCGGCGCGAACGCGGGTCGGGCCGATTCAGTGTCGGGTTTCCCCTGGAGGGATGCAAGGCGGGGCTCAGCCCCGGTGATAGGGATGGCCCTGCAGCAGCGTGACGGCCCGGTAGAGCTGCTCGGCCACCACGATCCGGACCAGGCCGTGGGGAAGCGTCAGCCGGGAGAGCGCCCAGCGCTCGGCGGCGGCCGCGAGACTGGGCCCGTCCAGACCGTCCGGCCCGCCGACAAGCAGGGCGAGGTCGTCCCCGGTGAGCATCCAGCCCTCGAGGCGTCGCGCCAGCTCGGAGGTGGACCACTCCTCTCCGTGCTCGTCGAGGGCCACGATCCGACTGCCTTTCGGGACGGCCGCCCGCAGGCGCCGCCCCTCCTCGGCCCGGGCCCGGTCGGGCGGGGCCCGGGGACCCCGCCGCCCCGTCGCGACCTCGACCAGCTCCAGCGTGCAGGTCCCGGAGAGACGTCGCGCGTAGTGGTGGTAGCCTTCGGTCACCCAGGCGGGCATCCGGGTGCCGGCGACGATCAGGCGAATCTTCATCGAGGGCTCGCGGCCGGGCCCGCCCGCTCACCCGGGATGCTCCGACGGGCGCAAGGACTCGGGGCTCTCCTCGAAGCGCCAAAGCTTCTCCAGATGGTAGAACTCGCGCATGCGCGGGAGCATCACGTGCACCACCGCGTCCCCGAGGTCGAGCAGTATCCATTGAGCCTCGCGCTCGCCCTCGACGCCGAGCGGGCGCACACCCGCCGCCTTCGCCCGTTTGATCACGTTGTCGGCCAACGACTTCACATGGCGGTCCGAGCGCCCGCTCACCACCACCATGAAGTCGGTGATCGTGGTCTTGCCACGCACATCCAGCGCCTGAATGTCGACACCCTTGAGCTCCTCGAGCGCATCGACGATCAGATCCTTGAGCGCTTCCCCTTGTGGTGCCTGCATGCCCCCTTTCATCCGTCTCTCAGCCGGCGCCGTCACCGGCGTTGCAGTAGAGCCCGCGCGCCTTAATATAGTCTGCCACGTCCTGGGGCAGGAGGTAGCGCGGGCTGGCCCCCCGCGCCACGCGGGCGCGGATGTCGGTGGCCGCGATCTCGAGCTGGGTCACCTCGACGAACAGCATACGCCCGGCGGGCGTGCCCCGCAGGTCCGACGGCGCATCGACGCGCCGGGTCGTCGTCCACTCGGCCAGCGGACCCGTCTGCGGGGCCGTCGCGCCCGGCCGGCAGGCGACCGCGATGTGGGCGAGCCCGATCAGCTCCGTCCAGCGGTGCCACTGCGCCAGCCCGGAGAAGGCGTCCGTGCCCATGATCAGCACCAGCGGACGGTCACCGACCTCCCCGCGCAGCGAGCGCAACGTGTCCACCGTGTAAGAGGGCCCGTCACGCTCGAGCTCGCGGCGATCCACGCGAAACCCCCTCACCCCCTCGAGCGCCAGCTCCAGCATCCGCAACCGGTCCTCGGCGGCGGCCGCGGGCACGACGCGGTGCGGCGGAACGCGGGCGGGGACGAAGCGCACCTCCTCGAGGGCGAGCGCCTCAAGGACCTCGAGCGCCGGCCGCAGGTGACCGAAGTGCACGGGATCGAATGTGCCGCCGAAGAGGCCGATCATGTAAGAACCAGTGACGAGTATCGAGTCACGAGGACCGAGGGACAGCACGGAGCGGGCGTGGGTTCATTCACGAGCGCACACTCATCGCGCACAACTCTGTGTGCTTTCGCCTCAATCCTCGTCACTCGTCACTAGTCGCTCGTTACTCTCTTATATGCCCCTCGCCGAGCACGACGTACTTTTGCGACGTGAGCCCTTCCAGCCCCACCGGGCCGCGCGCGTGCAGCTTGTCCGTGCTGATGCCGATCTCCGCGCCCAGCCCGTACTCGAAGCCGTCGGCGAAACGCGTCGAGGCGTTGACCATGACGGAGCTCGAGTCGACCTCGCGCAGGAACCGCCGCGCCCGCGTGTAGTCCTCGGTCACGATGCTGTCGGTGTGGTGCGAGCCGTGGGTCTCGATGTGCTCGATCGCCTCGTCCAGGCCGCGCACCACCCGCACCGAGAGGATGGGGGCGAGATACTCCGTCGCCCAGTCGCTCTCGCTCGCGGGCCGCGCCTGCGCCACCAGCGCCCGGGTCCGCTCGCAGCCGCGCAGCTCCACGCCGGCCTCGAGGAAGCGCTCGGCGAGCGGCGGCAGAACGCGGTCGGCGATCCCCTCGGCGACCAGCAGCGTCTCCATCGTGTTGCACGTGCCGTAGCGCTGGGTCTTCGCGTTGTAGGCGACCGCGAGCGCCTTGTCCGTATCGGCCCGATCGTCGATGTAAACGTGGCACACCCCGTCGAGGTGCTTGATCACCGGGATGCGCGACTCGCGGCTGACGCGCTCGATCAGCCCCTTGCCGCCGCGCGGGACGATGACGTCCACGTGGTCTTCCATGCGCAGCAGCTCACCGACGGCCGCGCGATCCGTGGTCGCGACGACCTGCACCGCATCCACCGGCAGACCGGTGGACTCGAGCCCCATGTGCACGCAACGAGCGACCGCCTGATTGGAGTGAATCGCCTCGGAGCCACCGCGCAGGATCGCGGCGTTGCCCGACTTCAGGCACAGGCCGGCCGCGTCCGCCGTGACGTTCGGGCGCGACTCGTAGATGATGCCGATCACTCCGAGCGGCACGCGCATCCGCCCGACTTGGATCCCCGACGGGCGATACTGCAGGTCGGTGATCTCTCCCACCGGATCGGCCAACGCGGCGATCTGACGCAGCCCATCGGCCATGGCGTCGATGCGCCGGGGCGTGAGGGCGAGCCGATCGAGCAACGCCTCGTCGAGGCCGCGCTCGCGTCCCGCCGCCAGGTCCCGCTCGTTCTCCTCCGTCAGCCGGGCGCGCCCCTCCTGCAGGGCCTCGGCGATGGCGCGCAACGCGGCGTCCTTGAGGCCCGATTCCGCGCGCGCCATGGCCCTCGCCGCGGCGCGGGCGCCTCGCCCCAGGGCCTGCATCTGCGCGCGCGCGTCGGGCTCGAGCGATTGGGCTTCGCTGCTCATGGCGGTCTCCGCGCTCAGAGGGCGCCGGCGCGTCCGGGATGGAGCTCACAGCCGGCGGCCTCGAGCGCCAATTGTAACAATTCCTCCCAGGCCCTGCCCGGCGCCACCCCCTTGATCACGCGGTCGACCCGGGCGCACTCGCCGAGCAGCGCCGCCCAGCGCTCGGGCTCGTGCCGACGCAAGGCCCGCTGAACCCAGGGCTTGCGGCGCTCCCAGATCCGATAGCGGGCCATCAGCGCCCCCAGCCCGGCGCCCCGGGCGCGCTCGCCGGCCAGGCTGCCGAGCAGTCGCACCTCCCGCGTCACCGCCCACAGCGCCAAAGTGGGCTCGATCCCCTCGGCCCGCAGGCCCTGGACGATGCGCACGACACGCGCGATGTCGCCCGCGAGCACCGCGTCGCCGAGATCGTAGACGCTGAAGCGCGCGCTGTCGCCCACGGCCCGGGCGAGCGCGGCGGCGTCCACGGGGCCGGGCGGCTGCAGCAGCGCGAGCTTCTCGACCTCCTGGGCGCAGGCGAGGAGGTTGCCCTCGGCACGCTCGGCGAGCAGCTGCACGGCCTCGTCAGTGGGCTCGAACCCCCGCGCGCGCATGCGCGCGTGTATCCAGCCGGGCAGCTGCTCGACGCGCACCGGCCGCACCGTGACGACCGCGCCCGCCCGCTCGATCGCCTGGTGCCAACGGCTGCGCTGAGCGGGAGCGTCGAGCTTGGCGCAGAGGATCAGCAGCACGGTGTCCGCCGGCGGCGCCGCCGCGTAGGCCTCCAGCGCGCGCGCGCCGGCCTCGCCGGGTTTCGCCCCTTCCATGCGCAGCTCGATCAGCCGGCGCTCGGCGAACAGCGACAGGCTCGCGGCGGCGCCGGTCAACCGCGACCAGTCGAAGCCACTCTCGACATGGAGCACCTGACGCTCCGCGAAGCCGCGCGCCCGCAGCTCCGCCCGCACCATGTCCGCGGCCTCTCCGCGCAGCAACGGCTCGTCTCCGGTCAGCAGATAGACCGGAAGCGGGCCGCGGCGAAGCTGCTCGGCAAGCCGCTCGGGCCCAAGCTTCACGGCGCGGGCTCCATGCCGGCCTCCACGCGCCGCAGAATCAGCCGGGCGGCGTCGCGACGCATATCGCGGGCGAGCATCGCCTCCTCGCCGCTCTTGCCCAGCACGTCGGTGGGATCGAACACGTAGTCCCGGCGCAGCTCGACCGCCTCGCGTGGCCGTCGCACCTCGCCTGTCGGCCCCTCCACGCGGAAGGCGACGTGATAGATGAGCTCGTACTCCCGGGCCCGGCCGCGAGCGCTGACCGACAAGGCGCGCCGGCGGGTGCGCTCCTCGAGCACGTGCAGCACGGCCGTGGCGCGCTCGCGCTCGCTCACGAGCTCACCCCCGCCGGCCTCGAGCCCGCGGCGCAGCTCGACGGCCAACGGGCCGTAGGCATCCGGCGCCTGCACGAAGACCCGCTGCATCCCCGGCGGCAGGTCGACGGCGCCGCGCAGGTGAAAGCCGCAGCCGATGAGCAGCGAGACACCGGTCGCGAGCAGGACGTGCAGAATGCGCCGTTCCCCCCGGCGCCGCCGGGAGGCGCGATGGATGCGATCGGCCCTTGACCGGAGACGTGCATGCCGCCCGCGCACCCTTCACCGTGCCCCATCAGCCATGAATCGCGCGCGCCGCTCGTCAGACGACGACATTGACGAGCTTGTCCGGGATGACGATGACCCGCTTCACCGGGCGGTCCTGAACGAAGCGCCGCACGTTCGGATCGGCCAGGGCGGTCGACTCGACGGTCGCCTTGTCGGCGCCGGCCGGGACCGAGACGCGTCCGCGCAGCTTGCCATTGACCTGCACCACCACCTCCACCTGATCGCGCACGAGCGCCGAGGGATCGGCCCGGGGCCAAGGGGCGGTGAGGACATCCTCGCCGTAGCCCAGGTCGCGCCACAGCACGTGCGCGGCGTGCGGCACGATCGGCGCCAGGACGCGCAACAGGACGTTCAGACCTTCGTCGACGAGGGCGGTCGCAGCCGCGGAGGCGCCGGCGCCCCCGTCCGCCGCGGCGGCGCGCGGCACCTCGACGAGGGTATTCAACATCTTCATGGCACCGGAGACGACCGTGTTGAACTGAAAGCGCTCGACGTCCTGATTGATTTGCTTGAGCACCGTGTGGATCTCGGTACGGGCCCCCGCGTGCTCGGCCGCGAGCGTCGAGGGCTCGAGCCCCCGGGGCCGGGCGCCGCGCTCGGCCCGGTGCGCCTGCGCGAACGCCCACAGGCGCTTGAGGAACCGATGCGCGCCCTCCACGCCGGAGTCCGACCACTCCAGCGCCTGGTCGGGCGGCGCGGCGAACATCGTGAACAGTCGCACCGTATCCGCGCCGTAGCGGTCGATGAGCTCCTGCGGATCGACGACGTTGCCCTTGGACTTGGACATCTTCGCGCCGTCCTTGAGAACCATCCCCTGCGTGAGCAGGTTACGGAAAGGCTCATCACCCTCGAGCAAGCCCTCATCGCGCAGGAGCTTGTGGAAGAACCGCGCGTAGAGCAGGTGCAGGATGGCGTGCTCGATCCCGCCGACATATTGATCGACCGGCAACCAGTAGTCGGCACGCTCGTCCAGCATGGCCGCGTCGTTGTCGGGGCAGCAGTAGCGCGCGTAGTACCAGGAGGATTCCACGAAGGTGTCGAAGGTGTCGGTCTCGCGCTCCGCCGCCCCGCCGCAGCGCGGGCACGTGGTGCGATAGAACTCCGGCATCCGCTTGAGCGGCGAGCCCGCCCCGCCGAGCTCGACCTCCTCGGGCAGCACCACCGGCAGCGCCTCCTCGGGCACGGGGACCTCCCCGCACCGCGCGCAGTGGATCATCGGAATCGGCGCCCCCCAGTAGCGCTGGCGCGAGACACCCCAGTCGCGCAGACGGTAATGCACTTGGCGCGCTCCCCGGCCCGCGCGCTCCAAGTGACCGGCGATCGCCTCGAACGCCTCGGCCGAGGACAGCCCGGTGAACTCGCCGGAGTCGACCAGCACGCCGTGCTCGGTGTAAGCCCCTTCGGCCAAGTCGACGGCGCCGCCCTCGACCGGGGCGATGACCTGCTTGATGGGCAGGTCGTATTTGCGGGCGAACTCCCAGTCCCGCTGGTCGTGGGCCGGCACGGCCATCACGGCGCCCTCGCCGTAGGCCATCAGCACGAAGTTGGCCACGAAGATCGACAGGCGCTCGCCGGTGATCGGGTGAATCGCCTCGCGGCCGGTATCCATGCCGCGCTTGTCCATCGTCTCGAGCGCCGCCTCCGAGGTCTGCGCGCGCCGGCACTCCTCGATGAAGCCCGCGAGCCGCGCGTCACCGGCCCCGGCCTGCGCCGCGAGCGGGTGCTCGGGGGCCACCGCCATGTAGGTCACCCCCATCAGGGTGTCCGGACGGGTGGTGAACACCCGCAGCGGCTCGTCCGCGCCCACTACCCCGAAGTGCACCTCCACGCCCTCGGAGCGGCCGATCCAGTTGCGCTGCATGGCCCGCACCTGCTCCGGCCACCCGGACAACCCCTCGAGGTCCTCGAGCAGCTCCTCGGCATACGCGGTGATCTTGAGAAACCACTGCGGGATCTCCCGTCGCTCGACCGGGGTATCACAGCGCCAGCACCGGCCCTCGATCACCTGCTCGTTGGCGAGCACGGTGTGATCGTGCGGGCACCAGTTCACCGGCGCCGTGCGCTTGTACACGAGCCCTTTCTCGAACAGCCGCACGAACAGCCACTGTTCCCACCGATAGTAGTCGGGGTCGCAGGTGGCGAGCTCGCGCTGCCAGTCGTAGCCGAAGCCCAGGCGCTTGAGCTGGCCCTTCATGTACTCGATGTTCTCGCGCGTCCAGCGTCCCGGCGGCACGTTGTTCTGCATGGCGGCGTTCTCGGCGGGCAGGCCGAAGGCGTCCCAGCCCATCGGCTGCAGGACGTTCTTGCCGCGCATGCGCTGATAGCGCGCGATGACATCGCCGATGGTGTAGTTGCGCACGTGGCCCATGTGCAGCCGGCCGCTGGGATACGGGAACATGGACAAGCAATAGTAGGGCTCGCGGCCGGGCGCCTCCGTCGCGCGGAAGCTGTCGCGCGCCTCCCAGAAGCCCTGGGCCTCGGCCTCGATCACGGCCGGGCGGTAATCGGTCGTTCTCGTCTGACTCACCGTCGATGCACCGCAACGGGCGGATTCAAAAAGAAAAAATTTAGAATAACCCAGCGCCTCGGGCCGGACAACTGGCCGCGCCGGCCGGCTTGCGCCACACTAGAGGGCACATACGCGCACCGCGGCGGACGAGCACGAGGGGCCCCATGAGCGATCCGGATCGGGAGCACAATCACGAGCGCTGGATTCAGGCCTACAACCGCATGCTCGAGCGGGTGAAGCACGCGCTCGAGGAGGCCGAGGAGCACACTCTGCCCAAGCTGGGGCAGGCGGTGGATTGGGCCAAGGAGCATGCCGTGGAGCTTGGCGAGCTCACCCGCAACGAAGCGGAAAAGGTAGGCGAGTACGTCAAGCGCGACCTGCACGACGCGGGCGAGTACCTCTCGGAATCCAGCACCGATCTGCGCGGCTGGCTGCGGTTCGATCTCGAGCTGATCGAAGGCCAGCTCCTGGAGCTCTTCTCCAAGGCCGCGGACAAGACCAGCATGGAGTGGGCGGCGCTGCGCCGGCGCATGGATCAGGCCGCGCGCTATCACACCGGCGAGGTGACCGGACCCGGAAGCCTCGAGTGCATGGCCTGCGGCGAGGTCATGGCCTTCCACCGCACCGGGCACATCCCGCCCTGTCCCCGGTGCCACGGCACGGTCTTTGAGCGCCCTCACCGCCGGCGCGCCTCCTGAAAGCGGCTCAGGCCGACGGCGGCCGCCGCCGCGAGCACGGCCAGCCATACCGCCGGGGCATTGCCGGCGCGCACGTACGGGGTGGCGCCCCGCCGTGGCTGCGCGGTGCCGGTGAGCACCCGCGGCTCGAATTGCGGCGCCCGCGCCCGCACCTCGCCGCGGGGTCCGATGAGCGCGGAGATGCCCGTGTTGGTCGCCCGCAGCATCGCGCGGCCCGCCTCCCTCGCCCGCATGCGCGCGATCTGCAGATGCTGGTGGGGCGCAAGCGAGTCACCGAACCACGCGTCGTTGCTCACGTTGACCAGCAGGGAGGCCTCGGGCAGCGCGTCGATCACCTCGCGGCCGAAGGCGTCCTCGTAACAGATCGACATCCCCAGGCGCTTCCCCGCGGCCTCGAGCGTGGCCCGACCGGGATCGCCCGCCGCGAAGTCCGACATGGGGACACGCAGGACATCGAGCAGCCGCCCGAGCAGCGGCTCGAGCGGGACGTATTCGCCGAACGGCACCAGGTGGCGCTTGTGGTAGAAATCGCGATCGCCGCCGAGGCTGACCACGCTGTTGTAGTACCGCCCGGTCGCGGTGTCCATGACGGGCACGCCCACGATCAGCGCGGCCTCGTGGTCCAGCGCCTCGCGCTCGAGCGCCGCGAGATAGGGCTGCACCTCGTGATAGAAGGCGGTGACCGCCGTCTCGGGCCACACGATCAGCTCGGCGTCCCAGTGGGCGGCGGTCAGCGCCCGATAGCGCTCGAGCGTGGACTCGTGCTGCTCGGGGACCCATTTGATCCCCTGGCCGATATTGCCCTGCACCAGGGCCACCCGCAGCGGCGCGCCGCTTGGGCGCGTCCACTCGACCTGCCCCGCGAGCCCCGAGAGCAGCCACAGACCGACGAGGGCCCCGACCCCCGCCCATCGCGAGACCGGGGCGCGCGCGCGCACGACGAGCGCCACCAGCCCGGCGCTGACGGCGGTGGCGAGCCCGACGAGATATACGCCGCCGAGGGGCGCCAGGCCGGCGAGCAGGGCGTCGCTCTGGCTGTAGCCGAGCGCGAGCCACGGGAAGCCGGTGCCCAGCCAGCCCCGGGCCCACTCGGCCAGCACCCACAGCGCCGGATACGCCAGCACGAGGCGCGCGACGGGGACGCCACGCGCCCAGCGGTTGGCGAGATAGCCGACGAGCGCCGGAAACAAGGCCACAACCAGCACCAGCGCCAGGGCGGCGCTCGCCGCCAGCACCGGCGTGGTGTTGCCGAAGCGCGAGATGCTGACGTAGACCCACGACACCCCGAAACCGAACAGCCCGAGCCCGAACAGGAAACCCAGACGAAAGGCCCGGCGAGGCGTGACGCGCTCCCACAACAGGAACAAGGCGGCGGGCAGAATCAGCGCCAGCGGGAAGAGCCCCAACGGGGCGTACCCGGCGACGAGCAACCCGCCGGCGGCCAGCGCGCCCGCCTCGGCCGCCCACGGCCACCGGGCCCAGCGCGCCGCGACGCCCTCCGCTCGCCGCGTCACGGGCGCCTCAGGCACTCTCCTCCTCGGTCGAGGACTGATCGAGCACGGTCAGGTGCAGCAAATGCACGCGTCGGTTGTCCGCGCGCAGCACGCGAAACTGGAACGGACCGACCACCGCCGTCTCCCCGCGCTTGGGCAGGTGGCCGAACTGGTTGGTGACCAGTCCGCCGATGGTATCGAACTCCTCGTCGCTGAAGTCGGTGCCGAAGTACTCGTTGAAATCCTCGATGGGCGTGAGCCCCTTGACGGTGTAGGTGGTATCGCTGTGACGCAGGATCTGCGTGCTCTCCTCGACGTCGTGCTCGTCGCCGATCTCGCCGACGATCTGCTCGAGCACGTCCTCGATGGTCACCAGCCCCGCCACGCCGCCGTACTCGTCGACGACGATCGCGATGTGGTTGCGGCTCGAGCGGAACTCTTTGAGCAGGACATTGAGTCGTTTGCTCTCGGGGATGAACACGGCGGGCCGCAGCACCTCCCGCATGCTGAAGCGGTCGCGGGTGTCCTTCATATAATAACGCAGCAAGTCCTTGGCGAGCAGGATGCCGACCACCTCGTCACGATTCTCGCCGATCACCGGAAACCGCGAGTGCCCGGACTGCACGATGACGGGCAGCAGCTCGTCCGGCGGCGTATCGCGCTCGACGACCACCATCTGGGAGCGCGGGATCATGATATCGCGCACCTGCATCTCCGCGACCTGCAGCACGCCCTCGATCATGCCGAGCGCATCGCTGTCGAGCAGCTCGCGGCGTTGCGCGTCGCGCAGCAAGGCAACGAGCTGCTCGCGGTCGCGCGGCTCGCCCAGCAGCGCCTGCCCCAGGCGGCCCAGCCAAGAGCGTTGCCGGGCGTCGTCGCCCTCGTTCATCGCTGATCTTCCTCCCTCGCGCGCGCGCCCGGCTCCGGGCATGTGGGGCTGATGCGGCTCATCGGGTGGGCGGCTCGGCGTAGGGATCGGCAAAGCCCAGGCGCGCGAGCGCCTCGCGCTCGAGCCGCTCCATGACCCGCGCCTCGTGCTCGCGCTCGTGGTCGTGGCCGAGCAGGTGCAGGGTGCCGTGGACGACCATGTGGGCCCAGTGGGCGCGCTCGGGCTTGCTCTGCTCGCGTGCCTCGCGGCGCACCACGGGCGCGCAGATCACCAGGTCCCCGAGCAGGGGGAGCCCCACAGGCGCGGGCGCGGTGAAAGGAAACGAGAGGACGTTCGTCGGCCTGTCGCGGCCGCGGTAGGTGGCATTCAAGCGGGCGCTCTCCGCCTCGTCGACCACTCGGATCGAGAGCTCCGCGTCGCCGCGGCGACTCGCGAGCGCGGCCTCGGCCCAGCGCCGGAAGCTCGCCGGCCCCGGCAGTCCGCGGCGCGGCAGCCCGTATTGAACCGCCACCGCCGCGGTCACCGGCGTCCATCCCCTGCGCCCTCGTCGTCTCCGTCCTCATCGCCCGAGGGCGTGCGCCGGTCATACGCGTCATAGGCCGCCACGATGCGCTGGACCAGCGGATGGCGCACCACGTCGCGCGAGTCGAAGAAGCTGAAGCCGATGCCGGCCACGTCCTTGAGCACCTCCACGACGTGGCGCAGCCCCGAGCGCCGGCCGCGCGGCAGGTCGATCTGGGTGACGTCGCCGGTCACCACCGCCTTGGAGCCGAAGCCGATCCGGGTGAGGAACATCTTCATCTGCTCGACCGTGGTGTTCTGCGCCTCGTCGAGGATGATGAACGAGTCGTTCAGGGTGCGCCCGCGCATGAAGGCGAGGGGCGCCACCTCGATCACGTTGCGCTCGATGAGCTTGGCCACGCGCTCGAACCCGAGCATCTCGTAGAGCGCGTCGTAGAGCGGGCGCAGGTACGGATCGATCTTCTGCGCCATGTCGCCGGGCAGGAACCCCAGCCGCTCGCCGGCCTCCACGGCCGGGCGCACGAGGATCAATCGCGCGACCTGGTCCTGCTCGAGCGCTTGCACGGCGCAGGCCACGGCGAGGTACGTCTTGCCGGTGCCGGCCGGGCCGATGCCGAAGGTGAGGTCCTGGGTCTGGATGTGGTGCACGTAAGCCTGCTGGTTGGGCCCTCGCGGCCGGATCATGCCCCGCCGCGTGCGGACCGCGGTTTCCTCGCGCGGCTCGCCGCTCTCCTCGGACGCCTCCACGCCGGATTGCTGCAGGTAGACGTTGACACGGCCGGGCGTGAGCTCCTCCGCGCCGGCGGCCCGGTAGAGGTCGCGCAGCACGCGACCGGCGGCGTGCACCGAATCGGTATTGCCGATCACGCGAAAGACGTTGCCGCGGTTACTGATCTCGACGCCGAGCCGGCGCTCGACCTGGCGCAGATGCTCGTCGAACTGCCCGCACAGGTTGGCAAGACGGCGGTTGTCCGCGGGCTCCAACGTGAGATCGACGGCTTGGGGATGCTGGCTCAAGGTGTCGCGCGGTCTGCGTTCAAGCCCGGGCGGCGTCGCGCATTGCCGCGGGCGCCCCGGCGACGGCGAGCTCGCCGCGCAGGGAATTGGGCAACGCCTCGGTGATGCGTACATCGACGAAGGTGCCCACGCACGAGGGATCGCCGGCGAAGTTCACCACCCGGTTGCTCTCCGTGCGTCCGGCGAGCTCACCCGGATCCCTGCGCGAGGGTCCCTCGACGAGGATCCGTTGCACCGTGCCTACCATCGACCGGCTGATGGCCGTCGCCTGCCGGTGGAGCCGCGCCTGCAGGATCGACAAGCGGCTTTTCTTCACCTCGAGTGGCACGTCGTCGGGCAGCGCCGCGGCCGGCGTGCCCGGGCGCGGGCTGTAGATGAAGCTGAAGGAGTGATCGAAGCCGACATCGGCGATCAGGCGCATGGTCGCCTCGAAGTCCTCGGCCGTCTCGCCGGGGAAGCCCACGATGAAGTCCGACGAGATGCTGATATCGGGCCGAGCCGCGCGCAACCGGCGGATGATGGCGCAGTAATCGGCGGTCGTGTGCCGTCGCTTCATGAGCGCGAGGATGCGATCCGAGCCGCTCTGCACCGGCAGGTGCAGGTGCCCTACCAGCTGCGGCACCTCCGCGAACGCCTGCACGAGGCTGTCGCTCATCTCCAGGGGATGCGAGGTGGTGAAGCGGATGCGCTCGATGCCATCGACGGCCGCCACGTAGCCGATCAGCAGGGCCAGGTCCGCCGTCTCGCCGTCGTGCATCGGGCCGCGATAGGCGTTGACGTTCTGGCCGAGGAGCGTGACCTCGCGCACGCCCTGCCCGGCCAGCCCGACCGCCTCCGCGATGACCTCGTCGAACGGGCGGCTGACCTCCTCGCCCCGAGTGTAGGGCACCACGCAGAAGGTGCAGTACTTGCTGCATCCCTCCATGACGGAGACGAAGGCGCTGGGCCCCGCCGCGCGCGGCTCGGGGAGCCGGTCGAACTTTTCGATCTCCGGGAAGCTGACGTCGACCACGCCCCGGCGCTCGCGCCGCGCGCGCTCGATCATCTGCGGCAGGCGGTGCAGCGTCTGCGGGCCGAACACCAGGTCGACATAGGGCGCGCGCGCCCGCAGGGCCTCGCCCTCCTGGCTGGCCACGCAGCCGCCGACCCCGATGATGATCTCCGGGCGCTCGCGCTTGAGCCCCTTCCACTGGCCGAGCTGGGAGAAGACCTTCTCCTGGGCCTTCTCGCGCACCGAGCAGGTGTTGAGCAGCAGGACGTCGGCCTCCTCCGGGCAGTCTGTGGCGACCAGCCCTTGAGCGGCGCCGAGCACGTCCGCCATCTTGGCGGAGTCGTACTCGTTCATCTGACAGCCGAAAGTTTTGATATAGAGCTTGCCGCCCATACGCGGCCGAGACATGACTCTGTAGCGGGGACTGTTAAGGATACTACGCGCTCCGATCCACTTCCAGATGCCGCGGCCCCTGCGGCTCAGCGCACATAGCCCAGGCGCTCCAGCGCGAGGAGCAGGCGCTGCGCCGCCTCGTCGGGGCTGCAGGCCGAGGTGTCGACCTCGACCTCGGGCCGCTCCGGGGCCTCGTAGGGGTCGCTGACGCCGGTGAAGCCCGGGATCAGGCCCTGGCGGGCGCGGGCGTAGAGCCCCTTGCGGTCGCGCCCCTCGCAGACCGGCAGGGGGGTGGAGACGTAGACCTCGATGAACCCGCCCGCGGCGCCAACCATCTCGCGCACCCGCCGGCGGGTCTCGCGGTAAGGGGCGATCGGCGCGCAGATCGCGACCCCCCCGTTCTTGGTGATCTCGCTGGCCACGAAGCCGATGCGCAGGATGTTGAGGTCGCGGTGCTCGCGGGAGAAGCCGAGCTCGCTCGAGAGGTGCTTGCGCACGATGTCGCCGTCGAGGAGAGTGACCGGGCGCCCGCCCAGCTCGAGCAGCTTCACCAGCAGCGCGTTGGCGATGGTGGACTTGCCCGCCCCCGAGAGGCCGGTGAAGAACACCGTGAATCCCTGGCGATGACGCGGCTTGTGAGTGCGCCGCAGCTCCTCGACCACCTCCGAGTAGCTGAACCACTCCGGGACCTCCAGGCCCTCGTCGAGCCGGCGCCGCAGCTCGGCGCTGGAGATGGTGAGGACCGAGGCGCCCTCGGGAACCTCGTCGAGCGGCAGGTACTCGGCCCGTTCCTCGACGTAGCCCATCTCCTTGAACGGGACCGCCTCGACGCCGAGCTCCTCCTGGTGGGCCCGGACCAGCGCCGGCGCCGCGTCGGGATCGTAGAACCGCCGCCCCTGCGCGTCGGTGCCCGGGCCGGCGTGGTCACGACCCACGATGAAGTGGGTGTACCCGTAGTTCTTGCCGATGATGGCCTGCCACAGGGCCTCGCGGGGCCCGGCGAGGCGCATGGCCAGCGGCAGCAGGCTCAGGGTCGTGGTCTGCTCGGGGTAGCGCTTGAGCACGTGCTCGTAGCAGCGCACGCGCGCGTAATGATCGACGTCGCCGGGACGCGTCATCCCCGCGATGGGGTGGAGCAGCAGATTGGCCTCGGTCTCCTGGGCCGCCCGGAACGTGAGCTCCTGGTGCACCCGGTGCATCGGGTTGCGCGTCTGGAACCCTACCACCCGCCGCCAGCCCCACTTGCGGTACTTCTCGCGCAGCTCGCGCGGCGTATCGCGCAGGTGCAGGTAGTCGTAGTGCAGCGGCAGCGACAGCCCGAGCAGCCGGCCGCCCAGATACACGGGATGGGTGCGGTGGAGCAGGTGGTCCGCCCCGGGATGGCCGGGATCGGCGGTCCCATAGACGTGCTCGGCCTCCCAGCGCCGGTCCGGCCGCCACAGCTCGTCGATCTCCGCCACCGCGAGCAACAGCCCCTCCGGATCGCGCAGGGCAATGCGGGCGCCCGGGTCCACCCCCGAGGCGAACGCCTCGGAGACGTCCAGAGCCACTGGGACGGGCCACAGCGTGCCGTCGGGCAGACGCAGGGTCTCGACGACGGACTCGTAGGCCTCACGGCCCATGAAGCCGCCCAGCGGCGAGAGCCCCCCGTTGAGCAGCAGCTCGACGTCGCAGAATTGGCGACGGGTCAGGTCCCAGACAGGCAGGCTGCCGGCCTCGGCCCTGAGCGCCTCGGCCTCCGCCCCGCCGACGAGGAGCTCGCGGAGCACGCCGCCGTGCGGCGCGATGAGCCCCGTGTCATTCACCGCCTCTGCCATCGCTCACCGCCCCGAGCGCGGTCGATCCCGCTCGCGGACGCCCGCCGCGGGGAATCGCCCGCAGGGCCTCAGAACGGGATATCGTCGTCGAAATCGTCCGAGCCGCCGCCGCCCGACGAGCTCCCCGACCAGGCCTCGCCGGCCGGCTCCTCGACCGCGCCGCCGCCCCCGCCCGAGCCCGCGCCGCCGCCCCCGCCGCGGCCGCCGAGCATCTGCATCTCGTTGGCGNNATCTCGTTGGCTATGATCTCGGTGGTCCAGCGGTCATTCCCGTTCTTGTCCTGCCACTTGCGGGTCCGCAGGGTGCCCTCGACGTACACCTGCTGGCCCTTCCTCAGGTACTCGCCCACGATCTCGGCGAGCCGGCCGAAGAAAACGACCCGGTGCCACTCGGTCCGCTCCTGCTGCTCGCCGCTCTGCTTGTCCCGCCACTGCTCCGTCGTGGCGATCGGCACA
>JABAHS010024160.1_pt1 | contig 17564 bp, 17 predicted proteins | sample 7062111 | NCBI WGS metagenome assembly JABAHS01 (sample SAMN14534600, study PRJNA622989) | marine sediment metagenome | biome: marine biome [ENVO:00000428]; feature: marine pelagic biome [ENVO:01000023]; material: deep marine sediment [ENVO:00002113]; isolation source: pool of 4 deep marine... | reverse complement strand
GACGGTTGTGCCGGCCCTTTTTCTCCACCTTGCCGATGCGCACGCGGCCGACCTCGCCGGTCGATTTCAGGTGCGTGCCGCCGCAGGGCTGCAGGTCGACGCCCTCGATCTCCAGCAGCCGCACCCGCCCCGCGCCTTTCGGCGGCTGCACGGACATGGTGCGCACCAGTTCCGGCTGGGCGTCCAGTTCGGCATCGGTAATCCAGCGGCAGGCGACCCGGCGGTCCTCCGCCACCAGCTGCGCCAGTGCCTGGCCGACGGCCTCCTTGTCGACGGTGTCCTCCATGTCGAAATCGAGTCGGCTCTTCTCCGCCGAGATGTTGCCGCCGGTCACCCCGTAAGGCAGCACGGCCCCGAGCAGGTGCAGCGCTGTGTGCATGCGCATGTGACGGTAGCGCCGGTCCCAGTCGATCGCCGCGCGCACGGCCTGGCCCGGCTCCGGCAGCGCCGCCCCCTCGGCCACGACATGCCGGATGGCGTCGCCCTCGCCGTGTCGCGTGTCGACGACCTCCACGCTGCCGCCCTGCCAGTGGATCATCCCGGTATCGCCCGGCTGTCCACCGCCCATGGGATAGAAAACGGTACGGTCGAGGATGATGGCCTGCGGCTCGAGGGCGGTGACCTGTGCTTCGCATTCGCGCAGGTAGGAATCCTCACGGAACAGATCTTCGGTCATGTGCGTGGTGGCGACCCGTGCGGTGGACACCTGTGAAGGGTACCGCAACGCGGTGACGGATCCCATCGGTCTGCGGTGCCAGTGGGCAGCCCAGCGCGGTTAGAATAGGCCCCGGTGAGCGAGCGGTTTCCCAACACCTACGCAGACGAGCGACGGGCGGCTTCCTACGCCAGCCTGGAGTGCCCCGGCACCTATTACCTGGCCTTCCGCGACCTGCCCGACATCCTGGCCCGCCATGCGCCGGGGCCCCGGGCCATCGACTTCGGCTGCGGCGCCGGCCGCTCCACGCGCTTCCTGCGCGCGCTGGGGTTCGAGGTGATCGGGGTCGACATTTCGGAGCAGATGCTCGCCCTGGCGCAGGCGCGGGACCCGAATGGCGAGTACCGCCTGATGGAGGCGGGCGATTTCTCCCCGTTCGCCGCCGGTTCCTTCGATCTCGCCACCGCCATCTTCCCGTTCGACAACATTCCCACCTTCGAGGCCAAGGTGCGCAACCTCGAGGGGCTCGGCCGGCTGCTCAGGCCCGCCGGCTGTATCGTGAGCCTGGTGTCGTCCCCCGCCATTTACCGCCACGAGTGGGTGTCGTTTTCCACCCGGGATTTCCCGGACAACCACGCCGCGCAGAGCGGCGACATCGTCCGCGTGGTGATGCTGGACGTGGAGGATTCCCGCCCGGTCGAGGACGTGTTGTGGACCCACGAGAGTTACCTCGATGTGTACCGCGCGGCAGGCCTGCGGGCGGTCGCCACCTACCGGCCGCTGGGGCGGGAGGATGAGCAGCGCGGCTGGGCCACGGAGCTCACCGTCGCGCCGTGGGTGATTTACGTGCTGCAGCGTGCCTGAGCGCGATGGGTGACCGGGCTCGCCGCACCGGACCCCCGCGTCGGCGCGATCGAACCCGCGTGGATTGGTCTGCGGCTTCACCCTGCGGGTATTTGTGGGTATCCTCGCGCATGTTTGTGAGAACATGGGACCGGTGACGCAGGCCACATGGCGGCACAATACACCGGCGGGCGCAGGCGCCCGCCATCGTCCAGGCCCTGAACAGCCTGGCGGATTCAAGCGGAGACATTCATGAGAATCGGCGTACCGAGGGAAACCTACGCAGGCGAAAAGCGGGTGGCCACCACCCCGGAGGTGGCGGCCCAACTCATCAAGCTGGGATACGAGGTGGTGATCGAATCCCAGGCCGGTGCGGCGGCGAAATTCTCCGACGAGGCCTACCGGGCGGGCGGCTGTTCGGTCGCTGGTGCCGATGAGGCCTGGGCCGCGGACATCGTCCTCAAGGTGCGCGCACCGGATGCGCAGGAGGCCGCCGGGCTGCGATCGGGGCAGACGCTGATCAGCTTCCTGTGGCCGGCCCAGAACCCCGAGCTGCTGCAGCAGCTGACCGCGAGCGGGGTGACGGCGCTGGCCATGGACAGCGTGCCGCGCATCTCCCGGGCCCAGAAGGTGGATGCGCTGAGTTCCATGGCCAACATCGCCGGCTACCGCGCGGTGGTGGAGGCCGCCGCGCACTTCGGCCGCTTCTTCACCGGGCAGATCACCGCCGCGGGCAAGGTGCCGCCGGCCAAGGTGCTGATCATCGGCGCTGGCGTGGCCGGCCTGGCCGCCATTGGCGCGGCCCGCAGCATGGGCGCAATCGTGCGCGCGTTCGACACGCGCCCCGAGGTCAAGGAACAGGTCGAGAGCATGGACGCCGAGTTCCTGATGCTGGATTTCGAGGACGAAGACGGCAGCGGCGAAGGCGGCTACGCGAAGGTGATGAGCGACGAATTCATCGCCGCCGAAATGGCGCTGTTCGCGGAGCAGGCCAGGGAGGTGGACATCATCATCACCACCGCGCTGATCCCCGGCAAGCCGGCACCGCGGCTGATCACGAGGGCGATGGTGGAGTCCATGCAGGACGGCAGCGTCATCGTGGACCTGGCCGCCGAGCAGGGCGGCAACTGCGAGCTGACCGAACCGGACCGCGTGCTCGAGCACGCCGGGGTGACCCTCATCGGCTACACGGACATGCCGAGTCGGCTGCCCGCCACGTCCAGCCAGCTGTATGCCACCAACCTGCGCCACCTGTTGAGCGACATGACGCCCGGCAAGGACGGACAACTGGCCGTCGACATGGACGACGAGGTGATCCGCGGCGCCACGGTGTGCAAGGACGGGGCGACCACCTGGCCGCCGCCGGCACCGAAGGTTTCCATGGCCCCGCCCAAACCGGCGGAAGCCGCCCCCCCGCCGGTAGCCGAGCCGAAAAAGAAGTCGGTTGCCGGCCCGCTCATCGGCATGGCGCTGGCGGGCCTGGCGCTGCTGCTGATGGGGGCGGTGGCGCCGCCGTCGTTCATGCAGCATTTCACGGTGTTCGTGCTGGCCTGCTTCGTCGGTTACATGGTGATCTGGAACGTCACCCCGGCCCTGCACACGCCGCTGATGAGCGTCACCAACGCCATCTCCAGCATCATCATCATCGGCGCGCTGCTGCAGATCAGCTCGGACGTCGCCCTGATCAAGTGGATCGCGGTGGCCACCGTCGCGGTGACCGCGGTCAACATCTTCGGCGGGTTCGCGGTGACCCGCCGCATGCTCGAAATGTTCCGCAAGTGAGGTGGCGGTCATGAATCCTGGAATCATCAGCAACCCCGGCATCGCCACCGTCTCCTACATCATCGCGACCATCCTGTTCATCCTGGCGCTGGGCGGGCTTTCCCACCAGGAAACGGCCCGCCGGGGTAACTGGTACGGCATCATCGGCATGGCGGTCGCGCTGGCCGCCACGGTGCTCGGCTTCGTCACCGCACAGTACGCCCTGCTGGTCGGCGCCCTGGTGGTGGGCGGCGCCATCGGGCTGTGGGCCGCGCGCCGGGTGCAGATGACCCAGATGCCCGAGCTGGTCGCCATCCTGCACAGCCTGGTGGGCCTGGCGGCGGTGGCGGTGGGTTTCGCCAACTTCATGGACCCGGGCCGGCTGGCGCACTACCTGGGCGTCGAACTGACCATCCACGACATCGAGACCTACCTCGGCATCCTGATCGGCGCGGTGACCTTCTCCGGCTCGGTGATCGCGTTCGGCAAGCTGTCGGGGCGCATCGGCGGCAAGCCGCTGATCCTGCCCGCGCGTCACTGGCTGAACCTGCTGCTGTTGCTGGCGGCGATCGCTTACGGCTACCTGTTCGTGGCGCAGTCACCGCAGGGCGGCGGCCTGGTGCCGCTGCTCATCATGACCGGAGTCGCACTGCTGTTCGGCATCCACATGGTGATGGCGATCGGTGGGGCGGACATGCCGGTGGTGGTATCCATGCTCAACAGCTACTCGGGCTGGGCCGCCTCGGCGACCGGCTTCATGCTGGGCAACGATCTGCTGATCGTCACCGGCGCGCTGGTCGGCTCGAGCGGCGCGATCCTCAGCTACATCATGTGCCGCGCGATGAACCGCAGGTTCCTGGCCGTCATCGCCGGCGGCTTCGGCACCAGCGAGGGCACGCAGGTGGCCGGGGGCGAGGACCAGGGCGAGGTGTTTCCGATCGATGCGGAGGAGACCGCCCTGCTGCTGGACGCCGCGAAGGAAGTCATGATCATCCCCGGCTACGGCATGGCGGTGGCCCAGGCGCAGCACATCGTCCACGAGCTGACCCAGGCCCTGCGCGACAAGGGCGTGAACGTGCGCTTCGGCATCCACCCGGTCGCCGGGCGCATGCCGGGCCACATGAACGTGCTGCTGGCCGAGGCCAAGGTGCCCTACGACATCGTGTTCGAGATGGACGAGATCAACGACGATTTCCCGGACGTGGACGTCTCGATCGTGATCGGCGCCAACGACATCGTCAACCCGTCCGCCCTGGAGGAGCCGGAGGGCCCGATCGGCGGCATGCCGGTGCTGGAGTGCTGGAAGGGCAAGACCACCATCGTGCTCAAGCGCAGCATGGCCACCGGCTACGCCGGCGTGCAGAACCCGCTGTTCTTCAAGGACAACACGCGCATGCTGTTCGGCGATGCCAAGGAGACGCTGGACGCGGTGTTCAAGGCGCTGTAGCCGGCCGCCGGAACATTCCCCACACCTCCGCCGGCCAGCGCAACCCTATAATGTGCTCATCGTGAGCCCGTGGCCTGCATCGCCGTGAACCTTTTTCGTGTGCTTGGGTTCGTGTTTCTCGGCCTCGCGCTGCTGGGCGTGATGCTGCCGCTGATGCCGACCACGCCCTTCGTGCTGGTCGCGGCCGCGTGTTTCGCTCGATCCAGCGCGCGGTGGCACCAGTGGCTGCTCGCGAACGGCACCTTCGGGCCGATGATCAGGGACTGGGAGCGCCGACGCTGCATCGGTTGCCGGGTGAAAGCGATCGCCATCGGCTCGATGATCGGCGTCGGCGGTTTCTCCGTGCTGTATGCCGTCGAGTCGGCGCAGGCCCGCATCGGCGGCGGCACGCTGATCGCTCTGGGCATCGTAACCGTGCTGATGATCCGGACCTGCGACGAGCCGACGCGCCGGCAGCGGCCGCCCGAGGGCTGATCGAGCCATGGCAGGGCCTGGCGCCGCGCGTCCTCAGGCCTGCACCGTCTTGCGGAACTTGCCGGCCAGATGCGGCCCGGCCCGCACCGGCGCATGACGCGGCGCCTCGCCCTCTTCCAGGCAACCGGGCAGGCAGGCGATCTCCGCGTCCCAGTCCGGCGTGTGGAAGTACACCAATGACTGCCGACGCCCGGCGCCCGGCTCACCCGCGGGCGGAATCACCACCCGGTGCAGGGTCGACACCCAGCGGTCGTTGGTCCAGCGCGCCATCAGGTCGCCGATGTTGACCACCAGGGTGCCGGGAATGGCCGGCACGTCGTGCCAACGCCCGCGGCTGAACACCTGCAGGCCGGTGCGGTCGGCCTGCTGCAGCAGCAGCGTGAGGGTGCCGTAATCGGTGTGTGCGCCGGCGCGCAACTGGCCCGGGGCGGGTGCTGCCGCCGGTTGCGGGTAGTTGACCACGCGCAGCGCGGAAATCGGCTGCCGAAAGTAGGGCCCGAAATAGCCGGCGGGCAAATCCAGCGCCGTGGCGAAAATCTCCAGCACGTGGTCGGACAACCGCCGCAGCTCGAGCCAGTAGGCCTCCAGGGCTTCCCGGAAACCCCGCGGCCGCTCCGGCCAGAGGTTCCGCGCGAAGGCGAACGCGGCCGCCTCGGCATCGGGCGGCGCCGCCGGCCGCTGCAGCGGGCCGACGTTGAAGGTCTCCTTGAGGTCCGGGGGCGTCTCGGCGTCGAGCGAGTAGGCCAGGCCCTCCGAGGCCAGCGGGTGATAACCGTAGGGATGGCCGCCCCCGGGCGCTGCCGCGCTCATGCGGTTCTCCAGCGGGGTGTCGAAAAAGCGCCCCGCCTGCCGCCAGCAGGCCTCGACCATGGCGGGGTCCAACCCGTGGTGCTCGATGATCAGGAAGCCCAGCTCACGGCAGGCGGCATCCACCTGCCCCGCCACCCGCGCGCGGCCCTCGGCGTCACGCTGAAAGGGGCGGATGTCGATGACCGGTATCGGCGCTTCACTCATGGCGGTGCACGATTCTCTGCCAGCTGCTGCCCGGCGCGGGTGTCAGCCCTCGCCGCGCGGATGGCCAGATGAGAACACATTGGTCGGCGAAAGGGCAATCGGCCGCGGGGGGCGGCTCGTCGGCTTCAATTAGCGCCGGGCTGCGCTTACACTGCGTGGCCATGCGCTGCCCCGGCTTCCATGCCCTGCTGCTGACCGCCGCTTGCCTGTGCGCCTGGCCGTGCGCCGCCGCAGCCGAGGATGCCCTGCGCATCGCCGTGGCGGACTACCGCGAGCGCGTATACGCCTCGTGGCTGGGCCAGATCGCGGGCAACATCTACGGCCTGGCCTACGAGTTCCGGTTCATCGAGGCGCCCGGCCCCGATGAGTTCCCGTACGGTTTCGGGACATCGCTCGACCGGCTGCGCGAATTCGACGGCGCGTTCTCCGATGACGACACCGACATCGAGTACATGTACCTGCTGCAGATGGAGCGGCACGGCATCGAGCCGACCTACCGCCAGCTGGCCAGCGCCTGGCAGCACCACGTCCGCGAGCGGATCTGGGCCGCCAACCGCATGGCGCTCACCCTGATGCGGGCCGGCTACGGCCCGCCCCTGACCGGCAGCCGCCACCACAACCCGCAGTGGTTCCAGATCGACGCGCAGCTGGTCAACGAAATCTGGGCGGTGACCGCCCCGGGCATGGTGCCGTACGCCACCGGCAAGACGGCCTGGGCGGCCCGCATCACCAACGACGGCTTCGGCACGGAACCGGCCATCCATTACGCGGCCATGTACGCGGCCGCGTTTTTCGAAGCCGACATCGGGCAGCTGATCGATATCGGCACGGCCGCCCTGCCGGAGGGCAGCCGCTTCGCCGCCACGGTCGCGCACATGCAACGCCTGCATCGCCAGTATCCAGACGATTGGCGCGCGGCCCGCGCGGAACTGGCCCGCCATTACTATTACGGCCATACCGGCGTCGAGGGCGTGCGCCTGGAATACGGCGCCTTCGAGTACAACCGCCACGCCTGGCCACCGCTGGACGCCAACCTGAACGGCGCCTGCGCCATCCTGGCCCTGCTGTATGGCGGCGGCGACTTCCAGCGCACGCTGGACATCGCCAGCGGGCTGGGTTTCGATGCCGACAACCAGGCCGCCACCCTCGGCGGCCTGCTCGGCATCGCGCACGGCCTGCGCGGCCTTCCCGACCACCTGCTCTACCCCCTCGGCCGCGACCGCTGGCAACACCCTTTCAACGACGCCTACCTCAACATCACCCGCCACGATCTGCCGGATGCCTCGCTGCAGGACCTGGCCAGGCGCATGGCGGCGCAGGGCGAGCGGGTGATCCTGGCCCACGGCGGGCGCATCGTCACCCGGGATGGCATCGATTACTTCGAGATCGACGCGGCCGCCCGCTTCGAGGCGCCGTTGGAACTGGCCTCGGCACCGACGCTGCTCGCTGCGACCGGGCGGCCGTTCTCATTCCGGTACTTTCACGGCCCGGCGGGCGACGGCACGCGGCACGTCATCACCGGTGGGGCCTTGCCGGAAGGCTTGCGCCTCGAGCAGGGCCGGATCACGGGCACGCCCGTCGAGCCCGGCCATCACGCCTTCGAGCTCGCGGTGGAACGCAAGGGCGAGGTCGCCCGCCAGGGCTACGACATCCGCATCCTGGGGCCGAACCTGGCGATGACGGCGGCGCGGATACTGCACAACGACACCGTGGCCGCGGTCGACATCGAGCTGATCCGCGACGGCGAGCACCGCGGCCGCACCCTGTACAACCGAAGCCCCGACGGCATGCCGCGCGTCAACCACTACGGCTACGCCTGGGACGAGCCGGTCGCGGTCTCCGCCCTGGTGCTCAACCCCGGCCTGCCGGAGGAGTTCGGCGGCTGGTTCACTTCGCTCGACGTCCAGTACCGGGACGACGCCGGCATGTGGCGGGCCGTGCGGGAGCTCACCATCGAACCGCCCATGGATTTCGACAACACGCAATGGCGGAAGGGCGCCTACATCGACCACCTGCTGCAGTTCGAACCGGTGGTCACCCGGGCCATCCGGGTGATCGGGAATGCCGGCGGGGTCGAGCCCGACCCGGGCTACCCCCGCCCCCGGCGCCATTATTCCGCCATCAGCGAGCTGGCGGTGTATGGCGACCCCGTCAGCGCGCGCTGACCGAAGGGCCGGCTTTCCGGCCCCGGGCGCGGCCGGCATGGGAATAACGGGCCGCCGCGTCGCGCGGCGGCCCGCTAGTGGACTTTACGGCTCCTCGGGCTCGGGCACTTCCCCGGCGTCGAACTCGATCTCGACTTCGACCTCGGCCTCGGCCGGCGCAGGGGCCGGGCGATCGCTGTTCCAGATGTCGTACACCATCTGCCAGCGTCCGTCCGCGTGGTGCCAGACCTCGATGTATTTGCCCTCGTCGAGCGGCTCGCCGTCGGCAGAGGTCAGCGCGTAGGTGCCGACCTTGTAGCCAACGTCCCCGCCGGCATTGGCATCGATATCGGTGATCACGGCGCCGCCGCCCATCGCCAGGAAATCGTCCCAGAAGGCCTCGATCGCCTCCCGGCCCTGGACCATGCCCGCGTTCGGGGGCATCAGCGCCCCGTTCTCGGCATACACGGCAGCCACCGCCGCCGCGTCGCCGGCGTCAAAGCCTGCATTCCATGCCTCGCGCATCGCCTTGAGGCCCTCGAGGTCGGTGGTCGCGGGCGGTGGCGCCTCGGCGCAGCCGGCCAGCATTGCAAATAACGTCAACCAGATGAATTTTTTCATGTTTACCCCCGGAGTGAACCGTTTGCTCCAATCAAGTTTAGCTTAGAAGAACCAACCCGTGCCGGGCATGGGATAAACCGCCCATTCCGACCTTGCAACCCGCATCGTCGGGCTCAGCAACCCGGCGCGCCGGCGTCACTAACCCTCGCAGGCGCAGTTGCCGCTCATGCAGANNCCCGGCGCGCCGGCGTCACTAACCCTCGCAGGCGCCGCCCTCGGGATGCTCCGCGCCCTCGGCCTCCGCGCAGGTACAGCCATAATCACTGCAGGCCATGGTGTTGGGCGCGCAGATTGTGCCCATGGTCTGGCAATCGCAGGCCCCCGCGCAGGCGCAACTGCCATGGTTGCACACATAGCGAGGCCCGCTGCCGCCGCCCGGACTGACGAGGCGGCTGCCCGGGTTGGGCTTGCACTCGCTACCGCAATCGGGGTTGGTAAGCCGGGCGCTCTCGGCCTCCAGCGAGCGCTGCAACTCCACCGGGAGCCGGCCGTCGGCGCCGGCCGCCAATGCCACGGTCGCGCGGGCCGCGGTCGCCCGCTCCTGTGCCAGCGCGTCAGCCAGGCCTAGCCCCAGCAGGCACAGCAATGCCGGGACGATGATACGCGTGCTTCTCGAATGCGAATGTTTCATGGGTGATTCCCGTTGGTGGTCACAGCACTGGGCGTGCCGCGGCCCTCAGCCGCCGTCGCCCCCGTCGTCGCCGGAGTCGCCCTCGGCACAGGTGCAGCCGTGCTCGCTGCAGCCCATGGTGCCGGGCGCGCAGATGTCCTTCATGTCGACGCAGTCCTGCACGCCCGCGCAGGCGCAGTTGCCGCTCATGCAGATGTATTTGAGAGGCTCCGTGTCCGGCGCTGTCAGCCGGCTGGCGCTTGCCGGGATGGCCGCAGTGCCGGCCTTGAGGGTCGCGCGTTTCACTTCGCGCACCGCCTCGCGGGCCTGCTCGGCTTCCTGGGCGACCGCCAGTGGCGCCGCCGATTCGGGTTCCGCGGCCACGCTGGTGGAATTCAAGCCCCCCATGGCGCCCACGAGAATCGAGGCGATGATCCATCGGAAATGCATGCGGTTCACTCTCTCCTGAGCCCGGACCGCCCGGCGGTCCGCTCGCAACGGCTGATGCCAAGAGTATAGGCTCCCCGCGAACGGTTTGCTCGTGGCGACCTGGTCGGCGCGAGGCCCTGCCGCGGCAGCCGGGCTCCAGCGTTGGCAGCGCAACCCGCGCCCGCAAGCCGCGCATTGGGTGCGCTTCGCGGTGGCCGCGGATTAGAATCCCGGCAACCACCCGCAATATGCGCTGCCTGGCGCGGCGGGGGCCGTGGGCAAGTCGCCCGGCCCCGGCTCTGCCCGCACCGCAGGAGACGCCGATGAAAACCCTGATGCCCGTTCTGCTCCTGCTGGCCTTTCCGTGCATGTGCCTCGCGGAGGCCGTTCCCGGTGCCCGTGAGGTGCTGCTGGACAACCCTGCCGTCGAGGTCGTGCGCCTGACCTACCCGGTGGGAAGCGAATCCGGCATGCACACGCACGCGTATCCCAACCGGGTGGCCTATGTCGTCCAGGGCGGCACGTTGGAATTGATTCCCGGCGACCCTGCGGCGCCGCGGCAAGAGCTGACGCTGTCCGACGGTCAGGCCGTTTTCCTGGCGGCCGCCACCCACAACGTGCGGAACGCCGGGGACACCGAAATCGTCATGATCGAGATTGAACTCAAATAGACCGGCAAGCGGAGGGCCGGAACCGCGGGGCGCGGCCGGCCCGGCGCGCAGGCGAGCCCGGGCTCAACGACGGCATCAGCCGCCGCGCGGCTGGGGCCGCAGCGTCGAGCGGTTGTCCTCGATGGGATGCTCGGGGCGCGGGCGCTCCGGGCGCGGGCGGTCGTGCGGCCGGTCCGGGCGATGCATCATGGGCCAGTACATGACCGGCTGTTCGATGACCTGGGGTGCCGGCGCCGGCGCCTGGGAATTGCGGTCCTGCGCCGTTTCGCGCTCGGCCGCGCGCTCGTCCCGCTTCTGGGCCAGGTAGGCCCGCACTTCCTCGGAGGCACCGCCGCCCAGGCCGGCCGTATCCGCCCTCAGTTGCACCACTTCCGCCGCCTCGCCGCACAGCCGGTCCGAAAACACCGGGCCCTCCGGCGTTTCACAGCGGAAGATCTGCGCACTGGCCACCAGCGGCAACAGCGCCGGCAGCACAATCCATCGCCTCATCAGCCATTCCAATGCTTGCCTCCGCCCGGATCGGGCCCCTGCTGTCTCAAGCATAGGCGCAATTCCCGCGCGGCGCGCTGCCGGTGCATCGAGAATGGATTGACCGGCGCTCAGGGCGCCAGGCGCAGCACGCCCAGGTAGACGCTTGCCTGCCCCAGTTCGAACCGGGCTTGGGCCCGTCCGGCTTCCGCGTGGCCAGCCTCGACCTCGTAGGCGCCGCTGCCCGGTTCCAGCCGGTCGAACTTGAACTCGCCGAACAGGTCGGTGGTGGACCGGCCAAGCTCTTCTCCGTCCTTTCTGAGCACGACTTCGGCGCCCTCCACGCAGTCCTCCACGCCCTCCGCCACCGCGACCACGGTGCCGCCGGCAAAGCAGCGCTCCATCAGGTGCAGGTTCTTGTAGTAGAGCCGTGGCCGGGTGCCCCATTCAGGCTGCAGCACCTCCAACCCCTCCGCCTCGGCGATGCGCGCCATCTCCGCAGGCTCGACCTTGAGCGAACGGAACACCTCGTTGGGGCACACCGATTCGATCCGCGGCTTCGTCCACCCCGCGTCCAGCAGGTGGGCATCGAAGATCCAGCCCTGGGGAATCTGCAACTCCTCGTTCCAGTAGAGCGCCCCGTAGGGGCAGGCCTCGACAATCTCCCGCTGGCCCCGCGCTCGCTGCGGGTCGACGATGACGATGCCGTCCTCGCGCTGGCGCACCGCGCCGTCGCGGGCCGCCGCCAGGCACGGCGGGCGCTCGCAGTGGTTGCACATCACGGGCATGAAGTTGGCCTCGACGATGGGCCACTCGCCCCGCTCCGTGCCGCGCAGGTCCACCCAGTGGTGACCGCGCTCCGGTTGCGGCGCCGCGTAGCCGGGAAAATCGTTGCCGATGTGCTCGTCCTTGGTCGCCAGGAAGCAGTTGCGGCAGTTGTCGCAGCGGGCGACATCGATGATCAGCTGCCACTGCGCGCTCATCCCTCGTCCTCCGTGCGACGCCAGCTGTCGACCCCGGTCCATTTCTCGAACTGGATCAGCGTGGCATTGGGCGCCATGCTGGTGGTCTGCTCGGTGATGCATTTCTTCGGGCTGAGCAGGTTGATGCAGCCGCCGAGATCGGTGGAATTGCCCGGCTCGCCCACCGGCTGGTACTTGGCCGAGGAAGCCGAGGCGCTGACCACGCCCGGCCGCAGCCGGTCGGTGAGCTGCGCCGCGCACACCACCGAGCCGCGGTTGTTCCACAGGCGGATGAGGTCGTCGTCCGCGACCCCGCGCGCCGCGGCGTCCTGCCGGTTGACGCGGGCGACCAGGTAGTCGTGACCGTCAACCCGCACGCGGTGGTCCCTGATCTCCCGGACGGTGCTGGAATCGTCGTCACCCATGACATGGAAGGTGTAGCGCGGGTGCGGCGACAGCAGGCGCAGCGGGTAATCCGCCAGCCGTTCATCGCGGCGGGCATCCTCGTAGTTCGGCATGTAACGGTTCAGGGGCGGGCGGCCCGGGTCGTCGATCCTGCCGAGGGTCTCGGGGATGAACTCGAATTTGCCCGAGGGGGTTTGCAGGCCGTCACGGAATCGCCCGGCGTACTCGGACGGCAGCGGGTACGGCTCCGGAACGTCCTTGGGCCGGCCCTCGTAAAACCAGCGCGACGCGGTCGGCGCCCGCGCCTGTTGCGGGTCGGGGGGCACCACGAAATAGCCCTTTTGCAGGAACTTCTTCCAGGAGGTGTGCTTGGACAGGTCGGAGGAGTCGAACACGCGCTTGCACCAGTCGAGCTCCGAGTTGCCGCCCTCGGAGTAGACCGCCCCCAGGCCCAGGCGCTGGGCCAGCGCCAGGAAAATCTCGTAGTCCGAGCGCGACTCGCCCAGCGGTTCGATGCACTTGTGCTGCATCGCGATGACGCGGTGATTCACCATGGAATACATGTGGTGCACGTAGCCCGCGCCGACGTTGTACTACTCGCCGATGTCCCAGCGCTCGAAGGTGGTGCAGGCCGGCAGGATGATGTCCGAGAAGCGGGTCTCGCCCTCGTTCCAGACCGACTGGTTGACCACGAAGGGCAGGTTTTCCGAGCGGTACATCCGCACCCAGCGATTGGAATCGACCACGGTGCCGAAGGACGAGCTTCCGTACTTGTACATCATCTCGATCTTCGCGTGCCCGGGCGCGGGATAACCGAACTTGAGGAACTGGCCCTGCACGGAGCTGATGTCGGTCAGGTAGCCCGCGGCGCGCCCTTCCATGATGGCCTCGGGCAGGCGCATGCGCGGGATGCTCTGCCGCACCGCGTTCAGGGTCATGATGTGCGGCATGCGCTGGTAATTGTTGGCCGCATTGGCGTTGAACTGGAGTTCGCCGGAAAAACTGCCCTCGGCGTAACCGGGAAAGTAGAAGCTGAAGTCCAGCGGCGCCCCGAACTGCAGGTTGCCAAAATTGACGCCCGGCCGGCCGAAGCCCTGCATGGCGCCGAGGATGGCCATCATGCGCGCCCATTGCGCGCCCATGGGCGAGCGGCAGGCCCCGCCGACGCCGTTTCCCCAGCTGCCGACCCCGAGATAGGTCTTCCGGCGCCCCCATTCCCGGGCCAGCGCCCGGACATCGCGCGCGGGCACGCCGGTTTCGGGCTCCTGCCACTCCGGCGTCTTGGGCACGCCGTCGGTCGTGCCGAGAATGTAGTCCTTCCACTGCTCGAACCCCGTGGTGCGCTGCGCCACGAAACGCTGGTCGTAGAGGTCCTCGGTGATCCAGACATGACAGATGGCCTGGGCCATGGCCGCGTCGGTGCCGGGTCGGGGCGCGAACCACTTGCCCCCCATCAGCGCGGCGGTGTGGTTCAGGTAGGGGTCGATGTGCACCATGCGGATGCCGAGCTGGCGGGCCCAGTGGCGCCGCACGGTTCCCTCGTAGCCGTAGGTCGCGTCCGGGTCGCTGGACCAGAACACGATCATCTCGGCTTCCTTCAGGCAATCCTCGACCGTGCCGTAGAACTCGGGCACGCCCAGGCGCATGCTGTTGCCCCAGTGGTGCATCGCGCCCCAGAACCAGCCTTCCCAGCTGTCGGGATTGTTGTGCACCCGGCTGGCGCCGATCAGGTTCCAGAAACGGTTGAAGGCGCTCAGGTAGTGGCCGAGGTTGCCCCACTGGTGGTGGCCCCCATGGGCGACCAGGACCGCGCCGGGGCCCTTGCGCTTGGCACGCCGGATTTCCCCGGCGACGATGTCCAGCGCCTCGTCCCAGGAGATGCGCTCGAACTCCGAGATGCCGCGGTTGCCGACATTGCGCGCCCCGTCCGGGTCGAAATCCACCCGTTTCATGGGGTACAGGAGCCGGTCCTGAGAATACACCATGGATTTCTGGCACATGCCGTGGGCGGCCAGCGTGGTCCGGCGCGGGGGCGTCAGGGTGCGGCCCCTGGCCTCGATGCTCCAGGACGGCGCGTCGTCCGCATCGAACTCGATCGGGGTGATGCGCAGGATCCTGCCGTCCCGGACGTAGACGAAGATCGGGCCCCCGTTGGTGCCGCTGGTGTAGCGCACCACGCCGTCACCCAGGTCCGTGCCCGCCCGCCAGCGGACCGTCTGCATCCGGTTCAGGGTCGCCATGAACCACACGGCCAGGTCATCCGGGCCTTCGAGGACCACCTTGAAATTCTTCGCGGCGTCGATGCGCACCAGGGGATCGAAGGGCGGGGTGAGGAATTCCTCCGCAATCGCCCGGTTCTTGAACACGATGGACAGGTCGGGCTGCTCGTGCAGGCCTTTGCCGGACGTGATCCGGCCGTTCTCGAACCTCACCCAGCGGCCCTCGGCGCGATCGCGCAGGCGGAACTGCGCGGTCATGTCCCGCTCTTTCAGCCGTGCCGCGAACGCGGGCCGCGTGCGCGCGGTGAACCGGAGCGCCTGCACCATCCCATACAGGATGAGGGGAAATTTCATGCCCTACCCTCGCCCATCGCTGTTTTCAGAGCCATCTCGCCATGACATGTTTTCATTTTAGACAGCCTTGCGTGCACGGCGGCCCGACCTAGGTCATGTCCGCACCTCCCGGGCCGCCATCGGCCGACACCAATGCGTCCTCGGGTGCGGCTCGCATGCGCGGGCATATGCGTGGACGAATGCAAGCGGTACCGCACTGGACGCGACAGGGGATCGGGGCGACACTTCCGCCATGGCTTTCCACTGGCGCCCCAGGCACATGCCGCTCCCGGTTCTCGCACTGGTGCTGGGCCTGTGCGGCCCGCCGCTCCAGGCCCAGGAACTGGTGCCACGCGCCTACTGGCCGGCACCGGTTGGCACCAGCGTCCTGGTGGCCGGTTACCAGTTTTCCACCGGGGACATCATCACCGACCCCACGCTGCCCATTTCCGGGGTCGAGTCGGACATCAATTACGGGATACTCACCTACCAACGCTTTGGCGAGCTGTTCGGCCGCACCATGAGCATTCAGATCAGTCAGCCCTACACCTGGGGCAAGACCCAGGGCTTCCTGGACCAGCAATTCGTCGACCGGCACCTCGACGGCCGCGGTGACCTGCGCATGCGGATGAGCATCAACCTCGCCGGGGCCGCGGCCATGGACCGGGCCGGCATGCAGGCCCTGCGGGCCAATCCTCGCACCATCGTCGGCCTCAGCCTGTCCGCGATCATACCCACCGGCTCCTACAATGCCGAGCGCCTGCTCAATGTCGGCAGCAACCGCTGGGCCCTGAAACCCGCCCTGGGCGTGATCTGGCCGATGCGCCCGACCTGGCTGCTGGAAGCGGAGGTCGGTGTCTGGCTGTTCGGCGACAACGACGACTTCCTGGGCGCCACCCGCAGGCAGGACCCGATCTGGACCGGCGCGGCTTACCTCATCAAGCGCATCCGTCCCGGCTTCTGGATGTCGCTGGACCTCAACTACTACGCGGGCGGCAAGACCGGCCTGACGGGCGCTCCGAAGACCAACCTGCAGCGCAACTCCCGGGCCGGGGCCACCCTGGTTTTTCCCTTTGGCGGCAACAAGAACCTGCGCTTCAGCTACAGCCAGGGCGTCACGACCCGCGCCGGCGGCGACTATCGCCTGTACCAGTTGAGTTTCCTGCGCGCCTGGTGAGGCGCCCGCACCAACGGCGACGTCCCCACCGTCTTGCCGGATGCACCCGAAGGTGAGTGCCCGCCTGATATCATTGCCCCATGTCCTGTTTCCTAACCAGGCCCCACTCGCGATGAAGCAGCGCCGGATGGCGCGCGCGGCGGGGCCTGCGCTGCTTGCCCTGGCCGCGTGCATGGTGGCTGGCCCGGCGTGGGCACAGGGCCAGGATTCCACGCCCGCGGCACGCAACCTGCTGATCATGGCCGAGCTGCTGCCGGGGATTTACGACAATGCCAACCAGGCCTATTTCGACCGGCGTCGCGGCCTGCCGCAGGAGGATCGACACCCGCGCGTGCACACCCGCATTCAGCGCGTTTCCCTGCCCGCGTTCGGGGCTCACGTGTTCCTGTGGACCACCACGTCTGGCGAAGGCGACGCGCGGCGCGACAACCACAGGATCGCCGTGCTGGAGACCGGAGACCGGCCCGAGGTCGTCGTGATGAAGCACTACTTCGACCTCGCCGGCATCATCGATCCGGACGAGCTGGCGGGGCTGGCGCCGTCCGAGCTGCGGCGCACCGAGGGCTGCGAGTACCTGTTCCAGCGACGCGCCGCTCATTTCAGGGGCCAGCAGGCGCCGGGCGCGTGCCGTTTCGAGTGGCAGGGCGAGGCGGTCTACACGGACAACACCATCGAGCTTGCGGCCGAGAGCCTGTGGTTCGTGGATCACAAGTATGCGGCGGACTCGGGCGAGCGCCGGACGGGGGTGGGCTCGGGCGAGCCGTTCTGGCTCGAACGTGCCCGTGAATTCCACTGTTATGCGGACATCCCCGGCATCGGCGGCGGACGCGACGAGCCATTCGAACGCTACGACGGCATCGTCCTCCACGACAAGGGCGGCCGGCACTGGTTCGACACCCGCGGGGCATCGCCGCGGCGACTCGGCCTGATGCTGCAGTCGGTGACCTGGCACCTTCTCAACGAGCAGGACAGCGGGAATTTCAACCGCGATTCACTGGTGATCTACGCCATGGAGCAACTGCCCGACGGCAGCGTCAAGGACCACGGTTACGCATTCACGGAACCCGGCGCCGAGCGCATCGGCATCAACCTCAAGTGGATGCTGGTGAACTGTTCGATCACCCCCAGGAACCAGGCCCGCCCGGAGCTGTGAGCCTCGGCCGCGGCGACAGGAGGCAACGCATGGCCAACAGGAACCTGATTCTTGTCGTCTGCGCCGTGCTGGCGCAGGTGGTTCATGGCGGCGAGCGGCTGGATCCCGGGACGCCGGAAGATGCGCTCAGGATCCAGCAGAAATTCACCTGTTCGCTCACCGAGGGGGAAACCACCAT
>JABAHS010039850.1_pt1 | contig 17582 bp, 12 predicted proteins | sample 7062111 | NCBI WGS metagenome assembly JABAHS01 (sample SAMN14534600, study PRJNA622989) | marine sediment metagenome | biome: marine biome [ENVO:00000428]; feature: marine pelagic biome [ENVO:01000023]; material: deep marine sediment [ENVO:00002113]; isolation source: pool of 4 deep marine... | reverse complement strand
GCCGACTGCGCAGCTATTCCGGCGCGATCCTGGCCGCCGACGGCGACCTGGATGAGTTCGCCGACCACCTCGAGGAACAGCTCTCCGCTCACGCCGATGCCGTCCAGCAGATAGAGATGCTTCTGTCGGAACAAGACTGATTGGCCATTCCCGACAATCGAACTTCGTTCCATCTTGCGGCTTACGAAGCCTCTGCCCTCCGTTAGCTGACCAACCTCTCCGCAACGCCAGATCGTCACCGCGTTCCCGGCGGCCGGTTATGGTTCAGCAACAGGGTCGGTCCTATCTTGAGCGAGTGCGAGAAAGGCCGTTGCCCATTCCTTCGAGTTTCAAGTTGGGATCGACAGTGTTTCGGGGCGTTGGGTCGCGACTGGTGACACGAGATTTCGCACGAAGCGAGACGCTTTTTTACCCTCCAAGGGTGTAGCCGAGCGCTTTCGTCATCTTGTTTCGACTTACGACGAGGTCTTTGCATGGACTTTAGCCGATTCGACCGCAGAAACTATCCGACCGTTAGCGTGCGCGAGGGTTATCGAGATTGGGCGCCTTCCTATGAGACGACCGTCGAGGATGAAATGGATCTCGCGGTCCTCGAGACCCTTCAGTCGGTGAAGTGGTCGCGCATCAGGAGGGCCGCCGATCTCGGATGCGGGACCGGCCGAACGGGTGAGTGGCTGCGTGGAAAAGGTGTGCGCCGCATCGATGGGATCGATTGTACGCCCGAGATGCTCGAGCGTGCCAGACAGAAGAAGGTCTATCGGACCCTGCATGTCGCGGACATCGCGCCTACCGGACTCGAGCCGGAGGCTTACGATCTCGTGACCACCGTCCTTGTGGACGAGCACCTTCCGTCCTTGGTTCCGCTCTACAAGGAGGTCGCGCGACTGCTCACGCCTTCCGGCCATCACGTTCTGGTCGGCTATCATCCCTACTTCATGATGGCGACCGGCATGCCCACCCACTTTAAGCGGCCGGACGGCGAGCCGGTCGCGATCGAGACACACCTCCATCTGATGACGCACCATGTCCAGGCCGCCCATTCCGTTGGCTTCGTGCTCGCAGAGTTACGCGAACGGCTTATCGGCGACCGCTGGATCGAACTGAAGCCGAAGTGGGAACGGTACCGAGGCGTTCCCTTCAGTTTCGCGTTGGTCTGGGTCAAAGAAGTCAGCTCGTAAGCCAACCACCAGGCCGGCAGCGGTCTCCGGCCCCCAGGCACCGATCTGGAACTGTCGCGCGTCTAAGTAAAGACTGTGCCTTTTCCGCCCAAATTCCAGGAGACCGGCAGATGATCCAGGATGTCCGCTACGCGCTTCGACAGCTCGCCCGGCACCCCGTCTTCACGGCGATCGCCGTGCTGACACTGGCCCTCGGCATCGGTGCGAACACGGCGATCTTCAGCGCCGCCCGGGCCGCGCTCCTGCAGCCGCTGCCGTTCGAGCACGAGGACCGGCTGGTCCGGCTCTATCTGACGTCGGAAGCGGGTGGCCCGCTCATCAGCCTGCGCCCCGAGGTCTTCCTCGCCGTGCAGCAGCACGGCCGCTTCTTCGACCGGATCGTCGCCCAGCGCTTCACCAGCTTCGCGCTGACGACCGAGGCCGGGCCCGAGCGCGTGGTGGGGATCGCCGTGTCGCAGGGCTGGAACGAGACGCTGGGCGTCCGTCCTATCATAGGCCGGCCGTTCACGCCGGAAGAGGAAGCGGCCGGTGAGGATGCCGGTGTCGTCTTGATCAGCCACGGTGCCTGGCAGCGCCGCTTCGGCGGCTCGCCCGACGTGCTCGGCGAGGTCATCCTGCTGGACGGGCGGCCCCACTCCGTCGTGGGCGTCATGCCGCCCGGCTTCAGGTACCCTTACGAGGCGGAGCTGTGGGTGCCGCTGCGTGTCAGCGGCGAGCAACGCGGCGTCTGGTCGTTCAACGCCCCGGCGCGCCTCAAACCGGGCTGGACCGTCGAGCAGGCCCGGGCCGACCTGCGGGCGCTGGCGACAGCCGTCGCCCCGCAGGTCCCTGACCTGCGGCCGGGGACCACGCTCACCGCGGTACCGATCCGCGAGACGCTGGTCGAGGACGAGGGGCGCACGCTGGTGGTGCTCCTGGCCGCGGTGGGCTTCCTTTTACTCATCGTCTGCGCCAACCTGGCCAACCTGCTCCTGTCCCGGGCGCTGGGTCGCGAGCGCGAGTTCGCCCTGCGATCCGCGATCGGCGCGGCCCGGACGCGTCTGCTCCGCCAGGTCCTGGTGGAGAGCGTCGTGCTCGCGACGCTGGGAGGAGCGGCGGGGCTGGCGGTTGCCTACGCCGGGAGCGCGCTCGTGCAGCCGCTCCTGCCGAGCGACCTGTCGTACTTCGGTACGACGGCAGGAATCGACGCCACCGTGCTGGCCTTCGTCGCGATCGTGTCGGTCGCCTGTGGTCTGCTGTTCGGCCTGCTTCCGGCGCTGCGGCTGTCACACGAACGGCCGTTCTCGGCTTTAGGCTCGACCCGAGGCGGCATCGGCAGGGGTCGGGGGGGCAGGCGTTTGGAGCGGGCCCTGGTGGTCGGCGAGCTGGCGCTGGCGCTGACCCTGCTGACCGGGATCGGTCTGCTGCTCCGCGACTTTCAGCGTCTGCACTCGGCCGATCTGGGCTACGACCCGGCAGGGCTGCTCACCTATATCGTGAGCCTCCCCCCCGAGGAGTACGCGACGGCCGAGTCGCGCAGCGCGTTCGTGGGGGACGCGATCCGGGAGGTCGAGCGAATCCCCGGGGTGACCGCGGCAGGCGTCACGACGATGTTCCCTTCGGCCCGCGGCAACTCGGTGGCCGAGGTCCAGGTCGAGGGCCGCGAGTTCGCGCCCGGCGAGCGACATCAGGTCAATACGAGGATGGTCACACCCGGGTTCTTAGAGGCGATGGGTATCCCGTTGCTGCGAGGCCGTACGATCAGCGAGGCCGACCGGGCCGACGCGTCATCGGTCGTGGTCGTCAGCGCCTCGCTGGCGCGCCGTTACTGGCCCGACGAGGACCCGATCGGCAAGCGCGTTCGCAACAGCCGGGGCGGAGAAGACGCGCCGTGGATGACGATCGTGGGCGTCGTGGGCGACGTGCGCGAGTTTTACGATGTGGAGGAGACGTGGTACGTGCCCTACGCGCAGCACGCCGAGACCTTTTTGGCCAGTCGGGCGGTGTTCGTGCTGCGGAGCGCGACATCCAGTGCGCCAGCGATACCGGTCGTGCGCCAGGCCATGAACACGGTCGACCCCGGGCTGCCCATCTTCGACGCGATCACCGCCGAGGATCTCTACGCCTCGTCGCTTAGCCGGCAGAGTCAGGCCGCGATGCTGGGCACCGTCTTCGCCGCCTTCGCTCTGCTCCTCGCTACCCTCGGCATCTACGGCACCATGTCGTACGCGGTCAATCGCCGAGTGCGCGAGTTCGGTGTGAGAATGGCGCTGGGCGGAGAGCGACGCACGATACTGATGCGCGTGGCCGCCGAAGGCGGACGGCTGGTCCTGCTCGGCATGGCGATCGGCCTGGCCGGCGCGCTCGTCCTGGCGCGATTCCTGGCGAGCGCGCTGACCGAGGTCGGACCGTTCGACGTCACCGCGTTCGCGGTAGCCGCCGCGGTCCTGACCGCAGCGACGCTGGGCGCCGCCCTTCTACCGGCGCTCCGCGCGACCCGGATCGATCCGGCCGAGGCGCTGCGACACCTGTAAGCCGGCTCATTCGTCCGCTGGAGCTGGAGGCGACGCCTCCCGGTAGACGAACCCCTCCATCGAGACCGTCTGCTCGCCCGTCCTGGCATCGTAGCGGAAGCACGACTTCGTCGGATAGTGACCGGCTAGCTCGACCGCCGCCGGCGCCTTGATGTCGTAGCAGACGTCGGGCCGGGTCGACAGGTAGTCGACGGTCACCATCTCCTCGTAGAAGGTGACGCGCCCGTCGTACGCACCGTAGATCCAGGTCCGGGTGAACACTTCGCCGTGGAACTCCGGCGACGTCAGGTCGATCAGATGGTTCCCCATCGCCGGAACGGCCGCGTCCACGTTGCTGAAGTCGGGGTGCATGTAGTTCCACGGAAGCGGCCGGACCGCCCGCTCGAACTGGTCGCAGCGCAGCATCTCCGGGCCGCAAGGGCCGGGCATCAGCGCGAACGTGTTCTCGATCGACTCGATATAGAAGTGGATGTCGAAGTGGGGTGGCCCGTAGATTTCCGGCGGGATGTGCCCCGCCGGATTCCAGTTCAGGAGCACCCATTTGAACGGGATGTCGGCGCGGCGGCTCGCCTCGGTCGGTAGCGGAATCACGCGCTCGTGCGTGGCCAGACACTCCGTATCCGGCTCGATGGCGCCATCGGCGTCGACATCGAAACAACGGTGCTCGTCCGATCGGGCAGTCGGCGGACTTGCCAGCGCCTCGGCGGAGAAGACGACGCCGATGGCCAGCGGATTACGGCCGCCGTCGAACCGCGCGAAGCTGGAAACCGTCCCTTCACCGAGTCGCGCCTCGGCGCCCAGCGTCATGTCGTCAATAGCTTTGCTGTGCGCCTGTCGATGGGCTTGTGCGGCCCCGAGACTGGCCAGAGCGACGAATACGGCGATGACGGCTATAGCACGGTGGGTCATTGATGCCCTCCCGCAAGGGGTGGTGCCACGTTGTAACCGCAGGTCAGACCGGCGCTACTGCGTGCACGCGGCGTTTGCGAGAGAGCGTCGCGATGGACGGCAAGGCCGGGGCCAGGCGGTCGAGGACGGAACCATTCTAAGCGGCCGCGGTCGGTTGTCAATGGGAAGGATGAGGGAGGGTCCCTCGACGTTGATCGTGACCGCCATGTTCCATCGGGTCCCGATCAGTCTCCCGCGCCGCTCTCACCGAGCGCCGCGCCGGCCGCACTCTCCTCGCGCCGGGTCAACGTGCGGCGAAGCACCGCGACCGCTTCCAGCAGCAGCCACAGCTCCAGCACGAAGATCGCCGCGCCGACCACCAGCAGCAGCAGCTGATCCTCGCCGAGATACGTCCGCAGGTTCTCGATCATCGCCCAGGTGGTCATGAAGAGCAGGAAGACCATCGGCACCAGCGTGACCCAGAAGTTCCGCTTCAGCGCCACCAGGAACAGGGTGATTACCAGCAGGCTCAGCCCCGCGGTGAGCTGGTTGGTCGTGCCGAACAGCGGCCAGAGCCGCATGCCGCCGGCCCCGCGGTCGACGCCCAGGGCCAGGCCGGCGCAACACGCCACCGCCACGAACGTGGCCAGCCAGCGGTTGTCGAGGAAGTTCAGGCCGTAGCGCGTGCCCAGCTCCGATATGATGTAGCGCTGGAGGCGCACGCCGGTGTCCATCGTCGTCGCGGCGAACGAGATCACCACCACGGCGGCGAACGTCACCGCCACCGCCTCCGGGATCGCCAGCCCCTCGGCCAGCACGCCCACGCCGCGGACGAACGCCTGGGTCGCGCCGCTCGACGCCTCGGCCCACGTCGCGTAATGCGCCCGCCAGCCGTCGATCCCGGCGTACAGCGCGAACCCGGCGGTCGTCGCCAGAATCGCGGTGAGCGCCAGCGTACCCTCGCCCAGCGCGCCGCCGTAGCCCACGAACCGGGCGTCCGTCTCCCGGTCCAGCTGCTTGGTCGAGGTGCCCGACGCCACCAGGCCGTGGAAGCCGCTGATCGCGCCGCAGGCGATCGTGATGAACAGGAGCGGGAACCACGAGGGCGCGTCCGCCGGCAGCTCGCCGTTCACCGCCGGCGCCACCACCGGCGGGTTGGTCACCAGCACCGCGGCGAAGATCAGCGCCAGCGCCACGATCAGCTGGTGGCTGTTGATGTAGTCGCGAGGCTGCAGCAGCAGCCACACCGGCAGGCCGCTGGCGATGGCAGCGTAGACGAACAGCACGATCACCCAGCCGGCCCGCACCCCGTCCTCCTGCGCCAGCGCCGCGGCGGCCTGCGCGTCGCCGCCGGTCTGGGCCAGCTGAGCCGCCGACGGCGCGAAGCCAATGAAGTCGGGCAGCTGGAACGGGACGTACTGGCCGAGCCAGATCAGCAGGTAGAGGAGCAGCAGGGCTACCAGCGACGGGACCAGGATCTTCACGTTCATCCGGTAGATCAGCACACCGACGATGACCGCCAGCACCAGCGAGCCCCAGACGGGCATCACCGAGCTGGGGTTGGCCATGAACAGGTTGGCGATCACCACCGCGAACACGGCGTTCACGAGCAGGAGCAGGAAGAAGGTGATGAACAGGAACAGCACCCGAGCTCGCTCCCCCACGATGTTGCCAGCCAGCGTGCCGATCGACCGCCCCTTGTGCCGCGTCGCCAGCCACAGCACCCCGAAATCGTGCACCGCGCCGCCCACGATCGTCCCGATCACCACCCAGAGGAACGCCGGCAGCCACCCCCAGATGACCGCGATCGCCGGACCCACGATGGGCGCCGCGCCGGCGATCGAGGTGAAGTGGTGGCCGAACAGCACGTGCCGGTTGGTCGGCACGTAATCCACTCCGTCCCGGTATTCATGGGCCGGCGTCGTGTACTCCGGGTCCAGCTGGTAGATGCGCCGCGCGATGTAGCGCGAATAAAACCGATAGGCGAGGAAGAAGGCGACCAGGCCGATTACGAGCAGGACGATCGAACTCACCGCAACCTCCGCTGAGATTATCCGTCGAAGAGGCCGATCCTACCCATAGGGTATCGATGTCCCGCGTGCAACAGCGTCCGGCACCGGCCCCTGGCTGCGATCAGTACGATCCCATACCGCACCACGAGCGCCCCGGTCCACCCGCCGGTGAGGGTGGATCCGCCGGCTCCCGCGCCGGAGCAGACAAGCGTCGGGTGAGCGGGCCAGCCAGATCCGCACATGGGGAACCGCGTCCCCCGGGGGCGTGTTTGGTCGAAAAGTCCAATAGCCTCAACCACTGACCGGAGGGGATTCCATGAACCGACGCGCATCGCTAGCCCTAGCCATCGTCGCGTTAGGTGCCGCCGTCACCGCGGCCAGCGTGGTCCGGACCGAGAGCGATTCGGTAATCCTGGCTACCATCGCCGCCCCTGACACGACCGGCCCGGCGCTCTGGGCGCACCTTCAGGAGGAACACTACGCCTCGAGCTGGGCGCTGTGGCCGGGCAAAGGTCGCCTGTACATGGGTCAGGAGCCGCACGGGATGCGGCTGACCACGTACGTGAACGACATCGCCGCCCGGGCCCTGGCATCGGGCGCCGAGGAGATGCCGGACGGCGCGATCGTCGTGAAGGAGAACTTCACGCCCGACAGCGCGCTGGCCGCCATCACCGTGATGTACAAGCGGAACGGCTACAACCCGGACCACGCCAACTGGTTCTTCTCCAAGTTCCGCCCGGACGGTGAGGTCGATCAGGCGCCGAACGGCATGCGGCTGGCGGGTCGGGTCCCCGGCTGCCAGAACTGCCACGGCTCCAAGAAGGACAACGACTACATCTTCACCAGCGAACTGGGCGGCTAGTTTTCCGGCCAACCAGGTGAGGCCCGGCGGCCGTCGCACCAGCGCGGCGGCCGTCGGCGCCACGCTCGGTCCGCCCGACCCCTCAAGTAGCGTAGAACCGTCCCGACAACTCTCCCAGGTCTCCAGGGCGGCGAACGGGCAGACCCATGCCCGTCGCGACGCTTCCAGCGACCGAGCCCTCGTGGTTGAATTGCCGTGTAGAGCGTATTTTCGACAAGCACGGAGCAGATCACCCAAACGACAATGACACCATGAACGATCTCGCTACACTGGCAAACCTGGCCGAGATTCTCGGTGCGATCGTCGTCATCGGAGGCGTCGTCTTCGCTGTCATTCAGATTCGCCTGTTTCGCCGCCAAAGGCTCGGTCGTACTTCTCTGGCGGAAGCTGGCGACGTGGGTTGAAGAAAGCCGCGAGGAATCGTCGCAAGATACGGTCTACGAATGGTTCCAGTGGCTCGCCGAACGCCTTCAGGAGTACCCTGATTTCGATATGCTCGAAGGTGCCCACGTAAAGCACCGAAATTGGACGCCCTGAATCCGTGATCGGCCAGCGCACCCATAGTCCGGTGACAGGCGATGGCGTGAGGAGGCGCTGGAGCGTAATTGCACCGTATGATCTCAAGCCGGGCAGCCGGGTGAGCCCCCGGGCTGCCCGGCGTCCGAGGTTCAGTCGCAGGCCGGAAGCGCCGGTTCCGGTGGTCCCGTCGGCAGGTTGAGGTTCAGGCTGGAGTCGAAGGTGTTCCCGCTCCAACAGTTGTCATCACCCGTGCCATCCCAGAGCAGGTCCGCGACCACGGGCAGCGCCGGGATCGGAGGCGCGCCGGTCCCGTTGCCGGTGACGACGTTGTTCACGATCCGCGCATGCGCTGGGAACGGCTCCACGTCGATAACGATGCTGGGATCGAGGAGCGACAGTATGCCGGTGTTGATCAGCGCGATCCCGACGAAGTCGTTGCCCGTGACCCGGTTGTTCCGGATCCTCGTATCATCGGTCCCGATGACCAGGATCCCCGAACCCGACGGCACCAGCGCCTCGAAGCCGTGATCGGCGAAGTTCGGCAGATCGTTGTCGTGGGAGTAGTTGTTCTCCAGCAGGATGTCCGACGAGGCCTTCACCGGCAGTCCGGGCAGCAGCACGACCAAAAAGCCGGCGGTGTTGCCGAACGCCTCATTGCCGAACGCCTGGATCCTCGAGGAGTTCTCGATCTCGAACCCGTTCACGTTGCCGAACGCGCGGCTGTCCCGGATGACCACGTCGGTGGACTGCCCGACGTAGATCCCGGTGTCGCTGTGGCCCGAGGCCACGCTCCGTTCGATCACGCCGTTCTGCGAGTGGACGGGGAAGAGGCCGTACTCGCCATCGTCTTCCGCGATCAGCTCCGAGAGCAGGAAGCCGTCGACTCCGTACAGCAGCGCGCCGTTCTCCTCGAAGCCACGTATCGTCAGGTTGACCAGCTCGACGCCGTCGCCGTTTCCGTCCACGTAGATCCCGTTCTCCTCGTCGCCCGGGTCCTCGATCACGACCACCGCGGCTCCGCTGCTGCCGATGCGCCGCCCCAGGCCGACCAGAGCGATATCGGGCTTCTCGATCCGCAGCGCCTCCCGGTAGACGCCGGGCCGCACGAAGATCCGGTCGCCAGCCTCGGCCGCGTCGATGGCCGACTGGATCGATTGGCCCGGGCGCACCACGGCGTCCGGGGCGCCGAAGCGCGAGAAGGCGGGCTCACCCGGCACCACCGTTGGGGCATCGCGCTCACAGGCAACAGCGCTAAGGGCAATCAGGAGCCCGATCGCAAGATGGTGTCTGTGGCTCATAGGTTCCTCTCTTTGCAGCGCGTTTTGCCGGTCGCCGTGCGGTCGAAGAGCGACCGGGCGGATCTGAATAGCAGGGTCCGACCGCTGAGGACAGCCTCCTGCCCACCGGTCAAGGGAGAATCAAGCGGCCAGGAGCGAGGCGCCATGGCATCGACGTGCTTCACCCGTAGTAGTCCATGCTCACTTCGTCAAGCTCCGAGGACAACAGAGGCACAGAAAGCTAGAACGGAGGGGGTGGGATTCGCGGTTCAGGCGCCGTAAGGCGACTGAACACTCAAGCCGCGAAGAGCGAAGCTCGAGCGGGTGAGCACCCACAAGCCCGTTCGGGCCCGGGGATGATCTCGACAGAAAGCTGGAAACGGAGGGGGTGGGATTCGAACCCACAAGCCCGTGAGGGCGCCGCATTTCGAGTGCGGTGCATTGCCGTTCTGCCACCCCTCCGGAACTGCAGTAAGGAGTAAGGGGTGAGGGGTAGGGAGTAACTACCTACCCCGAGATTCCCGAATCCCACCCCATACCGTCTTACCGCATACCGCACACCGACGGACGGGGTGGGATTCGAACCCACGAGGCGCTTGCGGCGCCCACACGCTCTCCAGGCGTGCGCCTTAAGCCACTCGGCCACCCGTCCCGAAACAAGTCGGGCGCTGGACGCCAGATCCGTCCGGCACCCAACGCCTCATGTGACGGCCAGCTGACGCCTCACCGCCCACCACCCACCGCCCCACAACCACCGACCACCGACGCACCGCACACCGCATACTGAATTGCCCCGCCAGGGTTCGAACCTGGAATCTCTTGGTCCAGAGCCAAGCGTGTTGCCAGTTACACCACGGGGCAATCTTTCCGCCGGGGACCGGGCCAGCGTCGCCCGCGCCACGGGCTGTGGAATCTATGCGAGAATCGCCGCCGTACAACCTCCCGGCCGGCCCTTCAGCGGTTCAACCCGGGACCGGCACACAGCATCACGAGCGCCAACGCCGTGAGCACGACGATCGTCAACCGCGTCAGTGGCTTCACATCCACCTCGCTCGGCCCGAAGAGTCGGCGGGGCTACAGCGAAAGTTATCCCGGGGGACGATCCCGGGCCACCCCCGGGGGACGGCGGTCGGGTCGATCCTCACAAGTCCTTGCAATTACAGCGATAAGAGCAGACATTTAAAGCGAAGTGGGAAGGCGCAGTCGAAAGGGTGAGGCGAGCGTTCAGACGTGTGGATGGGTGGGTAAGATAGCATGAGTCGCCGCCGGAAACAGCCGGATCCCGACCAGTACGACCTGTTCGAGCCGCACCACGAGTGCTGCGAGGACAGTCGAGGCCCGTATCTCCAGTTCCTGATAGCGCCGCCCACGGAGCTGGTCGGGCCGGCCCCGTGGGCGGACGGTTCAGGCACGCGGCGGCGCGAGCTCGAGGCCCGCTGCGCCGCCGCTGTTTCTTAACGGCAGGGCGCCACTTCGATCTGCTGGATCATCCCCGCCGGGAAGACGTGGATCGCGCCGTAGATATCCTCGATCTGCAGGTTGCCCCGCTGCTCCAGCTCGGCCCACAGGCTGGCGTAGAGGTCGCCGGGATTACGGGCGCCCCAGTAGCGCGGGTCGGCCTCGATCACGTAGTCCTTTCCGTCGACGGTCCGAATCCACAGCTCGATGCAGCTGGCCTGTGAGAGGTCGAAGTTGTACGTGGCCGGGTACGCATCGACCATCCGGTCGTAGGTGACCAGGCTCTGCCCGCGACCGTCCCACCAGCTGTAGTGATAGTGATGGACGCGATGCGCCACGACCACCGGCTTGTGGATCACGATCACGAAGTGCCAGCGGCCGGCGTGGAACCCGAAGCCCCCGAAGTGGAAGCCGAACAGCCGGTGCCCGCCATAGTAGTGATGATGCTGGTAATGGCGTCCGACCCGGTAGCCACTGTGATAGCCGTGGCGGAAGCCTCGATCGTAGCCGCGTTCGAAAGCGCGGCCGTGGCCACGGCGACGGCCATCCCGGTCACGCACTCGACGGTTGTACTCACGCCGGTCCGACTCGCGTCGCGAATTGATGACGCGGCCGCTGGCTCTCGTCCCCGAGCGGCTGCGGAAACGGGCCGCGTAGTCATCGCGATCGACATTTCCGTTGCCGCGGCTCTTGAGCGTACGGGCCGAAGTGTAGCGGCTGATCGTGCCACGACTGCCCCGCGCCGGCGTGACGTTGACCCGCACCGTGTTGCGCGGCGTGCGCACCTGCGTCGAACGGCCACGCAATACCCGGGTCGAACGGCCACGCAGCACCCGGGTCGTCGCCGTCCGGTTGGTCACCCGGGTTCGGGTCCCGCGGGCCCGCACGGCCGACCTCGAGCTCGACCGCGTTCGCGTCTTCACCCGTGTGACGCTCGATCGCGTGCTTCGGGTCTTGCTCTTCGACTTCTGAGCCATCGCCCCGTCCGGCACGGCCAGCGCGAGAGCGAGCCCGAGAGCCATCACGAATATGCTGTAGCGCTTCTTCATGCTGACCTCCTTACCGCGAGGTCCAGACGAGCCGCGGTTACCGCCCGGCGCCATCCGGGGGTTCGCAGCTGTGTGTGACTTCTTACGGCATTGAGGGTTCGTCCTTCACCTGCCTGGGCGGGAGGTCCTGACGCCGCCTCCATACTATATAGACAGGACGAACGACCCATTGGTTCGTACCCCGTCTCCGGCCCCACCGCCCGCCATCAGGTAGAGCAGGCATCGTGCCGGACCCGCCTCCTGAGGCGATGGCCGAAAGCGCCGGTTTAAAGGGTTGCCAAGGGTCAAACCCCTGAGGGGCACGTGTGGTTCCGATGCGCCAGCGTGTCGCGACGACACGGAACCGATCCTCGTCCCCCACGTTACTTGAAGTAATGCGGCCGGTCGTTTAAGCTGCAAGCGAGGCCGGCATCAACACACATCGCCGTACTGAAGCACTATAACCGACGCACCGGGAATCGTCCACCGAAATGCGTATCGTATCTCTGCTCGCCAGCGGGACCGAGATCGCCTGCGCTCTGGGGCTGACGGATGACATCGTCGCCATCTCGCATGAGTGCGACTACCCGCCGGAGGTGATGGACCGACCGCGGGTGACACGTCCGCGCTTCGACCCGGAGGGGATGAGCAGCGGCGAAGTGGACGCCGCGGTGCGCGAGGCGATGGCGTCGGCGGGGAGCGTCTACGTCGTCGACGAGAAGGCGCTGGAGAAGGCGCGGCCCGACCTGGTGCTGACCCAGGCGGTGTGCGACGTCTGCGCCGTGCCCGCCGCCGACGCCCACGCCGCCGTGCGAGAGGCCGCTTCGGACGCCAGGGTCCTGTCGCTGGACGCGCACACGATCGACGAGATCATCGAGACGGTCCGGCAGGTCGGCGCGGCGGCCGGGGTATCGGAACGCGCCGCCGACTACATCGGTGAGCTCTCGGCACGCCTCGATCGGGTACGAGAGCGGGTCGCCGAAATCCACCGGCCCACCGTCCTTGCCGTCGAATGGCTCGACCCGCCCTTCGTGCCCGGCCACTGGGTCCCGGAGATGATCGAGCTGGCCGGCGGCGTCAACCTGGTGGGCGACGCGGGAGAGCGCTCGGTCCAGGTCGACTGGGACGAGCTCTCCGATCTCGATCCCGACGTGCTGCTGGTCATGCCGTGCGGATACGGGCTGGAGGCGGCACGGGCCGATGCCGATCGGCACGCCGAGCGGCTCACGCTGCTGGCGCCTCGCGCGCTCCGCGAGAGGGGCGCCTTCGTGGTGGACGCCTCGTCGTACTTCAACCGCTCGGGTCCGCGCGTCGTCGACGGAGTGGAGATCACCGCGGCCCTGCTCCATCCGGACGTCTTTCCGGATGTGGACCTGACGGGCCGCGCCGCGTCGTGGGCGCCGGTCCGTTAGTCCCCCTGTGCGGCCAAAGTCACTTGTTTCTCCCTCCGGCTCCTCATAGTATCCCGCCACGGCCCCAACCGGGAGGGCGCCACTCCTACCCGGAAGGAACACGCGATGAACTTCAAGGAAGTCGAGATCCCGGAAGGCGAGCTGATCGAATACAAGGACGGCGAGCTGGTGATCGGCGACCGGCCAATCATCGGCGTGTTGCGTGGCGACGGCATCGGCCTCGACATCACCCCAGTGATGAAGCAGGTCGTGGAAACAGCGGTGGAGAAGGCGTACGGGCGCGAGCGGGAGATCGCCTGGTGCCCGCTGTACGCCGGCCTCGAGGGGCTGCACAAGTACGGCAGCGAGTTTCCCGACGAGACCGTCGAGGCGATCCGCTACTTACGCATCGCCATCAAAGGTCCCTTCACCACGCCGGTCGGCGAGGAGACCCACGTCTGTCTGCACTGCTCGCACCAGCAGTTCCAGGCCGGCACCTGCGAGAAGTGCGGCAAGGACGACGGCGTCACCGAGCGCTTCCGCTCGATCAACGTCCGCTTCCGCCAGCACCTCGACCTGTTCGCCTGCGTGCGGCCGATCCGCTACTTCGAGGGCGTGCCGGCGCCCAACAAGTACGCCGACAAGGTGGACTTCGTGATCTTCCGCGAGAACACCGAGGACGTCTACGCCGGCTACGACTTCCAGCGGGGGAGCGAGACGGCGAAGGCGATCATCGAGCTGATCAAGGAGCGGGAAGGCCGGCAGATTCGCGAGGACTCGGGCATCGGGATCAAGCCGATCTCGGTCTTCGGCACCGAGCGGCTGGTGCGGAAGGCGATCCAGTGGGCCATCGCCCGCGGGCTCCCCTCCGTCACGCTGGTCCACAAGGGCAACATCATGAAGTTCACCGAGGGCTCGTTCGCCAAGTGGGGCTACGAGCTGGCCGAGCGGGAGTTCGGCGACATCACGATCAGCGAGAAGCGGCTGTGGGACGAGCTGGACGGGGAGCTGCCGGAAGGCAAGATCCTGATCAAGGACCGCATCGCCGACTCGATCTTCCAGCAGATCCAGACGCGGCCCGACGAGTACAACGTCTTCGCGCTGCCGAACCTGAACGGCGACTACCTGTCCGACGCCGCCATCGCGCTGGTCGGCGGCCTGGGGCTGGGCCCCGGCGCCAACATGTCGGACGAGGTGGCGCTGTTCGAGGCGACCCACGGCACCGCGCCCAAGTACACCGGCCAGGACAAGGTGAACCCCGGCTCGCTCATCCTGTCGGCGGTGATGATGCTCGAGCACATGGGCTGGGACGAGGCGGCCGACCTGATCAACCGAGGCATGGAGCGGGCGATCGCCGAGGCCGAGGTGACCTACGACCTGGCGCGCCTGATGCGGCGCGAGGGTCGGGAGGACGTGAACGAGCTGTCGTGCTCGGGGTTTGGCGAGGCGATCATCGAGCGGATGTAGTTCGGTGTGCGGTACATCGGTCCATCGGTGCGTCGGTGGGTTCGGAGTCCGTTTCCGCCGGATGCCCCGGCGGCGTCCCCACCGACGCACTCATGCACTGACGCACCGAAATAGAGGGTAGATGAAGAGCCTGCGATACGCGCCACTCCTCCTCGTGCCCGCGGCGCTCATCCTGGAATACACCCACGCCTCCGCGGCGCTCATCTTCATCATCTCCGCCCTCGCCATCGTTCCCCTCGCCCACCAGATGGGGCTCGCCACCGAAGAGCTGGCCGCCCGCACCGGGCCCACTTTCGGCGGCCTGATGAACGCCACGCTGGGCAACGCCGCCGAGCTGATCATCGGGATCTTCGCGCTGCGCGCCGGCCTGATCGAGCTGGTCAAGGCCTCGCTCACCGGCTCGATCATCGGCAACCTGCTGCTCATCCTGGGGCTTTCGATGCTGGCCGGCGGCCTCAAGCACCAGACCCAACGGTTCAACCAGCAGGCGGCGGGGATGAACGTGGCGCTGCTGGCGCTGGCCGCCGTCGGACTCGTCGTGCCGGCGCTGTTCGACTTCACTCATCCCCGGGGCCCCGACGCGCCGCTGACCTACCTGTCGGAGTCGGTGGCGGTGGTGCTGTTGCTCGTCTACCTGCTCAGCCTGCTCTTCTCGCTCAAGACGCACCGGCAGCTGTTCCGGCCGGAGGGTCACCGTGAAGAGCCCACCTGGACGATGAAACGCGCGGCTACCACGCTGGTCGTCGCCACCGCGCTGGTCGCGTGGCTGTCGGAGGTCCTGGTGGGCGCCACCGAGGAGACGATCGTGTCGCTGGGCGTGAGCGAGCTGTTCCTCGGCGTCATCGTGATCCCGCTGGTCGGCAACGCCGCCGAGCACGGCGCCGCGGTGATGATGGCGGCGAAGAACAAGATGGATCTGTCGTTCTCCATCGCGGTGGGCTCGAGCACGCAGATCGCGCTGTTCGTGGCGCCGCTCATGGTCTTCATCTCGCTCTTGTTCGGCAACCCGATGGACCTGGCGTTCACCGCGTTCGAGGTGTCGGCGGTGGCGCTGTCGGTCGGCGTGGTGACGGTGATCGCGCTGGACGGCGAGTCGAACTGGCTGGAGGGCGCGCAGCTGCTGGCGGTCTACGTTATCATGGCCGCGGCGTTCTACTTCTACTAGCCGGTTCGATCAACTCGGAGATCGGCATGCGGATCGTCAAGGGCGCCTGGGCGGACCGGGTGGTGAACCGCTGGCTGGAGGTTTCGTTTTGAGGACAGTCAACCAGGGAGTTGGTGCCATGCTCAGGACTTCGGTCGGCCCCGCCGGGCTGGCGGCGATCGCGCTGCTCGTGCCGTCGAACGCGCCACGCGCCCAGGAAACAGCCGACCCCATGCAGAGCATCACGGAGGCCGAGCTTCGGGACCATATTCATTATCTCGCCTCCGACTTCCTCGCGGGGAGAGACGCCGGCAGCGAAGGCTACACGCTAGCCGCTCACTACGGCGCGATCCTCTTCGGGGCCGCCGGCCTCGAGCCGATGCTGGCCGACTCGGCGGGCGCGTTCACCTTCTTCCAGCGGATCGCCTTCAAGAACATGAAGGTGAGCGGCGCCAGCGCCCTGCGGGTCACGGTCGACGGGGAGACGCAAAACTATCGGCTAGGCGAAGGCTTTCTGGCCGTGCAGCTGTTCTCGAGTCGCCCCTTGAACACAGAGGAGACTCCGGTCTTCGTGGGCCGCGGCATCGAGGAGCCGGACCACGGCTGGAACGACTACGAAGGCCTGGAGGTGTCAGGCAAGATCGCGGTGATGGTCGGCGGCGCGCCCACTCGCGACGCCGAGCCCGTGCTGCCGGAAGAGCAGCACGCGGTGTACAGCAGCCTGCAGCGAAGCGCGAACATGCGGGTGATGTCCGCGCTTCGTCACGACCCGTCCGCGCTGATCATCGTCGTTGACTCGGGCTCGATCTCGCTCTGGAACGAAGTGGCTACCATGATGGAGCGGCCGTCGATGCGGTCGGACTCACCGGCCGGGGCGGAGGAAGGCGCCCCCCGGGCATCGCCCTGGATCATCTTCATGAAGGCGGAGGACGCGGCCGGGCTGCTGTCGGGAACGGGGTGCGATCCGCAGACCGGTGGCGGCACCTGCACGCCCGGCCCGCTGGACGGAGTCCGCGTTGCCCTCGATCTGAAGCAGGATGTCGAGCCCGCGTTCTCATCGCCCAATGTCGTCGCCCTGCTCCCGGGGACGGATCCGGCCCTGAAGGACGAGCACATCGTGGTGACCGCGCACCTGGACCACGTGGGTATACGGAACGGCCAGATCTACAACGGGGCCGACGACAACGCCAGCGGGAGCGCCGCGATCCTGGAGGCGGCGGAGGCCGCGGCGATGGCGCCGGTCAAGCGTTCCATCATCTTCGTCCTGTTCACCGCCGAGGAGGACGGGCTGCTCGGCGCCATGCACTTCGTCGCGAACCCGCCGGTCCCCGTCGAGAGCATCGTTCTGAACATCAACCTGGACATGGTGGGCCGAAACTCGCCCGACTGGCCGGAGTCGCTGCTGGCCATGGGCTCGGAGAATCGGCGGCCCCAGCTGCTCGAGCTCATCAGGGACGTCAACTCGCGGGTGGGGGCGGAGCTGGATTGGCGGCTCAACGAGGGGAGCGACCCCCACAACCACGTCCAGCGAAGCGATCAGCTGGCGTTCATGCAGAAAGGGATCCCGGCCATCCTGATCACCCGCGGGTTCATGGGACCGGACTACCACCGGCCGTCCGACGATCCCGGGACGATCAACTACGCGAAGGTGCTGCAGGCGACCCGGCTCGCCTACGGGCTGGCCGCCGAGGCGGCGAACCGAGAGCCCCTGTTCGAGGAGTAGCGCTCGACGCTAGCGATCGACCGGCGCGGTGTCCTTCGCCAGCATGAGCGCTGAGGCGTTCACCGTCGCCTCGTAGTAGCCGACGAAGCGGTCCGTCTCGGGCCCCGGGAACGCCTCCAGGT
>JABAHS010000296.1_pt7 | contig 17604 bp, 14 predicted proteins | sample 7062111 | NCBI WGS metagenome assembly JABAHS01 (sample SAMN14534600, study PRJNA622989) | marine sediment metagenome | biome: marine biome [ENVO:00000428]; feature: marine pelagic biome [ENVO:01000023]; material: deep marine sediment [ENVO:00002113]; isolation source: pool of 4 deep marine... | reverse complement strand
GACATCGAGGCCCTTGCCGGCTGGGACGCCAAGGCGCAGCCGTCGGTGGAGATCGCCTTCACCCCTGCGCGCGTGCTGCTACAGGATTTCACCGGCGTACCCGCGGTGGTGGATCTGGCCGCCATGCGCGATGCCATGCGCGCGCTCGGCGACGACCCGAAAAAGATTAATCCCCTTTCGCCGGCCGAGCTGGTCATCGATCACTCGCTGCAGGTCGACGCCTTCGCCAAGGCCGGCGCCATGGAGCTCAACGCCGAACTCGAGTTCTCGCGTAACAAGGAGCGCTACGCGTTCCTGCGCTGGGGCCAGAACGCGTTCGCCGACTTCAAGGTCGTGCCGCCGGACACCGGCATCGTGCATCAGGTCAATCTCGAGTACCTGTCACGAGTGGTTTTCGCCAAAGAGCACGACGGGGTGACGCGCGCGTTCCCCGACACCGTCGTCGGCACCGACTCGCACACCACCATGGTCAACGGTCTCGGCATTCTCGGCTGGGGCGTTGGCGGTATCGAGGCCGAGGCGGCCATGCTCGGCCAGCCGATCACCATGCTGATCCCCCAGGTCGTCGGCTTCGAGCTCACGGGCAGGTTGCCCGAGGGCTCCACCGCCACGGATCTGGTCCTGACCGTGGTTCAGATGCTGCGCGAGCGCGGTGTGGTGGGCAAATTCGTGGAGTTCTACGGCGACGGTCTCGATCAGCTGCCGCTCGCCGATCGCGCTACCATTGCCAACATGGCGCCCGAGTACGGCGCAACCTGCGGCATTTTCCCTGTCGACGAGGAGTCCCTGCGCTACCTCACCCTGAGCGGACGAAGCGCGGAGAACGTCGCGCTGGTCGAGGCCTACGCCCGCGCTCAGGGCATGTTCCGCGATCGCGGCGCGAAACCGGCCGAATATACCGACACCCTGCACCTGAATCTGGGCGACGTCGTGCCGAGCATCGCCGGTCCGAAACGTCCCCAGGATCGCATCACGCTCGACCGCGCCAAGGCGACCATCAGCGAGGCCGTGCAGAAGATGCGCGCGGAGAGCACGAGCGGCTCCACCGGCAGCGCCACGGTCAGCGACGCGGGTGAGACCTATGAGCTCAGAGACGGCGCGGTGGTGATCGCCGCCATCACGTCCTGCACCAACACCTCGAATCCCGCGGTGATGGTCGGAGCCGGGCTGCTCGCGCGCAATGCGCACGCAAAGGGGCTGCGTGTGAAGCCGTGGGTAAAGACCAGTCTGGCGCCGGGATCGCTGGTGGTNNCTGGTCGGCTACGGATGCACGACCTGCATTGGCAACTCCGGACCGCTACCGGAGGCGGTCGGTAACGCGGTGCGGGCCTCCGACATCATTGCCTGCTCGGTGCTCTCGGGTAATCGTAACTTCGAGGGCCGCATTCACGCCGACGTGCGCATGAATTTCCTCGCCTCTCCACCGCTGGTCGTTGCCTACGCCATCGCGGGCAACATGACTCTCGACCTGGTCAACGATGCGCTCGGCGAGGACGCCGACGGCAAGCCCGTCTACCTGCGCGACATCTGGCCGAGCAGCAGGGAGATCCAGGACACCATCGGCGCCACCATCGACTCGGACATGTTTCGCGCGAGCTACGCCAACGTGTTTGCCGGCGATCGGCGCTGGAGAGAGATGACGGTGCCGGCGGCGGGTCAGTTCGAATGGCAGGACGATTCCACCTACGTGCGCCACCCGCCTTACTTCGACGGCATGAGCCACGAGACGCCGGGGTTCTCCGACATCCGCGGTGCCCGGATTCTTGCCTTGCTCGGCGACAGCATCACCACCGATCACATCTCGCCCGCAGGCGCAATCAAGCCCGACAGCCCGGCCGGGCGTTACCTCATCGAGCACGGCGTCGAGCCGGCGGATTTCAACTCCTACGGCGCGCGCCGCGGCAATCACGAGGTGATGGTGCGGGGAACCTTCGCAAACGTGCGATTGAGGAATCTTCTCGCGCCCGGGACAGAGGGCGGGTGGACGCTGCATCAGCCGTCCCAGGAAAAGATGACCATCTACGACGCCGCCATGCGCTATCAGGCCGACGGCGTGCCGAGCATCGTCATCGGCGGCGCCAACTACGGCTCGGGCTCGTCGCGCGACTGGGCCGCCAAGGGTCCTCTGTTGCTCGGCGTCAGGGCCGTGATCGTCAAGAGCTTCGAGCGTATCCACCGCTCGAATCTGATCGGCATGGGCGTGCTGCCACTCGAGTTCCAGGGTAACGACAACGCCGCGAGCCTCGGATTGACGGGACAGGAGGTGTTCGACATCGAGGGCAGTCGCCATGGGCGCACGCGAGGTTCAAGTGAGCGCGCACCGCGAGGGTGGCGAAAGCATCCTGTTCAAGGCGCGGATCTGCATCGATACTCCCAAGGAATGGCAGTATTACAACCACGGCGGCATTCTGCAGTACGTCATCCGACAGCTGGCCGCATGAGGCGCGCTCGCTGCTGCCCGGCCGCGGCCGACGGCTGCGGCCCGGCGTCCGGCACGGATGTGCCCGTCATGTTAAATTACCGTCACCGGTAAATAATTGAGAGGGAACGTGTAATGGACGAAAAGACCCGCACCGAGCTCGAGGCGGCCGCGTTCCGGCGCCTCGTCGAGCATTTGCGCACGCGCACCGATGTGCAGAACATCGATCTGATGAATCTCTCCGGATTCTGCCGTAATTGCCTCTCGAAGTGGTACCGCGCGGCGGCCGAGGATCGCGGTATCGAGTTGTCCTACGACGAGGCACGGGAGATGGTCTACGGCATGCCCTACGACGAGTGGAAGACCCGCCATCAGACCGAAGCGACGCCAGAGCAACGCGCTGCCTACGAAGCCAGCCACGGCAAGAGCCCCTGAAGGGTCGCGGCACCGCGAAATGGATCTGGAGCCGCTCACGGCGATATCTCCCATCGACGGACGTTACGCGGACAAGGCCCGCGAACTGCGCGCCGTTTTCAGCGAGTACGGCCTGATTCGTCATCGCGTGCTGGTGGAGGTGCGCTGGCTGCAGGCGCTCGCCGCACACGCCGACATTACCGAGGTCCCGGCGTTCAGCTCCGAAGCCAATCACCGGCTCAATGACATAGTAGACAGTTTCGATCTCGAGAGCGCGGCACGCGTGAAAGAGATCGAACGCACCACGAATCACGACGTCAAGGCCGTCGAGTACTATCTCAAGGAGCAAATCGCGCAAACGCCGGAGCTCGCCGCCGTACAGGAGTTTATTCACTTCGCCTGTACCTCCGAGGACATCAATAACCTCGCCTACGGCTTGATGCTCGTCGATTCGCGGACCCGATGCATCCTCCCGGTGATGGACGAGCTCATCGAATCCATTCGTAGCCTTGCTCACAGGTACGCCGACCGACCGATGCTGTCCCACACCCATGGCCAGCCCGCCTCTCCGACGACGCTTGGAAAGGAGATGGCGGTTTTCGCAGCGCGATTGAAAAAGCACCGCGCCGGCTTTGCCGATGTCGCCATCTGCGGAAAAATGAACGGTGCTGTCGGCAACTACAACGCGCATCTGGTCGCCTATCCCAATATCGACTGGCCGACCATGGCCAACGAGTTCGTGACCGCGCTCGGACTGCAGTGGATTCCGCTGACGACACAGATCGAGCCGCATGACTACATCGCCGAGCTGTTTCATGCGCAGAAACGATTCAACACGGCTTTGCTGGATTTCTGTCGCGACGTGTGGGCCTATGTATCGCGTGGCTATTTCAAGCAGAAGACCATCGAAGGCGAGGTCGGCTCGTCGACCATGCCGAACAAGGTCAATCCAATCGATTTCGAGAACGCCGAAGGCAACCTGGGGCTCGCCAATGCTCTTCTCGATCACATGGCGAGCAAGCTGCCGGTGTCGCGCCTGCAGCGCGACCTGAGCGACTCGACGGTGCTGCGCAATCTCGGTGTCGGCGCCGCGCATTCCCTCGTCGCTTACCAATCCTGTCTCAAGGGTATCGCCAAGCTCGAGGTGAACGCCGCGGCGCTCGATGCGGATCTCGATCAGGCCTGGGAGGTTCTCGCCGAGCCCATTCAGACGGTCATGCGACGCTACGGAATCGACAAGCCCTATGAGCGTCTGAAGGCTTTGACGCGTGGTCGCACCATCGACCGCGAGACCCTGCACGAGTTCATCGAGTCGCTCGAGCTGCCTGAAGACGTAAAGGCGCGGCTGCTCGAGCTGACCCCCGCGAGCTATACCGGCGACGGAGAAAATCTCGCCAACGACGTGTAGGAGAACGATGCACTACTCACGCCCCTCGGATTTCGAACGTTTCGTGCTCAAGGAAGACTCCGATTCGGTCGAAGTCGATACCAGCGAGGCCTGCCGGCTCGCTGCGTTTTCCATGCTCCGCCAGGCGGCGCGCAGCGTCGAGATCGTCAGCCGAGGCCTCGACCCTCAGATCTATGACAACGCCGAATTCTGCGATGCGGTGAGCCAGCTCGTCGTGGGCTCGCGGCGTGCACGGGTGCGGGTCCTGATCCGCGATGTCGAGCCGGTGGTCAAGAGCGGCCATCGCCTGGTCCCCATCGCCCAGCGCCTGCCAACCTTCATCGAGCTGCGCGTGCCGGCGCGGGAGTACGACGAGTACAATTCAGCGTTCCTGGTCGTCGACGGCGCCGGCGTCATCTACCGCCGTCTCTCGGATCGCTTCGAGGCCACCGTCAACTTCAACAACCCGCACATGGCGCGCGATCTCGTCCGCCAGTTCGAGGAGATGTGGCAGACGGCGGTGCCGGACATCAATCTGCGCCGCAGCCATCTTTGAGCAAAGGAACCTTGATTCGCCGCAGGCCCATGCTCATCGCCCTGCTCAGCGGCGCGCTGCCGCTCGCACGCGCCCATGGCGCGAGCGGCATGGTGACCGAGGTCATCGCCGTTGGTAACCGGCCGGTCGACGAGATGATCGCGATACTGAGACCAATGGTGCCGAGACCGGGGAGTGTTTCCGGCGCCTATGGCAAAATAATCATCCGCACGACGCCGGAGAACATGCGCGAGATAAGAACCATTCTCGCCACGCTCGACCGCCCACCGGCAAATCTACTCATCAGCGTACGCCACTCTCTGACCGACGAGGTGCGCCGCGATCTTTACGAGGCATTCGGCGAGGTGCGCAGTGGCGACGTCGGCGTCTCCACCGGACGCGACGCGGGAAGCGGACGCGGTCTCGTCATAAGCCATGAGGAGGGTGAACAGACGGCGGGCGTGCGCGTCGACAAGGCGCGAAACGTTGGCGCGGAGGACGTCACCCAGCGCGTGCGCGTGCTCGAGGGCAAGGAAGCCTTCATTCAGTCGGGTCAGTCGGTGCCGGTGACCGAGACGCAGCGGGTGGTGTCGGGCACCGGTGCGACGACGGTGCGCAGGAGCACGTCATACCGAAACGTCGATAGCGGATTCCACGTGCGCGCACGCTTGAGCGGCGACGACCGCGTGACGGTGGATATCTTTCCGCAACGCAACCGCATCGACGCCCAATCCGGCGTCATCGACGTACGCGAGGCGAGCACCGTGCTCAGCGGCCGCCTCGGCCGCTGGATGCAGGTGGCCGGCGTCGGCGGCACCGCCGACGAAAGCCGGCGCGAGATCGGCGCCTCCTCCGGCACGAGCACGCGCAGCGACTTCAACGTCTATCTCAAGGTCGAGCGCCTCGACTGAGGCGTCCGCGTCCGAGCGGCGCCTCGCCCGTCTGCGCATGGACCCGGCCGCCATAATCTGCTCTCATTCGGGGGCCACGCACGTCACACAGGTGTCACCATGAGCGAACTGAATGCGCAGCAGCGCAAGCTACGCGATCGGGCGCGCGAGGTGGCCGAGGCCAGCATCGCGCCGCGCGCCGCCGAGGTCGATCGCAGCGAAGAGTACCCCTGGGACAACGTCCGCGCCCTGACCGAAGCGGGCTTCATGGGCATGACCATTCCACCCGAATTCGGCGGACCCGGGCTCAGCTACATGGATGCGGTGCTGGTAGTCGAGGAGATGGCGCGGGTGTGCGGCGTCACCGGGCGTATCGTCGTCGAAGGCAACATGGGCGCCATCGGCGCGATTATGGCCTACGGCAGTGATGCGCAAAAACGCCTCGCCGCCGAGCTGGTGCTGGCCGGCGATAAGCCTGCTATTTGCATCACCGAGCCCGAGGCCGGCAGCGCCGCCACCGAGATGACGACCCGTGCGGAGCGCCGTGGCGATACCTATGTCATCAACGGTCGCAAGCACTGGATCACCGGCGGCGGCGTTTCCAAGCTGCACCTGATTTTTGCCCGCGTTTTCGCGCGCGGCGTCGAGCAGGGCATCGGCGGCTTCATCGCCGTGCGTGGCGAGTCCGAGGGCCTGGTGGTCGGGCGCCGCGAGCCGGCCATGGGACTGCGCGGCATTCCGGAGACCGAGATGCATTTCGAGGATCTCGAGCTGCCCGCCGATCGCCTCATCGAGCCACCCAGGGGTCTCGCGCGCGGCTTCGCCGGCCTCATGAACGCTTACAACGCCCAACGCGTGGGCGCCGCGACGGTGGCCCTCGGCATCGCCCAGGGCGCCTACGAGCTGGCGCTCGACTACAGCCAGCGGCGCGAGCAGTTCGGGCGGCCCATCTGCGAGTTTCAGGGCCTTCAGTGGATGCTGGTGGACATGAATATCCAGCTCGAGGCCGCGCGCGCACTGGTGCACAAGGCCGCACGCGGCGGCGACGGTGGCTTTCCGGATATCGGCGATGCGGCGCGTGCCAAGATCCTCGCCTCGGAATCGGCGATCCGCGTCACCAACGACGCGCTGCAGGTGTTCGGTGCCGCCGGCTACTCGCGCAATCTGCCGCTGGAGCGCATGGCGCGGGACGCCCGCATGTTCACCATCGGTGGCGGCACCGCCCAGATTCTGCGCACAGTGGTTGCCTCGCGCATTCTCGCGCGCAAGCTTCCTCAGACCCGCGACGGATATCTCGAGACGGACACGGGCGAGGCCGATCGGCGCGCCGCACGTGGCTAACACCGCCGACGTCATCGCCCGGCGTCTCTACGAAGCGGGCTGCCGGCACGCTTTCGGCATACCCGGCGGCGAGGTGCTCACGCTCATCAAGGCTCTGCACGAGGCCGGCATCGCCTTCGGCCTCGCCAAGCACGAGAACGCCGCCGGCTTCATGGCCGAGGGCACCTATCACGCGAGCGGCGCACCCGGGGTGCTGGTGGCAACGCTGGGGCCCGGCGTTGCCAACGCCGTCAACGTCGTCGCCAACGCGTGGCAGGATCGCGTGCCGATGATTTTTCTCACCGGCTGCATCGACGCCGCCGACGCCCTCACCTACACCCATCAGATCTTCGATCACCGCGCCCTGCTCGCGCCGGTCACCAAGGCCACCTTCACGGTCGGTCAAGACGCGGCCGACGTGCTCATCGACAAGGCGGTTGCCATCGCCACCGACGATCAGCCGGGCCCTGTGATGGTCGACGTGCCCATCGCCGTGGCGGCGGCGGAGCAACCCGACAACGCCGCCACCCGGCGCATGACGCCGACCCGGGGCGCGCCGCCCGCCGGGCCTGTGCTCGACGAGGCACGGCGCTGGCTGCGCGACGCCGAGCGCCCGCTGCTGGTCGCCGGCCTCGACGCCCTTTGCCAGGGCGCCGAAGCTGGCGTTGCCGCGTTTGCGCGCGATCAGGAAATCCCGCTGCTCACCACCTACAAGGCCAAGGGCATCGTTGCCGAGGACGCGCCGCTCAGCCTGGGTGCTGCGGGGCTCTCGCCGAAGGCTGACGCGCTGCTCCTGGCGCTGGTCGAGAAAAGCGATCTCGTGATCCTCGCCGGCTACGACCCCATCGAGATGCGCGCCGGCTGGCGCGACCCGTGGCCGGGCGCCGCGCGCGTGCTCGAACTCTCGAGTGTCGCCAACACCCACTACATGCACCAGGCGACGCGCAGCTTCATCGGTGACGTGGCGGCCGGCCTCGCGGCGCTCGGCAACGATTGCCCGCACGGCAAGCGCTGGCCGGGGGGTGAGCCAGCGGCCACCCGCGCGGCCCTGCGCGAGGCGTTTCGCGCCGGACAAACGTGGGGGCCCGCCGCGGTCATCGAGGTGGCCAGGCGCGTGCTGCCGAGAGACGTCGTGGCCAGCATCGACACGGGCGCGCACCGCATTGTTTTCAATCAGATGTGGGAGTGTTACGCGCCGCGCACCCTGCTGCAGTCGACGGGGCTGTGCACCATGGGCTGCGCGCTACCGCTGGCCATGGGCTACAAGCAGGCGCAGCCGCAGCGCCACGTGGTGGCTTTCACCGGCGATGCCGGTCTGGAAATGGTGCTCGGAGAGCTTGCAACGCTGCGCGATCTGGATCTGCCTGTCATCGTCGTGGTATTCGTCGACGATTCACTGGCGCTCATCGAGCTCAAGCAGCGCAGCGTCGGTCATGGCAACCTCGGCGTCGACTTCGGCGCATCGGACTTCCCCGCGCTGGCAAACGCATTCGGTCTGCACGGCGCCTGGGTAGACGATCGGGCGTCCCTAGAATGCGAGCTCGAGGATGCGCTCGCACGTTCGCGGTCGAGCGTCATCGCCTGCCGGATCGGCGCCAGGGCATACGACGGAATGATCTGATTCTTACCACGGCGGCACGCGCCCGGGCAGCAGCGCTTGTTCGAATCAATCGGCGGCGTCGCCGACGACGGCTTCCTCGATACCTATCTGCAGTGCGTCGTTGACGCGGTTGAAAAATCCACAAAGCGCGATGCGCACGGTGAGCTCGACGATCTGCGCCTCGCTGAAGTGGCGGCGAAGCGCCTCGAACATGGCGTCGCCGATGCGCTGGGGTGTCTGCGTGACGGCGACGGCATAGTCGCGCACCAACCGATCGACCGCGTCGAGACCGGGACAGTCGTCGTCGAGAATCGCCGTCACCGTGTCGGCGTCGAGCCCTTGGGCGAGAAGGCGCGGCTCGTGGTGCGCGACACAGTAGCTGCAGGCGTTCAGCTTCGACACCACCACCAGGGCAATCTCCAGATAGCGCTTATCGAGCAGCGCCTCGTCGCTGAGATCGAGCAGCAGCCCTTGAATATGCTTGAGCACCGGTGCTCGGTGCGCGAACACCTTGACCTGATTCAGGAACGGGCCGTACTCCTCGGTGAAGCGTCGGTAGACGGGCTGCACGTCCTCGGGAACTTCATCGATATCGATGTCGCGCACACGGGCCACGCGCGTCGCCCCTCACTGCGCCGGGGGGTAGTAGCCGGGAGGATACGCGGGCGGCGCGGCATAGGGCTGCGGTGGATACGCATAGCCCGGCGGCGGGCCCCAGCCCGGCGGAGCGGCGTATCCGGGCGGCGGCGCGCCCCAGGCCTGCTGCGGCGGCGGGTACGTCGGCGCGCGGCCGCCGTATGCCGGCGGCGCCTCACCCCCGTATCCCGGCGGCATGGGCGGATAAGCCTGTGGGGGCGGCGGGTAAGCGCCGGGCCCCGCGGGCTCTGCCGGGTAGCCTCCCGGATAGCCGTAGGCGGGTGCCGGAGCGGGAGCCGCGCCCGCGGGTGGGTAGCTCTCCCCGGGAGGCGCCGCCGTGCGCGTGTCCACCGGCGCCCAGGGGTTGTCGGGTTGCGGCGGCAGCGATGCCGGCGGGGCCGGCTCGAGCCAGGGCGCCGCGCCCTCGGCCGGTGGTGGCGGCAGCGGCGCGGCGCGCGAGGCAACGCCGGCGTCCTGAAACGCCGCCGCCAGGTCCCCCTCGGAGCTGCCCCGACCGCCCGCGCCGAGGGCCGCCGCGGTCTGCGGATCGCCGCCCGTCAAGGCGTCCTGCACGTCCTGGACGACGTCCCGCGTGGCGTTTTCGACCCGGTCCAGCGACGAGGAGATCCCCTCCGCCGCCCGATCGGCCACCGTCGCCGGGTCTTCGTCGCCGAGACGCGCGACGACGATCAGCAGCACGATGATGGCCAGTGGCCCCCACAGGGCGACGATGCCGCGCATCGAGCTGCCCTCGCGCGCTTCTTCGGTGGGGCGCGCAAAGGTCGGCTCGGCGTGGCGCGCAGCGGGTGCCGGCGACTCAGCGGTCCTGCTCACAGCGGGCGTCCCGGGCGCGCTCTCGGGCTTTGCCGCCCCGCTCTTCTTTCTGACGGCCTTTTTCTTCGATGTCTTCTTGGCCGCTTTCTTGGCGGTGGCTTTCTTCTCCGCGGCCTTCACGCTGTGCTCGCTTTGCGTTTGCTCCACGTTCTGCTCGCCGGTCGTGGTCTCTTTGGCCATCTCCGCCTTCTCCCGAAATGTTTTCGCGCCCGAACGCGCGGTCACTGGCGACAATGGTAGCACGATCCCTTCGCGCTAAAGTATCATGCGCTGCCTTACCATGGGTGATCGCGAACCAGGTATTGCATCTCTCTCGCACCTGCGCGGACGCTCAGCGCTGACACCCTTTCGCGCGCAACGCCTGCAGGAGAGCCTCACCGAAGCGTTCCCGCGCCTGCGTCGCGTCGACGCCGAATACCTCTATTTCATCGAACGGCGTGAAACGCTCGACGCTGAGGAACAAAAGCTGCTCGAGAGACTGCTCGATGCACGGTCGCCGTCTGCGCGTGACTACGCTTTCATCGTCGTGCCGCGTCCGGGCACCATCTCTCCCTGGTCCAGCAAGGCCACGGACATCGTGCACAACTGCGGCCTGGGCAAGGTAACCCGCATCGAACGGGGCACCGCCTGGACGGTGCACAGCGATTCCGAAAGCGACAGCGACGCGGCTTTCGCGAGCGCGCTCGCCGCACGCGTTCACGATCGCATGACCCAGGCGGTCATCGCCGACGCAGACCAGGCCCGCGCGCTTTTTGATCACACCGCTGCGCGAGCGCTGCGCAGCGTCGATATCATGGCGGGAGGACGCGAGGCGCTCGAGGAGGCCAACCGCGACATGGGCCTCGCGCTCAGCGACGACGAGATCGACTACCTGCTCGAGCGTTTTTTGAGCCTTGCACGCAATCCCAACGACATCGAGCTGATGATGTTCGCCCAGGCCAACTCCGAGCATTGTCGGCACAAGATTTTCAACTGCCGCTGGACCATCGACGGCGAGGAGCAACCGGCGAGCCTGTTCGAAATGATCCGCCACACGCATGCGCGCCATCCGGGGCGCGTGCTGTCGGCCTACGAAGACAATGCCGCCGTCATGTCGGGCAGCGCCGCCGGCTGGCTCTTTCCCGACGCCGAGAGCCGCATCTACCGCGTGCACGAGGAGCGCGCCGACATTCTCATGAAGGTGGAGACCCACAACCACCCCACCGCCATCTCGCCGTACCCGGGCGCGGCCACCGGCTCCGGCGGCGAGATCCGCGACGAGGCCGCCACTGGACGCGGCGCGCGCTTCAAGGCGGGGCTCACGGGATTCTCCGTCTCGAACCTGCGCATCCCGGGCTTCGAGCAGCCCTGGGAGTGCGACCACGGGCGTCCCGGGCGCATCGCCTCGGCGCTCGACATCATGCTGGAAGGACCCATCGGCGCGGCATCGTTCAACAACGAGTTCGGGCGCCCGGCGCTCAACGGATACTTTCGCACTCTGGAGCTGGCCGTCACCTCGAACGCCGGCACCGAGGTCCGCGGCTACCACAAGCCCATCATGGTCGCCGGCGGCGTCGGCAACATACGCTCGCAGCAGATTCGCAAGCGCGGCTTCGCAGCGGGCACGCGCATCGTCGTGCTCGGCGGCCCGGCGATGCTCATCGGCCTCGGCGGCGGCGCCGCCTCTTCCATGGCATCGGGCGAGGGCGAGGAAGCCCTCGACTTCGCCTCCGTGCAGCGCGACAACCCGGAGATGCAGCGCCGCTGTCAGGAGGTCATCGACCATTGCTGGCGGCTCGGTGACGCCAACCCCATCCAATCGCTGCATGACGTCGGCGCCGGCGGCCTCTGCAACGCCATTCCCGAGCTCATCGACGGGGCCGGACGCGGCGGCAGCTTCGCCCTGCGCGCCATTCCCAACGACGACCCCGGCATGTCGCCCATGGAGATCTGGTGCAACGAGGCGCAGGAGCGCTTCGTGCTCGCCATCGCGCCCGCCGATATGGATCGCTTCGCCGCCATCTGCGTGCGCGAGCGCTGCCCGTTCGCCGATCTCGGCGAAGCCACCGAGGCGCGTCATCTGCTCGTCAGCGACGCGGCCGACGGCAGCCGGCCAATCGACCTGCCGATGGCGTTGCTGCTCGGTAATCCACCCGGTATGCACCGACGCATCGAGCGGCAGCCGGACGCGTCGACCCCGCTGGCGCTCGCCGGGCTGGATCTCGAGGACGCCGCCCGGCGCGTGCTGCGTCTTCCCGGTGTCGCCGACAAGACATTTCTGATCACCATCGGCGATCGCACCGTGGGCGGACTGTCGGCGCGGGACCAGATGGTCGGTCCCTGGCAGGTACCGGTCGCGGACTGCGCGGTGACCGCCAGCGGCTTTCGCGAGTACACCGGCGAGGCCATGGCCATGGGCGAGCGGGCGCCCATCGCGCTCATCGATGCGCCGGCCTCGGGGCGCATGGCGGTGGCCGAGGCGCTCATGAACATCGCCGCTGCGCCCATCGAGGCGCTCGGCGACGTGGTGCTGTCGGCCAACTGGATGGCCGCCTGCGGCCATCCGGGCGAAGATGCGAAGCTCTACGACACGGTGCGCGCGGTGGCCATGGATCTGTGCCCGGCGCTCGGTATCGCCATCCCGGTCGGTAAGGATTCCCTGTCGATGAAGACCGTGTGGCACCAGCAGGGCGAGGAGCGCGCCGTGACCGCACCGCTGTCGCTGGTGGTGAGCGCGTTTGCAGCCGTCACCGATATCCGCCGCACGCTCACGCCGATGCTGTGCAGCGACGCGGGTCCGACCGAGCTGTGGCTGCTGGACCTGGCCGGCGGACGCCTGCGCCTCGGCGGCTCGGCCCTCGCGCAAGTGCACGGCCAGCTCGGCACCGCGTGCCCCGACGTGGACGAGCCCGCCGCGCTCGCCGAATTCTTCGCCGCCCTGCAGGGGTTGAATAACGAGGGGCTGGTGCTCGCCTACCACGACCGCTCCGACGGCGGACTGTTCGTCACCCTGTGCGAGATGGCATTCGCAGGTCACACGGGCATCGACGTGGACGTCCGCGCCGTGGGTGGCGATGCGCCGGCGGCGCTGTTCGCCGAGGAGCTCGGTGCGGTCATCCAGATCCGCAGCACCGATCGGCAGCGAATGCTGGCACGCTTTGCCGAGGCGCCTGCGCTCACCGGCCGCGTACACCGCCTGGGCGCGCCGCGCGACGACCAGCGGATTCGTTTCACCGACGCTGGCGTCACGCTGCTCGACGCGCCGCGCGCGGCCCTCGAGCGCGAGTGGCGCGAGACCAGCTATCGCCTGCAGGCGCTGCGCGACGATCCCGTGTGCGCGCGCGAGGCGTTCGAGCGGCTGGACGACCCCGCTGCCCGACCCCTGCACGCGAGTCTCGGCTTCGATCCACAGGACGACATCTGCGCGCCGCTGGTGGGCGGGCGGCGCCCGCGAGTGGCGATACTGCGCGAGCAGGGCGTGAACGGTCACGTGGAAATGGCGGCGGCCTTCGACCGCGCCGGATTCGATGCGGTCGACGTCCACATGACCGACATCCTGGACGCGGGCATGACGCTCGCCGATTTTCAAGGCCTGGTCGCCTGCGGTGGATTCTCCTACGGCGACGTGCTGGGCGCCGGCGGCGGCTGGGCGAGCTCGATTCGCTTCAACGCGCGCAGTCGAAGCGCGTTCAGCGCGTTTTTCTCGCGTGCCGACACCTTCGCGCTCGGCGTGTGCAACGGCTGTCAGATGCTCGCGCATCTCGCCGAGCTCGTCGACGGCGCCGAGCACTGGCCCGAGTTCCTGCGTAATCGCTCCGAGCAGTTCGAGGCACGCCTGGTGCTGGTCGAGATCTGCGACTCACCGTCGCTGTTCTTCGCCGGTATGCAAGGCTCGGTGCTGCCGGTGCCGGTGGCCCACGGCGAGGGCCGCGCCGCGTTCCGCGACCACGCCGATCTGGCGGCGGTCAAGGCCGGGCGGCTGGTCTGCCTTCGCTACGTGGAGGCCGCCGGGGAAGCGGCGCGCTCCTATCCCGCAAACCCCAACGGCTCCAGCGAAGGCATCACCGGGCTGACCACCCCCGACGGCCGCGTGACCATTCTCATGCCCCACCCGGAGCGGGTGTTCCGCAGCGTGCAGCACTCCTGGCACCCGCGCGAATGGGGCGAGGACGGGCCGTGGCTGCGCATGTTCCGCAACGCCCGCGTGTGGCTCGGCTGATGCCCTTCACGCCCCGACGCCGGTGGGGTCGGGCGCACGTGAGACTTGCGTGAGAAATTTGCCCTAGACTTGGTTCAAAATGGTAACGGCCCGCTCCGGGCCCAACGTGACCAGGTGCCGATATGCTGATCAGGCGACGCGAGGACATCAAGAGCCGCGAAATCACCGACGAGTCCGTGTACCTCAACCGGCGCCGTTTCATGCGCGAGGCCGCGGGCATCACCACCGCCTCGGCCCTGGCCGCGGCCGCGCCGGGATTGCTGCTGCCGCGCCCGGCAGCGGCGCTGGCCACGGATCCCGACGCCAAGGGCCGCATTCTCGAAGGCGTCGTCGAGAGCCCCTACTCGACCGACGAGAAGCTCAACCGGTACAAGGACATCACGCGCTACAATAATTTCTACGAGTTCGGCACCGGCAAGCGCGATCCGGCGAACCGGTCCGGCCGATTCCAGCCGCTGCCGTGGAAGGTGCAGGTGCTGGGCGAGTGTGCCAAGCCCGGTCATTACGACCTCGACGACATCATCAAGCCCCACGCGCTCGAGGAGCGCATCTACCGTCTGCGCTGTGTCGAGGCCTGGTCGATGGTGGTGCCGTGGGTGGGCGTGCCGCTCGGCCCGGTGCTGAAACGCTTCGAGCCCACCTCGAAGGCCAAGTACGTGGCGTTCCGGACCGTGTTCCGTCCCGAGCAGATGCCGGGGCAGAGGCGCAGCATCCTCGACTGGCCCTACGTGGAGGGACTGCGCATCGACGAGGCCATGCACCCGCTCACGCTGCTCGCGGTCGGGCTCTACGGCCGCGCGCTGCCGAATCAGAACGGTGCGCCCATTCGTCTGGTGGTGCCGTGGAAGTACGGCTTCAAGAGCATCAAGTCCGTGGTCACCATTCGCTTCACCGACACGCAGCCGCCGACGACGTGGAGCATGCAGCTGCCGGATGAGTACGGCTTCTACTCCAATGTCAATCCTGAGGTCGATCATCCACGCTGGTCCCAGAGCAAAGAGCGCCGCATCGGCGAAATCCGCAAGCGCGATACGCTGATGCTCAACGGCTACGCGGACCAGGTCGCGAGCCTGTACAGCGGCATGGATCTGGGCGTGTTCTTCTGACGCAGAGCGGCGCCAGTGTGAACCGCCAGCCGCTCACGAGCCGCGCACTGAAGCCGACGATTTTCTTCGCCGCGCTCGTACCGCTCGCCCTGCTCGTGTGGAACGCGTTTCACGACGGCCTCGGCGCAAACCCGGTAGAGACCATCACCCACGAGACCGGAAGCTGGGGGCTGCGATTTCTGCTGCTGACGCTGTTGGTGACACCGCTGCGGCGCGCGAGCGGCTGGCAGGCGCTCGCGCGTGTGCGCCGCATGCTGGGTTTGTTCGCGTTCTTCTACATCTGCCTGCACTTCCTCACCTACGTGGTGCTCGACGCGTACTTCGATCTGCACTACATCCTCGAAGACATCACCGATCGCACCTACATCACGCTCGGGTTCACCTCCTTCGTGCTGCTCGTGCCGCTGGCGCTGACCTCGACAAACGCCATGGTGCGACGCCTGGGCGGGCGAAACTGGCGCCGCCTGCACCGGCTCGCATACGTCGCCGCCACGGGCGGTGTGCTACATTTCATCTGGCTGGTGAAGGCGGACCTGCGCGAGCCGCTGATTTACCTGGGACTGTTGCTGTTGCTGTTTCTCGCCCGCGTGCCCGCGATCGCCGACCGGCTCGCGAGGATCAGGGGAAGCAGCCCTGGCGAGAGCGCCTCATCCGCTCGACAGATCGCCACCTGAGACATTCGTCACGAGGACTGCTAATGAGCAGGAAGCGTCCCGTATCGAAGGAGGATGCGGAGCTGTTTCGCAGCGCCGTCGGCACGGTGCGCGCCATCGACGACGAGCGGGCATCGCCCCATCGGCGCAGCCGCAAGGCGCAGCCGACACCTGCTTCGGGGGAAGATTCGCTGCCCGACGAGGCGCGCTCGCAGCCGGACGCCGGCGTCGAGCGCGACCCGGCGCAGCTGTTCGTGCGCACCGGTCTGCAGCACAAGCACCTGCGTCGCCTGCGCCGTGGCCAGATCCCCATCGAGGCCGAGACCGACCTGCACGGCATGCGCGCGCGCGAGGCGCGCAGGCTGCTGGAGGCGTTTCTGTGCGAGTGTCGCGACCAGGGGCTGCGCTGCGTGCGCGTCATTCACGGCAAGGGGCGCGGCTCGCGCGGCGGGCAGGCGGTGCTCAAATGGGAGGTGGATCGATGGCTGCGCGCCGACGACGGCGTCCTCGCCTTCTGCAGCGCGCAGCCCCGGCACGGCGGCAGCGGGGCGCTCTATGTGCTGCTGAGACGCTGACGAGCGGCTTCACCCGCGCGCCGCGAGCGGCGATGGGTCAGGCCGAGTCGATATCCACCAGCTCGCGAACGGCCATGGTGGCATAGGCGCCGGCGGGCAGCGCAAAGGCGAGCAGCAGCCTGTCCGGTGCTTCGAAGGTCGCCTCGAGTCCGGCGAGGGGCACGCGCAGCGCGCGGCGTGCGTGCTCGAGGCCCGCGGCGAGCAGCGCATCACACCAGGGCGCGCAGGGCGCCAGCGCGGCGCGCTCCACGGCGAGCGCCTCACCGCCGGCGAGTGCGTCGCCACTGCCCCACAGCGGCCCGCTCGGATGCACGTCGAGCGCGGCCAGGCGTGCCTCGATACCGGCATCCGGCTCGGCGATGCCGAACACGCTGCGACTTCCATCGAGCATCAGCGCTTCGCCGGGAAGCGCCCGCCACCAGCTGTCGTCGCGCACCCGCTGCGCGAGCACCCGGTTGAACAGCATGGCCCGCGCCGCCGACAGATAGATGCCGCGCAGACCGCGGTCGCGGACCCGGCGGCCCTCGCCGAGCATCTGCCAAGCGCGTGCGATATTGTCTCCGTCGCGGCCGAAGCGCTGCGCGCCGAAGTAGTTGGGCACGCCGCGCCCAGCCACCTCGGCCGCGCGCGCCTCGAGCCCGTGCGGGTCGCCCGCGACGCCCCGCACGCGCAGACGGAACCGATTGCCCGTCTGCACGCCACGGCGCAGCTTCCTGCGATGCCGCGTGACCTCGAGCACTTCCACCTGGGTGGAGCCGAGAGCGTCCCAGTCGGGCTCGGCAGCGCCGTCGACGGCGACGCTGAACCACTGGGTGGCCACGGCGGCGCGATCCTTGAGCCCCGCATAGCCCACGTCCCGCCGGCGCACGCCCGCGAGACGCGCGATGGCATCCGCCAGCCAGCGGGTGTTGGCGCCGCGCTTGCGGATGCGTAACCAGGCGTGGGCGCCCGCGCCGTCGGGCTCGAAGCCGAGGATCTCTTCCACCTGAAAGTCCTCGAGCTGCTGCTTGATGAGACCCTGCACCGGCGCAGGCTGA
>JABAHS010002208.1_pt6 | contig 17609 bp, 13 predicted proteins | sample 7062111 | NCBI WGS metagenome assembly JABAHS01 (sample SAMN14534600, study PRJNA622989) | marine sediment metagenome | biome: marine biome [ENVO:00000428]; feature: marine pelagic biome [ENVO:01000023]; material: deep marine sediment [ENVO:00002113]; isolation source: pool of 4 deep marine... | reverse complement strand
GACTACTACGAGAGCGGCGATTCGAGCCTGTGGGCAAACAATTCCGAATTCAGGCAGAAGACGGTCACCTTCAGTGACGTCGAGGGCACCTGCATGTGGACGCACAAGGATCGTGTGGACTGCTACGGTATCCAGGTAACCGATTTGGGTGGCACCCCCTTCGTCGTCCCTTCCGGATACTCCGTGACCAGGCGCACCATCGAGGTGCAATTCAGCTTCGAAGGACGGAACGACACCACGCCCACCGCAGCCGCCATTACCGCGCCGACGGCGGCGAGTCCGCGCACCCGCAGTGTCGAGATCCGGGCCACCTGCTCGAAGCCCAGGTCGTGGAACAACTGTCAGAGTGACGGAACCGAGAACAGCCCGCCGATGCCCGACCCCTCCCGGTTCGGCGCGGCGACGCCGCCGGAGCTCAACCCGGCGCCCTTCCTGCCCCAGGATCGCGACGCCACCCCGGGCGACAACGAGACCTGGATCGTCCGTATTACCGACGAGAACGGGGCCAATGTCGGGCAGCGCGCCGTCGTCATCGATCACGACACGCGCGGAAGAATGACGCTCAGCGGCATTCGCTACGAGATCGACGTGACGAACGAGCTGGCGCGCTGGTTCGTGGACAACGACTGGCACCGGTTCGTGCACGCCGCGGTGGCCGGGGCCCACGTGCCGGCATTGGCCGGCACCTCCAGCGGTGACGGCAGCTGCACCTCGCCACCCGTCGGCCCCGGCAACGAGGCGGACGACTGCCTCATCATTCAGTACAACGCCGCCACGGTGCGCAATGACGTCGAAGCGCTCGTCATCGCTCCCGGCGCCGTGCTCGCCGCCCAGGACCGCACCACGGCCACGGGGCCCACGGCCTGCGCCGGGCAGCCGCCGTTCCTGTGCGACTACTTCGAGGCGCCCAACAGCGACGCGGAGGCGACGGCCAGAAATCTGGTCTTCGGTCGCGCCCTCGGCAACACCTTCGACGTCGATACGACCTTCAACGACCAGATACGGGCGGTTCCCCCCTGAGGTCGACATTCATCAACGGCTATCGAACAGGTAACGGTTTGCAAGGCAAGTGCTCAATGCCGGGATCGGCCAGTACACCAGTGCGCGGATTCACGCTGGTCGAGCTCGCAGTGGTGATTGTCATCGTCGCGCTGCTGCTGGGAGCGCTGCTGGTGCCGCTCGCCACCCAGCTGCAGCAGCAGAAGAATCGGGAAACCCGCGAGACGCTGGAGGAGATTCGAGAGGCGCTGCTCGGCTACGCCATGACCCAGGGACGCCTGCCGTGTCCGGACAGGGATGCCACTCCAGACGGGTTGGAGAATGCTCCGTGCGGGGCTTCCAACCAAACGGCCGAGGGTTTCCTGCCCTACGACGATCTCGGGGTCTCGGCGACCGATGCCTGGGGGCGCGTTTTCCGTTACGCGGTCAGCGCCGAGTTTACCTACCGGACCACGCCCGGCTTGCCTCCACCCTGGTCTCCTCCCTCGCCGCCCACTGCCGACAGTCGGCTGGATCTGGCTGATGGCGTATTCGCCGCCATCATCGTCGAGACGCGCGGTGACAATCCCGCCATGGGCTCCGGTGGCGAGACCAAGGAGCTGATTCGGCTCTCGACCCGGACACCGGTGGTGGTGCTATCGGTGGGCAGCAATGGCGCAGGGGGCACCTTCTTGGGCAGCGGAACGCTGCCGGCCACGGTCGCCGGCACGGATGAGTTCGCCAACGTCGACTCCACCCCCGCGAACTTTCCGATTCCGCCGATAGTGCCGTTCCCGCCTTCCATATTCGTGGAGCGACGCCATACGCCGCAGAGCGGTGGCTGTAGTGACACCTTGGAGGGACAGCCATTCTGCGAGTATGACGATTTGCTGATCTGGATTTCAGCGCCGGTCCTGTTCAATCGCCTGATAGAGGCGCGCCAGCTGCCCTGAGTGTCCCTGAGTGTCCCTGAGTGTCCCTGAGTGCCCCTGAGGGGCGCCGCGCCGATGCGACCCGCTCATGGGGGCGCCAACACCCGGCTGAAAGTTGCTGTATTTGGCCCCTCGCCCGGGGAAGGCGGCGGGTGGGCTAGCTTCCAGGGGATGTGCGTCTCGGCGCAGGGGTGTCGTCGTCCCGGCGCGATTCGGCGCCACCGGCCGGGTTCCCCGAATCGACCTGCTCGCGTGGCTCGAGGACGCTCGCGGCGTCCTCGCCCGGGCGAATCTCGAAAGCATCGAATTTACGGCCGTTCTGCACCGCGATCTTCTGTCCCGCCCTGAGCGAGAAGCGCGTCGCGCCCGTGTCCGACGGCGGCAACACGAACCGCGTCTCGCCGCTGGTGCCCCGCGAGGGTTGCACGCGGATGCCCTCGGCGGTCGTGTTGCCGGTGACCACGGGCCGACCATTGACCCAGATGGTCGAGCTGCCGCCGCTTCGCTCGACCTTGCCGTCGAACGATATGACGTCCACCACCGGCGCCACGGGCTTTTCTCCGGATGGTGCCGGCGCCGGCTTAGGCGCTTCTCCGACATCACGCAGCTCGTCGAGCACGCGGCGCTCCTCGGCGCTGAAGAACCAGCGCCCGAAACTCTCGGCGCCGGCAACCCCCGCGTGCGTGAGCAGCAGCGCGACGCCGGCCGCCTGCACGAGGCCGAGGGCGCGGCGAGTGACTCGCAGCCGGGACACCGCTGCCCGCGCGCTTGCCTTGCAACTGTGATCAATCATGGCCGCTATGACCCCACCTCGGTCGGCTTCTGGATGGTGTACCAGCGCAGCCTGCATTCCGAGGCCAAGTGCGTTTCCTCCCAGCCACCGGGTGTATCCCTGCGCCGCTCTATTCGGCACGAGTCGACGCTGAACAGCCCATCGGCGTCCTCCTCGAGCTTGCCGAGCACGCGAAAAAAATCCTCGCCATGCAGCAACCCCATCTGCAGGTTCATCTCGCTTGCATAGAGCTTGTACGCACCCTCGACCAGCGGAAACTCGGCCTGATCCTGATACGGCTCTTGCGTGCTGACGGAGTAGGTCAGGCTCGGTAGCTTGAACACGGCGTCCGCGTCCCTGAGCGCCTCGGTCCAATTGAGCCGGCGTTCCTCGCCGATGATGCCCAGGCGCTCGAGCTCCTGAAACATCGGATAGTAGGTAACGACCATTTGCTCGAGCTCGTCGAGCTTCCTGTACTCGAGCTCCGCCGCGCGCCGGTCCCGGTCCGCGCTCTTGAACGCAAGGTCCTTGCTCTCCCAGAAATGATAGCTGGACCCGACGAGGGCCCCGGCAACCGCCGCGGCGATGGCGAGACCGATGAGGGCGCCTCGCAGCATGCCCCACTCGATATCAGCCGGCTTCATCGACCCGTTCTCCTATGACGACGTGCAGCTTGAAGCGCGCTTCGGGATTGCCCTGCCGCAGGTCGCCCTGCAGCACCTTGTCCGAGCTGGTATCCAGCGGTAGCTCGACGACGTTGACGGCCTCGACCTGTGGAAGGGCCAGCAGCGCGGCCTGGAATTGCTTCACTTTCTCGATTGCCTGCCGGTAGTTGCCGTCGAATGGCTCCACCCGGCCCTTGATGTCGGCGATCTGGTAGTGGCGCACGGGTTCCGTTGATGCGGCGAGCGCCTGATTGCCCGGCCGGCTGCCGTTGGAACGGTCGCGCCGCCCGCCAATCTGCGCGGCGGGATCGGTGCTCGCCAGCCACTCTATGGCGTCCACCTTTAGCGTATCGAAGTCCACCAGGCTTCGGCTCAGGGTCATGGCCATGGCAAGCGGTGTCGTCTTGTAGTTGCGCAGCGTCTGCGCCATCTCCACCGCCGCCTTGATGTCACGGGGCTCGGCGGGGATGCTCGGCATGCGCCGTTTGAAGATTTCGACGCGCTCATTGTAGAACTCGGTTCGCTGTTTGGCCGACGCCGTCTCGCCGATGGCATTGAATGCGTCGATGACGTTCGCGCCGCTGACGAAAAGCGCTGCGACCACGAGCGCGATACTGGCGGCGATCAGGCCGAGGCGTGCCCGGTACATGGTGTTGTGGCGCGTCTGGCTCGCGGGCGCATACTGGTTCGGCAGGCGCTTCTTCGCCAGCAGGTGAGCGAAGATACGATCCGAGTAATCGGAGCCGTACGTGCCCTTCATGCCGACCATCTGCGCAACATCGGCCACGTCCAACAGGTGATGGCGTGTCGTCAGCGAATCCGGCGACTGCCGGCTGACGTCGGTGAGCAGGCCACGGCTGGCGACGATATAGACGTCCAGCGGACTGTCGTGGGGCAGCTGGCGCAAGCTGTTCAGATAACGGCGGATTTTCTCGATCTCACCGAGCACGTACGAGGCGTGACCCGGCGCTCCGCCCGGAGGCATGATGGCGAGGCGGCTGAGCTTGACACGTTTTTGATGGAAAAACGTCTGGCGCAGCCCGCCAGTGCTCTGCAGAGTCACCAGCAGCGCGTGATCGGCCTCCACCGGCAAACGCTTGATGAGCGTTTCGCTGACGATTGGCAGTGAATAGATACCCGCGAGTGGTACCTTGTGCTTGGCGATTTGACCGACCCAAGGGCTCAGGAGATCGGGACGAATAAGCGCAGTGAACAGCACGCGATCGTCACGGCGGCCCTCGGCTTCCCGCCCCTGCATCGCCGCGTAGCTGTAGGTAGGATCCCGAAAAAGTCGATTCAGCCGCGTACGGATGAGGGCGCGCCGATCGCCGCCGATAACGTGCGGGATAGTTTCTTCGCGGAACTCCTCCTCGACGACGTCCACCAGCAGGTACACGGGGTCCTTCGGCGCGTGATCGAGGTAGAGCGAGAATTCGGTAAGCCCGTCCTCGTCGGCCGCGAACCAAAGGGGTTCGAGCAGCGTGCCGCCCGACCATTGGTACACGGCCATTCGTCCGCCAGCCAGAAAAAATACGCGTCTCGACATGGTCTAGATATCGATTTTCGTGATCAGGTCGTAAATGGGGCCAAGCACCGAGACGATGACCCAGCCGAGAATCGCGCCGAGCACGACGGTCATGGCGGGGCCAATCATCGTCTGCACCTTCTCGATGGACTCGGATACGTCGCGGTCGTAAAAATAGCTGATGTTCAGCAACGCCTCGTCGAGCCCTCCAGTGCTCTCACCGACACGCAGCATGCGAAGCACGAGCGGCGGGAAAAGCCCGGTGTACTCGAATCCGGCGCTGATGCTGGCGCCATCACCGATCTGCCGTCCAGCGCGTCGCGCCGCATCTTCGATAGCCTTGTTACCCACCAGCCCCTCGCACACACGTATGCACTCGAGTACCGTGATTCCGGAACGGTACATGATCGCGAAGTAGTTGGCGAAGCGCGCCAGGATCATCTTCTTGTAGATCGGGCCGATGATCCAGACTCTAAGCTTGAACGCGTCGACGGTGTACTGCAGCGCGCTGCTCGAATTCAACACGGCCATGAAAACAATAAAGATGATCGTCGGCACAGCCAGAACGACGTACCAATACTGCACCGTGAAGTTCGATACGGCGATGAGCGCGCGGGTGTGAAGGGGAAGTTCCTGCCCCATCATGGTGATGAAAGAGGTGAGCTGCGGCACCAGATAGCCCATGAGAAAAACAATCACCAGCAGCACGACGCCGCCCACGAACAGGGGATACATGAGCAGCTTTTTCATCTGTGCCGTCTGCTCGTCCTGCCATTTTAGATTATCGGTAAGCGTCTTCAGAACCTCGCTCATGCGACCGCTGAACTCGCCCGCGCGCACCAGATTGACAAACACCTTGTCGAACACCTGAGGGTAGCTGTCCATGGCAGTCGAGAGCGTGGAACCGCCCTCGATGGATTCCACCATGCCGGCAACGATGTCGCGCAGCCTCTTGTCCTCGACCGAGTCGCGGATGTCCTGAAGACCCTCGAGCAGCGGCACTCCCGATGAAACCAGCTGCTCGAGCTGCATGCAGAACCCGATAACCTCGCGACGCGGAATCTTGCGGGCGGTGCCGCCCGTGGTCTTAGCGGCGGTGAAGTTGACAAGGTCGAGGCCCATGCGCCGCAGGCGCACTTCCAGGTCCGCCTCGTTGACCGCCTCCATCCGGCCGAACGCGAGCTTGCCGCGCTCGTCCATCGCCTTGTACTGCATCACGGGCATGCGGAATCAGGTGATGCCTTCGGTCAGATCCAGGACTCGAGACACCTCGTCCATGCTGCTGATGCCTTCCAGCACCCGTCGCACGCCGTCGTCGGCGAGAGTGTTGAAACCCTTCGTCGACGCCAGCTTGTAGAGCTCGCGCTGGGTGGCATCGCGGGCGACCAGATCGTCGATCTCGCGATCGAAGCGCAGCAGCTCCATCAGCGCGAGACGACCTTTGTAGCCCGTGTGCTCACATTTCGAGCATCCCTTCGCCTTGTAGACAGGCGGCGCCTCCGAGCCGACGCTGAGCCGCAACAGCTGGCGCTCGATCTTGGAGGGATCGTAGACCTGCTTGCACTGCACGCAGAGCTTGCGCACCAGCCGCTGGGCGATGACCCCGATGATATTGCCGGCCATGATGCCGGCCTGGATGCCGATATCGCGAAGACGCGCGATGGAGCCGATGGCGGAGTTCGTGTGCAGGGTGGTGAAAACCTGGTGGCCGGTCATGGCGGCTCGAAACGCCATGGTGGCGGTGTCCTCGTCGCGCACCTCTCCGACCAGGATGATGTCGGGGTCCTGACGCATGAGGCTGCGCACGCCGTTTGCGAAGTCGAGGCGCACGGCATCGTTCACCGATGTCTGGCGGATCATCTCGATGGGGTATTCGACCGGATCCTCCAGCGTCATGATGTTCACCTGCTCCGTGTTCAGGTGACTCAACATGGAGTAAAGCGTCGTCGTCTTACCGCTGCCGGTCGGACCGGTGACGAGGATGATGCCCTCCGGCCTCGCCATCATCAGGCGCAGCGTGGTGAGCGCCTTATCATCGAGGCCCAGGCCCTCGAGCGGCACGATGCCCTTCTGTCGATCGAGCACGCGAAGCACGATGTTCTCGCCGTGGCTCGTCGGCAGAGTCGAGACGCGGAAATCCACCGGGCGGCCGGACACCGAGAGCGAGATGCGCCCGTCCTGGGGCGATCGCATCTCCGCGATGTTCATACCCGACATCACCTTGACACGCACGGCGATGGCGGACCAGTAATTTCTGTGCAGGCTGCGGATCTGACGCAAAACGCCGTCGATGCGGTAACGTATGCGCAGAAACTCGTGCTCCGGCTCGAAGTGAATGTCCGACGCGCCGCGCTTGACCGCATCCGAGAGCAGCGCGTTCACGAGGCGAACCACCGGCTGGCTGTACTCGTCGCTCTCAGCCTCGAGGCTCTGGTAGTCGATCTCGCCGGTTTCTATCTCCTGCAGAATTCCGTCGACGGAGAGCTCGAAGCCGTAGAACTGATCGATAGCCTTGTCGAGCTCCGCCTCGCCGGCCAGGAGCGCCTTGATCTGCACCTCGTCGTCGAGCAACGCCTTGATCTGGTCGAGCGCGATGACGTTGAACGGATCGGCCATTGCCACCGTCAGCGTGTTCTGTTCGGCGGAGAACGTCAGCGCCAGCACGTGATAGCGCCGCGCGACGTCCTTGGGAATGATCTTGACGACCTCGCTTTCGACGACGACCTTGGTGAGATCGACGCTGTCGTAGCCGAGCGCGCCGCCGAGCACGTCGCGGATGACGGCCTCGGTGGCGAATCCGAGGCGCACCAGAATCTTGCCAAGGTGCTCCTTGCGCGACCTCTGCTCGGTGAGCGCGATGCGAACCTGGTCTTCGCTGACGATGCCCTTGGCGACCAGGGTCTCGCCGATACGCCGGGTCCTTACCGGTGCTTCGATGTTGATGGTTGGCGAATCAGCGGTCACTGCGCCGAGCCCTCGAAGGCGAGTCGCAGCAGCCGGTCGCGCACGCTCGGTTGGTCGAAGGCGGCGCGCTTCTCGCCAGCCAGCTCGAGGGCGCGCCGATAATAGTCCGCGGCCGCCTTGCCCTTACCGAGCTGGTCGAGGCTCACTGCGAGGTTGTAGGTGTAGTCCGGATTTTCGCTGTTGAGGCGGTAGGCATCGAAATAAGCCGACTGCGCCTCGCCCCAGCGACCCTGCTCGGCATACATGTTTCCGAGAGTGAAATGCAGGTGCGGCGCGTCGGGCTCCTCGCGCAGCAGCAGCTTGATCTGGCTCTCGCCGCGAAGCGGGTCGACGTTCTCGTGAATCGCGATGAGGCCGGCCTGGGCGACGCTGTCGCGGGGGTTGAGGCGAAGAAGCGTCGTGTAGTGCTCGGAGGCCTCGTCCCACATCCCGTCGCGCACGGCGATGGCGCCGAGTCCCAGATGCGCGTTGCGGTTGCGCGGATCCGATTTCAGCACGCGCTGGTAGCTGCGCTTGGCCGCGACCAGATCGCCCGCGCGCCAGGCCTCATAGGCCTGGGCCAGGAGCGGGTGCAAGCGATCGGGGGTGCTGCGGCGCTTGATCTTGAAAGCGGCACCCCCGGTCGGCGAAGGCGGCGCCATGCCCGCGCTCTGGATACGCTGGGCGACCAGCTCTTCGGCCGAGAGGCGCGGGCCGCCCTCGTCCACCGCACCACCCTGCCGCGAGCCAGCGGGCGGTGCCGTCACCTGAGCCGCCGACGGCGCGCTGCGCGCCAGCTGCGCCATGCTCGTTTGGCGCTCCGTGGCCGTCTCGCCCGCATCCGGCGCCGGCGTCACCGCGGCTGCGCCGGCCGCCGCCGGCGTGGCTGCAGCTACCCTCTCGGCGCCGGCCTGGGGCGCTGCGGAGGCCGTTCCCGGCGCCGGCTGCGGCACGCCCGTGGCCGCACCCGCCTGGGTCGTCGCCTGCTGGGTCGCCTGGATCGCCTGGGTCGCCTGGGTCGCCTGGGTCGCCTGGGTCGCCTGGGCAGGCGCCTGAGGCGCGGCAGGCTGCGGCAGCGATGTCGGCGCCGGCCGCGGAGCCTGCACGAAATCCGGCCTTCCGGAGATCAGCCGCTCGAGGCTGTCCCAGTAGAGCAGCGCGAGCCCGCCGATGACCACCACCAGCAGCAGCGGCAGCACGCCCACGAGCAGCCAGTTGCGGCCTGCACGGCTTCGGCTCGCCTCCTTGGCATGAAACACCGCGCGCACGCGACGCTGGGTCTCGGTATCGCCGCCTACGCGCTCGCCGGCAGTGGTCGCCTCGGCCATCGCCGAGCGCAGATCGTCGCGGGTCACGGACACCGAGCCGTCGTCGTCGAAGTAGCTGTCCACCGAGCGCTGCGCCTGCTTGACCGAAGGCAGCGTTGCCGAGGTGTCAGCCGGGATGCTGTGCTCGACGTCGATGGCGTTGGCGTCGTCGATGATGGAGATGGAGTCATCCAGTGACCCTTCGCCGATATCCTCGAACGACGACGTGTCATCCGCCTCGATGCCGAGTCGTCCCTGCATCTCGCGGGTATCCTCGAGCGACAGCCGATCGCTGGTATCCGACGGCGAGACCGGCCGATCGAGCGTGGGCTCGCGGGGCAACGGCCGCTCTCCGGAGGCGGACTCGTCGATGGGGTCGAGGCTGAAGCCCTGGGTGGAGGCCATATCGAGCTCCGCGCCATCGCTCGAGGCTTCCGCCTGGCGGGCTTTCTCGGCCCGCTTGAGGGCATCCATCAACAGGCTCATGGCAGATCTTTCACGAAACGCGATTTTGCGGGCTCGGCCTGGGGCTCGATGCTCTGCGGCAGAAACGGCTGGAACGCTTTGAGATCCGCCTGCACGTCGGGCGTCTGGATCACCCACGGGCGCAGGAAGATGACCAGCTCGGTCTTCTTGAACGCGTTGTTACGCGAGGTGAACAGATCGCCGACGAGGTCCGATTCCGAAATCCAGGGCACGGCGTCGGACTCCCTTCTGACGTCATCGGTCATGAGTCCGCCGAGCACCGCCAGCTGGCCGCTGCCGATGCGCAGCACCGATTCCAGCTCGCGCACCGCTATCTGCGGAATCAGGTTCGGTATGGTTGTCGGCGGCGACGTTGTCGTGTCGGTAAGGGCGGGATTCGGATCCTGCACGAAGTCGATCACGCGGCTGATAGTGGGGCGTATGGTCAGCGTCACCTCGTCGATCTCGCTCACCTGTGGCGTCACCGACATCACCACACCCACCGACACCGATTTGGCCGTCGTCTCCGAGCTCTGCAGCACAGACCCGCCGACCGCGGCCTGGGACTGCTGGCTCTTGACCTCGAAATAGATCACGTTCTCGACCACCTTGAGCAGCGCCGTCTGGTTGTTGAGCGCCATCACCTTGGGGCTGGAGAGCACGCGGGTGTCGCCGAACGTCTGCAGCAGCTCGATCGAGCCCGCGATATCGCCGGCGGAGTTGGTGTATGACAGAGAGAAGTTGGGCGGCGTCGTCACGGGCGCGGCAACGCCGGCGGACAGGCTTTGGGCGACGGACCAACCGGCGCCCGTGGCAAGGGCCTGCCAATCGATGCCGGCCTGGTAGCCGTCACTGAGCTGAACCTCGACGATAGTCGCCTCGATGAGCACCTGACGCCGCGAGGCGGCCTTGACCTCGTCGAGATAGCGCTGCACCTCCTCGTGCTGGGCTCCGGTGGCGCGCACCATGAGCACGCCGTTGGAGGCGTTGGCGATCACGGTTTCGTCGTCGTCCAGGCCCTCGAACGTGCCGCTTCCCGATACCAGCTTGCGCACGTTCTCCAACAGTGTGTCCCAGAAAGGGTACGCCGAGCTGCTGGTGACTGTCGTGGTCGAGTTGTTGCCGCCGGCATCGCCGCCGCCACCGCCACCGCCGCCACCACCGCCGCCGGCCTCCGTCGAGGTCGTCGCGATCTGGGTCGATACGCTGCTGCTGGTGGTGGCCTCGCGCGTCAGGTTCACGTAGTCGACGCGGTAGACGCGCACGAAGGGCGTGTCCGGCCTGATGCTGATGTTGTCGCCGCTGATCTCGTAGCGCAGATTCAGCTGACGGGAGAGCCTATCGAGAATCTGAGTGAGCGACTGATCCACCGCGTTGAGGGTCGCAAGCCCCGAGACGTCGGGATGGATGTCGACGTTGATGGAGGCGTCGCGCGCGAGGGCGAACAGCAGCTCCTTGACCGGCACCTCGTTGACCACCACCGTGTAGGTTTCCACCGGCGCCTCGGGCACCGGCTTCGGCACGAACGGGGTTCTGCGCACCGGGGCGGGAATGCTGCTGGTGGCGGGCGCGGCAGGAGGCTCCTCGCTCACGTGCCCCGATGAGATGGGACGCGGGTCCGGGGCGATTCCCTGGCAGGCGGCGATCGCGGACACGAGCGCCAGCGCGGCGCCGGATCGCAGGCACCGGCCTATCCCGCCAAGGATAAATCCCTGCACTTCCCCAGCCTCGTGATGTGTGGAGACCCTGGGAATATAGATAGTGCGTCGGCAAAGAACTGAGACCCAGTTCCCCAATTGGATGACCTCATCCGACCGTTGGCTCTGCGCGGCCGTCAGCGCGAACCAATCTATTATTACCGGCCGCCTATCGGGCGGTACCCGTCCAGGCGCAGACTAGAGCAGATACATGTAGTTATCGACCTTAGCTCGCTTGCTGCCTGACATGGTCGAGGATGGCACAGTTGGCGTACCCAGGCCAAGCGTCGGGCGTCTCAATTTCACCCCTCCCGCGGGCCCGCTGCCAAGCGGTCCCTGGGAGCCCTGCGGGGGTATCCGCGGGCCGGGGCCACTGGCGCCCGCGGGCGGTGCGCGTGGCTAGCCCAGGGGCGCGATGTCGCGCACGTTGCGGATGAAGGGCCGATGATCGCGCAGCGCCTCGGGCAGCTCCTCGAGGGCGGCCTTGGCGGCCGAGAAGGTCTCGTACTCCTTATAGAGGACCCCGTACCAGAGGTTGCTGCGAATGCGCGTCTCGAACACGTAGTAGTCGTCGACCTCGCCGGCCGCTTCGCGTTCGCGCAGGAAACGCTCGAGATTGGCCCTGCGCGCAAAGTCGGTGAGCAGCAGCTGGATGCTGAAGTGACGCCCGTCGGCGGACGCGAGCCAGGCGCGGGTCGCCGCCAGGCGCGCCTCGGTGAGCGGCCCGACATCGGCCCTGCCCTCGGCAGCCGACGGCGACTTGTCCACCGGCGCGGCGGCTTCCTCCACTCGGCCGGCCGCGACCCGCTCGTCCTCGGCCTCGCCCGCCGGCGGCACAGGCTCGCCGGCGGTATCGGGCAGCGGCGTCGCGCCCCCGGCGACGGCGTCCTCGCGAGCCGCGGCGACCGGCCCTGCGACGACCGCCTGCGGCTCCGCCCGCGCGCCGCTATCGCTCTTCGGCGGCACGCTCAACGACTCCGAGAGCACCAGCCGACTGCCGTCATGCCTCGCCGCAGGCGCGGCGACCGGCGCCGAGGCCGGCGGCGCGCCGGGACCGTCATCGTCCGCGGCGGCCAGTGGCGCCGGCGACGCATCATTCGACAAAGCGGCCGTGGCACCCGCCGCCACCTCCGTCGTTTTCGCCGCAGGCTCCCCGGGGCTCGCGCCCGCCTGCGCCGGGGCGGCGTGCGCTGCGCCATTGCCGGTGGCGGCCTCGCCGCGGCCCGCGACAGCGCCTGCGCCGTGCTCGACGGCACCGCCCGGCAACCATCGGCGCAGCTGCTCGGCGACGCCGTCGGGGCGCTGAAGGAGCGTCCAAACCAGCGCTGCGACGATCAGCAGCGCACCGGAAACGAGAAAAGTCTCGGCCAGACCCCAGCGGCGGCGGCCCACGAACTGGCTGTCATTGATGGCGATCCTGACGTGGCGATTGCCGACATCGAAGGTGTCCTCGGCGAAAGCCGCCAGCAGCGCCTTGTCGGCGAGAATGTTGATACGTCGCGTGAGCCCTGCCGAGGCCTTTGCGAGACGCCGGTAAGCAGCGCCGCGAAAAATGTCGGGGCCACGATAGCCGACCGCGCGCATGCGAAAGTTGACGTACTCGCGCATCTGCTCGGGCGTGAACGGCTGCAGGTAGAAGCTGTGAGTGATGCGCTCCTTGAGCTGTCGGATCTCCGCCTTCTCGAGATTCTTGTCGAGCTCGGGCTGGCCGAACAACACGATCTGCAGCAGCTTGTCGCGATGGGTCTCGAGATTGCTGAGCAGGCGGATCTCCTCGAGGGTCGCAAGGGGCATGCTCTGGGCTTCTTCGATGAAGACCACTACCTGTCGGTTGTTCGCGTGCTTCTCGAGCAGACGCTCCTGGAGCGCGTGCATGACCTGCAGACGGTTGGCATCGGGCGCCACGTCGAGCTTCATCTCCAGCGCGATCGCGTGCAGAGTGTCTTCGGGTGAAAGGCTCGGGTTGGCGAGATAGACGATATCCACCGAATCGGCGAGACGCTCCTCGAGCATCCGGCAGAGCATCGTTTTGCCGCTGCCGACCTCGCCGACCACTTTGATAATCCCTTCACCGCTCGAGATCGCGTAGATCAACGCATCGAGGACCTCGCCCCGGCTGCCGCCCGGGTAGAAAAGCTTCGTATCCGGCGTTATTCGGAAGGGAGCGCGCTTGAGGCCGAAGTGCTCGTTATACATCGGCGGCGTCTCCGCCCTTGAGGCGCTGAATCTTGCTGTACAGGGTCGTGCGATTCACGCCCAGCAGTCTCGCGGCCTCGCTCAAGTTACCGTCGGCGAGCTTCAGCGCCGCCTCGATGTAGCGCTGCTCCCAGCTCGACAGGATCTCGTCGAGGCGGAAGCCGCCGGCAGTGAGCTGCTTGACGGAGTCTCCGTCAATCTGGGACTGGCTGTCGAACTCGGCCTCGAGCTCGGTCAGTCCGATGTGCGCGCCCGGATACTTGGCGCCGAGGCGTATGACGATGTTCCTCAGCTCACGCACGTTGCCCGGGAAGGTGTAACGGGACCAGCGCTCGGCGGCCTGATCGTCGAGCACGAAAGGCGGCACCTTCTCGGCATAGAGCGCGCGAAAGTGCTCCATCAGCAGCAGGCTGTCGTTGCCCCGCTCCCTGAGCGGCGGCACATCGATGGTCAGAACGCTCAGGCGGTGGTAGAGATCGTGGCGAAAGCTGCCGTTGCGGATCTCCTCGAGAAGATCGCGATTGGTTGCCGCGATGACCCGCGCCTGCGCCTGGCGTGGACGGGTCTCACCGACGCGATAATACTCTCCGTTCTCCAGCACTCGCAGCAGCTTGGGCTGCAGCGCGAGCGGAAATTCGCCGACCTCGTCGAGAAGCAGCGTGCCCTCGCCTGCGTCCTCGAAAAAGCCGGCCTTGGCATTGGTGGCGCCGGTGAACGCGCCCTTGGCATGCCCGAACAGCTGCGCTTCCAGCAGCTCCGGCGTGAAGGCCGCGCAGTTCACGCTCACGAACGGCGCGGCGGCACGCTCGCTCTGCTCGTGCAGAAGCTGCGCCACCAGCTCCTTACCGGTGCCGGATTCACCCTCGATGAGCACCGGGAAGGGGGTGTCGGCGAAACGTGCGATCTGGCTGCGAAGCGCATCCATGGCCGGGCTCTCGCCGAGCAGCTCGATGCCGCTCGTCGCCTCCTCCGGCCCCTGCAACTCGGCCTCAAGGATCATCAGATGATGATCGAGGCGCGCCTTGAGCAGCTGCGGATCGCAGGGCTTGGCGATGAAGTCGGCGGCGCCGAGCGAAAGCGCGTGCTGCACGTTGTGCTTGTCGCTCTGTCCCGACAGCACCAGGATTTTCATCGANNGGCTCGGGCGGCAGGCCCAGATCCACCAGCGCCAGCGCCGGCATCCGGTCGAGCTTCATGATGAGCTGCTTGGCTTCGCCGCGGCTCGCCACCAGGTGCACGTCGAAGTCATCGCGCAGCACGAACGCCAGCGACTCGCCGATGAGCGGGTCGTCGTCGATGAGAATCAGCCCGTGTCGCGCAGCCTTCTGGTCGGGCTTCGCCGTGGCCTTGGCCATGGGCAGGAAAACCTCTGGATGCCCTTGATAGACCTACTAATATAGTGGGCGCCGCCGGCCCGTGCACGAGCCGCGGGCGCGGCCGGCTTCGCGCGGTGGCGCCGCGGCGCGAGCCACCGGCCCCCGGCTAGTAGCGGTAATGATCGGGCTTGTAGGGGCCTTCGGAGGGCACGCCGATGTAGGCCGCCTGCTCCGAGGTGAGCTCGGTGAGCGCGACGCCGAGCTTTTTCAGGTGCAGCCGGGCGACCTTCTCGTCCAGGTGCTTGGGCAGCACGTAGACCTGGTTGGCATAGTTCTTCGGGTTCTGCCACAGCTCGATCTGCGCGAGCACCTGGTTGGTGAACGAGTTCGACATGACGAAGCTCGGGTGCCCGGTCGCGCATCCGAGGTTCACCAGGCGTCCCTCGGCAAGCACGATGAGGCGCTTGCCGTCGCCGAACACCACGTGATCGACCTGCGGCTTGATGTTGTCCCACTGATAGTCGCGCAGAGAAGCGATGTCGATCTCGGAGTCGAAGTGACCGATGTTGCACACGATGGCCTCGTTCTTCATACGCAGCATGTGCTCATGGGTGATGACGCCGACGTTGCCGGTGGCGGTGACGAATATGTCGGCCTCCGACGCCGCCTGCTCCATGGTGACGACACGGAAACCCTCCATGGCCGCCTGCAGCGCGCAGATCGGGTCAATCTCGGTAACCCACACGGTGGCTCCCAATCCGCGCAGGGACTGCGCACTGCCCTTGCCGACGTCGCCGTAGCCGCACACGACGGCGATCTTTCCGGCGATCATCACGTCGGTGGCGCGCTTGATGCCGTCGACCAGTGACTCCCTGCAACCGTAGAGGTTGTCGAACTTCGATTTCGTTACCGAGTCGTTGACGTTGATCGCCGGGCACTTGAGGGTGCCGTCGCTCACCATGTCGTACAGTCGCTTCACCCCCGTGGTGGTCTCCTCGGAGATACCGCGCACGTCATCGAGAAGATCGGCGTACTTCTCGTGCATCACGGCGGTCAGGTCGCCGCCATCGTCGAGGATCATGTTCGGTCGCCAGCCGTTTGGACCGAAAATGCTCTGGTCGATGCACCACCAGAATTCTTCCTCGGTCTCACCCTTCCAGGCGAACACGGGAATCCCGGCGGCCGCCATTGCCGCGGCGGCATGATCCTGCGTCGAGAAAATGTTGCAGGACGACCAGCGTATCTCCGCACCGAGCGCGATCAGCGTCTCCATCAGCACGGCGGTCTGTATGGTCATGTGCAGGCACCCGGCGATGCGCGCCCCCGCGAGCGGCTGGCTCGCCCGGTACTCCTCGCGAATGGCCATCAGCCCCGGCATCTCGGTCTCGGCGATGGCGATTTCCTTGCGACCCCACTCGGCCAGCGCGATGTCGGCGACCTTGTAATCGGGCTCGATGTTTTCAACCGGTTGGCTCGTCATTGCATTACTCCGCTGTCGTCTACGACCGCCTTGCCGAGCGTCAGTGTAAGGGTCGTGCGTGAAGATTCCGTCAAAGTCCCGCCGCCTCGCGCAGCGCCGCGGCGCGATCGGTCCGCTCCCAGGGAAAATTCTCGTCCTCGCGGCCGAAGTGGCCGTAAGCGGCCGTCGGCGTGTAGATGGGCCGCAGCAGATCCAGCATCTCGATGATGCCGCGCGGCTTGAGATCGAAATGGGCATTCACCAGTTCGCTGATGCGCCCGGCATCGATCTTACCGGTGCCGAAGGTCTCCACGTCCACCGAGGTGGGCTCGGCCACGCCAATGGCGTAGGAGACCTGCACTTCGCAGCGGTCGGCGATGCCGGCTGCGACGATGTTCTTGGCCACGTAGCGGCAGGCATAGGCCGCCGAACGATCCACCTTCGAGGGATCCTTGCCCGAGAACGCGCCACCACCGTGGCGCGCGACACCGCCGTAGGTGTCGACGATGATCTTGCGTCCGGTCAGCCCGCAGTCCCCCACCGGGCCACCGATGACGAAGCGTCCGGTCGGGTTGATGTAGAAGCGCGTGTCGTTGGCGAGCCACTCGGCGGGGATGGTGGGACGGATGATCTCGTCCATGACGGCCTCGTGGATGGTTTTCTGATCGACCTCCGGGTCGTGCTGGGTGGAAAGCACCACCGCGTCCACGCGACTCGGCTTGCCGGCTTCGTAACGAAACGTCACCTGGCTCTTGGCATCAGGGCGCAGCCACGGGATCGTGCCGCTGCGACGCACCTCGGACTGACGCTTCACCAGGCGGTGCGCGAAGGTTATCGGCGCCGGCATGAGCACGTCGGTCTCGTTGGTCGCGTATCCATACATCATTCCCTGATCGCCCGCCCCCTGCTCGTGGCTCGTGCTCTCGTCGACCCCCTGGGCAATGTCCGGTGACTGCTTGCCGATGGCGTTGAGGACGCCGCAGGTGTTGCCGTCGAATCCATACGCCGTGTTGTTGTAGCCGATGGCGTTGACGCGCTCGCGCACCAGGTGCTCGGTATCGATGATGGCCGACGTGCTGATCTCGCCGGCGACGATCACGACGCCGGTCTTGACCATCGTCTCGCAGGCAACGCGTCCGTTCGGGTCCTGCTCGAGGATGGCATCGAGGATCGTGTCCGATATCTGGTCTGCCATCTTGTCCGGATGGCCCTCGGAAACCGACTCCGAGGTGATCAATTGAGTGCGCGCCATGGATTGCCCGTCTGAAGGTCAAAAAAAAGACGGTAAGTGTAACCATTGAAGTGCGTTCGCCCAATACCCGCGTGGGTCTGGCAGCGACCCGCGCGTATCCGT
>JABAHS010109401.1_pt1 | contig 17643 bp, 14 predicted proteins | sample 7062111 | NCBI WGS metagenome assembly JABAHS01 (sample SAMN14534600, study PRJNA622989) | marine sediment metagenome | biome: marine biome [ENVO:00000428]; feature: marine pelagic biome [ENVO:01000023]; material: deep marine sediment [ENVO:00002113]; isolation source: pool of 4 deep marine... | reverse complement strand
TCCTTGATGCTTTTTTCATATCCTTAGTAAAAACTTTCACCATAGCCGGAATTTTATCCGGAGTAATGTCATATATCTCCGTATCAAGATCTTTTGGTACGGTAAAATAATCGTATTCAAATATAGATGATAATATATCACTTATATTCTTCTCTATGCTCTTTGGAGTAATATTATTTGAAGAGTTAAATTTTTCCTGTATCTCTCTTCTCCTGTATGTTTCGTTAATTGCCCTTTGCATAGAACCGGTCATAACATCAGCATAAAGTATAACCTTTCCCCTTACATTTCTTGCAGCCCTGCCAAAGACCTGAATAAGCGATGTTTCAGACCTCAGGTACCCCTCTTTATCAGCATCGAGTATCACAACCAATGAAACCTCCGGTATATCGAGCCCCTCCCTAAGCAGATTAATACCAATAAGTATATCAAATTCTCCAAGCCTCAGATTTCTAATTATTTTAATTCTTTCAAGCGCATCTATATCTGAATGAAGATAGTTCACATTAAGGCCCAAATCCTTATAATACTCCGTAAGGTCTTCAGCCATTTTTTTCGTAAGAGTCGTAATCAAAACCCTGTCCCCTACATCTATCCTTTTCTTTATTTCTTCCAAAATATCATCTACCTGGTTTTGTGCAGGCCTCATTTCTATTTCGGGATCAATAAGCCCTGTGGGTCTAATAATCTGTTCTACCACTGCGCCATTTGATTTTGTTATTTCATAGCTTGCGGGTGTGGCAGACACATATATAGCCTGGTTAACTTTGCCCTCAAACTCCTTAAAATTAAGGGGTCTGTTATCAAGCGCAGAAGGAAGCCTGAAACCGTATTCTACAAGTGTTTTCTTTCTGCTCCTGTCCCCTTCATACATTCCCCTTATTTGAGGCATGGTCTGGTGGCTCTCATCAATAACAATTAGAAAATCTTCGGGGAAATAATCTATGAGCGTCCATGGGGGTTCTCCCTCACTCCTGCCGGTTATATGCCTTGAATAATTTTCTATACCATTACAAAAGCCCATTGTGGTCAGAAGTTCCAGATCATAATTGGTTCTTTCTTCAATCCTTCTGGCCTCTAAGTATTTATTCTCTTTTTCAAGTATACGTATTTGTTGTTTAAGCTCTTCTTTTATGGCTTCAATCGCTAATTTTATTTTATCCTGAGGTGCTACGTAGTGAGAGCTTGGGTAAATAATGGTCTTTCCAACCTTTCTGATTGTCTTTCCTTTAATAGGGTCTATCTCTTTTATAGATTCAACGACTCCTTCAAAAAATTCTATTCTGATCGCAATGGATTCCTGATGAGAAGGGAATACTTCGACAACGTCTCCGCGGTATCTGAATGTTCCCCTTGTAAGGTCGGTATTTGTTCTTTGATACTGAACGTCTTTTAATTTGTTAAGCAGTATTTTGGGATCGAGATTACTGCCCTGTTCAATACTTGTAAGCAGGCCATAATAGTCCTGCGGTGATCCTATTCCGTATATACACGAAACACTGGAAACAATGATAATATCCCTCCTCTCGAAAAGTGAGGAAGTAGCCGCATGGCGCAGTCTGTCTATGGTTTCATTTATAGCCACGTCTTTGTCTATATAGGTATCCGTAGTAGGTATATAGGCTTCGGGCTGATAATAATCGTAGTAGCTTACAAAATAATGGACTGAGTTATCCGGGAACAGTTCTCTTAATTCACCGTAAAGCTGTGCCGCCAGGGTTTTATTGTGCGCAATTATCAAAGTGGGCCGCTCTACGTTATTTACTACATTTGCTATAGTAAAGGTCTTTCCACTTCCTGTTACACCCAAAAGCACCTGATGCTTGCTGGTTGATTGCAGACCCTGTGTTAGCTGCTCTATAGCATTTGGCTGGTCGCCCTGAGGCTTGTAATCAGTGGTTAGATTAAATAGCTTTTCCACTAAAATAGTATTACGTATTTAAAAAAATGTTAAAGAACTAAAGAATAATTTTAGCTACTTCTTATGCTTCCTGTTAGACCATTCATCGTAAAGCATCTTTCTTTGATCGGGAGAAAGCACTTCTCTTATTTCAAGCTGCATATTTCGGTGAATTTTTCTAAGCTGCAGTTTCAGTAAATCAACCTGATCGGCAAGCTCATCAATTTCCTGCTTGTTTGCCTTCGGATCTTTATACTTTTTATTTAACTCTCTTTCTTTTTGAATTATATTTTGCTTGGTTTCATTTAATTTTGCTTTATGCAAATCAAATACTTTTTCTATATTATCTACCTGAGAAGATGTTAACTGTAGTTTAGTAACGATCTCCTTATTTTTCCACCATTTGCCCATTCCTCCTGCAAAAACCGATATTTGAGATAACAGCAAAATCATTAAAATCAAATATGGCCATAAAGAAATTCTCAAAACTTTATCCCTCCTTAGGTTCCTCTTCCAGGTCATTCCAGAGTCCGTAGATTTTTAGAGACTCCGAGCCTTCTTGTGAGATAATATCATTAACTTCCAGCAAAAGTCTATTATCTCTTTCATCCTCTTCAGATACTTGCGGGTCAATATTAGTTGTTCTATACATATTTACTATTAAAAGACTGCAAAACAGCGCAATTGCGAGTGAGGGAACAAGAAACGCAGTCTTTATTCCCTTAAAAAGTCCGATAAAGCCTTTATTCTTATTTAACTCCTGCTCATCTACCCTGTTCCAGAATTTACTGACGTAGTTACTCTGCGGAGAAATCTCATCCCAGTTATCAAGCAGCCTGGCAAGTTTTTTATTTTCAAAATAGTAATCATTGCAGTCAGTACAGCCTGCAAGATGTTCACTTACGGCAGAGCTCTCATTTGCTGTGAGCATCTCTGATTTAAATCCGTCATACAGTGCTTTTATATCATCACATTTCATCCATCTGCACCTCATCCAAATAGGGTTTTAACTTCTCAATCAATTTCATCCGTCCCCTATATACGTAAGTCTTCACTGCACCTACTGTGCAATCTAGAGCCTCTGCAACTTCGTCATATGAAAGCTGTTCGTACTTGCAAAGCATGATTGCCGACCTCTCATTCTCCGATAAAGAGTTCATTGCTTCAAATATTATTTCTTTTATTTCCATTCTATATCTTACATCTGACTGATCTACGGATTTCACATCTTCAAGTGAACCTATATTTTCCTGAATTTCATCCAGGCTGGACGCATGCTTTCTGGCCCTTGTGGTAAGCTCGGTTAAGCACAGGTTTGTCGCGATTTTATAAAGCCAGGTTGAGAATTTTGCCTCCGGTCTGTAATTTTTTACTGATCTATGTACTCTCATAAATATTTCCTGCGTTAAGTCTTCTGATGTTTCCCGGTTGTTGGTGTATCTATACACATAGTTCAAAATCTTATTGTAGTATCTCTTTAAGATTTCAGAAAATGCACTATCATCGCCGCTTTGAACTCTGAGTATTAAATCTATATCGCTTTCCATGTGGCAAACATCTTACACAATATTTATAACTATAAAAATTCTAAATAGTTACGGATAGTTAAAAAAAATATTTCCTTTATTTAATTGGTGATTTAAAATAGTTTCAGTTTAATAAAACCACTTACTTGCTAACAATCAAATAGCATAAAGAAATAATGCAAAAACTAGGGAAAGTATATCTGATAGGAGCAGGTCCCGGTGATCCAGGGCTTATAACGCTCAAGGCGGTTAAATGCCTAAACATGGCAGATATCATTGTTTATGACTATCTGGTAAATACAAAGCTCCTGGAACATAAAAAAGCTGATGCCGAAGTTATTTATGTCGGCAAAAAAAGCGGTCAGAAAGAGATGTCTCAGGAAAAGATTAATAGACTTCTCATTAAATATGCCAAAAAAGGAAATATCGTCGCAAGGCTAAAAGGCGGTGATCCTTTTATATTTGGCAGGGGTGCAGAAGAAGCAATAGAGCTTAGGGAAAACTCTATAGATTTTGAAATAATTCCCGGGGTTAGCTCATTTTACTCTGTGCCTGAATATGCGGGTATACCTCCAACTCATAGGGATGTCTCTTCTACGCTTGCGGTAATCACGGGACACGAAGACCCTGCAAAGAGCAGATCTACGATACCGTGGTCTTCGCTTGCTAAAATTAGCACAGTCATCTTTCTTATGGGGATAAGAAATCTCTCAGAAATTGTTAATAGAATGAAAAAAAGCGGCAAAAAAGCGTCCACCCCTATAGCCGTTATTACATGGGGTACATATCCAACACAGCAAACGATTACCGGAACTTTAAAGGATATTATAGAAAAATCTAATGAAGCCGAGGTAGATCCCCCAGGGATAATAATTATTGGAGAGGTTGTTAAATATAGAGATCAAATAAAATGGTTTGAAAACAGACCACTCTATGGAAAGAGAATTATAGTTACAAGGCCAAAAGCCCAATCAAAAAGCTTCGTAGAAAGACTGAATGAGCTGGGTGCTGAGACAATCGAGTTTCCTACTATTGAGATAAGCCCCCCCTCATCATGGAAAAAGCTGGATAACTCACTTAAAACAATAAATAAAATAAACTGGATAATATTTACAAGCGCAAACGGGGTTAACTATTTCTTTAAGAGGTTTTTCGAAAAGGGATTAAATATTAAATCTCTTTTTAGTACTAAATTTGCCGTTATTGGTGAAAAAACAAATGAGTGTCTAAATGAATTTGGGTTATCAGCAGACCTTATCCCTGAAGAATACAGGGCCGAGGGGTTAATTGAAGAGTTTAAGTCTATTGATTTAATCGGTAAAAACATACTCATACCCAGGGCAAAGGAAGCAAGAAACATACTCCCTAAAACGCTAAAAAGACTGGGAGCCAATGTCGATGTCGTCACAGTCTATGAAAACAAAGTACCTGAGAACCTCAAATCAAAGAAGCTCATAAGTGGGATTAAGAAATCAGCGCCTGATATAATAACATTTACAAGCCCCTCGACTGTGAGTAATTTCTATTCTGTTTTTAAAGCGGACGATAAAGCGTTTAAAGACTGTATTATTGCTGCTATTGGCCCGATTACGAATCAGGCTTTGAATGGGCATGGGAAAAATGCAGATATTACCCCCAAAAAATATACAACTGATGATTTAATAGAAGGGATATTAAACTATTACTCCAGTTAATCGTATAATCACAGTAAGTTAGACTATATTTATTAATGAAATATTAATAATTGTTAATATTTAGCATATATATGATTCGAATTATTAAGATAGCAATTTAACTTACTGATATAATTGAATATTTTTCTTAACAATTAATATGCCAAGATTTAAAATTAATTCAGAGGATATCTCAGAGAATTTGGTACGAATTGAAGGTGACAACTACCGTCATATCGCTTTAGTCCTCAGGATGAAAGTAGATGATAATGTTATGTTGTTCGATTCTGACGGGGTTGAATATGACTGTGTGATAAAAAGGATATCTAAAAATGACTTACTAGCTGAAATTGTAAACAATAATAAAATCAATAGAGAGTCTCCCATAAAAACAACTCTGTTTCAGGCAATAATTAAAGGGGATAGAATGGACTTAATAGTTCAAAAGGCAACAGAACTCGGAGCAAACGATATTTATCCGGTTGTTACACAGAGGTCAGACGTAAAAAATACAAATAAAGTTCAAAGATGGCAAAAAATAGCAGATGAATCAATTAAACAGTGCGGAAGAGCGGTAAGCCCCAAGGTACATTCTGAAATCAAGTTCAAGCAGGTATTTGAGTTAGAAAAATCTGATCTGAATCTTATCTTCTATGAAATAGAGAACTCTTTAACAATAACAGATATTAGATCGAGTTCAAAAATTGAATCAGCTTCACTTATAATCGGTCCAGAAGGCGGGTTTACTGAAAATGAGGTAGCATTAGCAGAGGATAATAATTTTAAATCAGTTGGGATTGGCCCAAGGATACTAAGGTCAGAAACCGCAAGCATAGCCGCAATCACTTTAATTCAGCACTATTTTGGCGATATTTAATTTATTTTTATAGATATTTATACAAATAAATCGTAGAATAACAGTTTAACACCTATGGCTGTTATAACTCTAAATGAACCAAATGATCCTCTAGGTCATGAAATAGCTGTANNACCGTAAAATAACAGTTTAATATCTATGGCTGTTATAACTCTAAATCAACCAAATGATCTTCTAGGTCATGAAATTGCTGTAAGAACAGCTAAAAAGCTGGATTTTCTATTAGTAGACAGCACCCATACAATAAGCAAAATCAAAAAAGGCCCTAAAGGCAGCAGTATTAATGAATTATTATACTCCGGGATAACTACTCCGGAAGCTATTAAGAAACTCATTATCAATCAGGCTTTAAAGCAAAATATAATTGTGCTAAATCTGGGGGGTGAAATACTCTTTAACAATATTCCAGGCACATTACATATAAAAATCACTTCGTCTAAAATTTCTAAAAGCTTGGCTCAAAAATCTAAAGCCGAACAAACAGATTATAAAAAGTTAACTCAGTACTTGTACGGAGTAAAAAGGCTTGAGAGCAAATACTATGACCTGCAGATTAAGCTTGATAATAATGATACGGATTATGCACTGGAATTAATATCAAAAGCAGCAGAGATGAAGGGCATTTTGGCAAAGGCCGGTATTACATGGAATGCGATCAACAAACTGAGAAAGAGCATAAATCATATTAATTCATCTGCTATAAATGATGACTATCATCACAAAGTGCCTGACTTCGCTCACCCGAGCGAGAGAGAATTTGCAAAAGTACTGGATTATTACCGCATAAAGTGGGAATACGAGCCTAGAAGTTTCATTCTGCAAACACATGAGAGCGGAGGAATAAAGGAAGAATTTACACCTGATTTTTACCTTTCCGATCTTGACCTATACATAGAGCTTACCACCATGAAACAAAAGCTTGTTACTAAGAAAAACCGTAAGGTTAAGAGGCTAAAGGAGTTATATCCGGATGTTAATATTAAAGTATTCTACGGCAAGGACTATCAGAAACTGCTCCATAGATTCGGTATAAAATAAAAAAACGATTCCAAGTGACCTTAGCTTGTTTTGAAAACTGTGCCTTCTGGCTCCGCGTCCGCTTCGCCGTTCCCTCTTTCGAGGGCCTTTGACCGTTTTTACCGGCCTAACCTACTGGTTATTTCAGGCTTTTTGTTTTCTGTTTAACCTTAGCCTCTTGGAATCGCTTACTTATATTATAGCTCTTTTGATAACTTAAAGTCAATAGGTTTTTTATTCATCTTATAAATAATTTTCCATAGCCATAAACACTCATTTCTTATATAATCTTTTTTAATTTAAACAGACTTGAATCATAGATATATAAATGTTTGACGATATCGAGCAAATACTTATTAATGAACAAGAATTAAAGCAAAAAGCAGCAGAACTAGGTAAGAATATTTCAGACGATTATGATGGTCTAAATCCAGTATTCATCACGGTTCTTCGCGGCAGCATAGTATTTCTATGTGATTTGATTAGAGAGGTTAAGATACCCATTTCACTCGACTTCCTTTCTGTTTCCAGCTATTCGGGTCAGACTCATACAGGAGTGGTGAGGATAATAAAGGACCTGGATGAGAACATTGAAAACAAGCATGTGATTCTTATAGAAGACATCATCGATACGGGGCTTACGCTAAACTACATAGTCGGAATGCTTAGGGAAAGAAAACCGGCCAGCATCAAGGTGTGCGCTTTGCTGGACAAAAAAGTCCGCAGGATTATAGACATACCAATTGATTATATGGGGTTTGAGATACCAGATGAGTTTGTGGTAGGCTACGGTATGGACTATAACCAGAAATACAGAAACCTTCCCTACATAGGCGTACTAAAACAAGAAGTTCTAGCTGAATAAACAGCCCTTTAGAAAAGGGCTGCATTCTATTTTATTCACAACGCATTGAGCTTGTCGAAATGCGAGCATTGCAATCACTACCCACGACTGTCATCATGAGGCTTGTTTTAAAAGCCGTGATGATCTCGTCTTTAAAGTGCCGGATAAGAATCTCTAACGAAGCAAGTCCGAAGCCGGTGATTTTTTGTACTTTTCATCCGGGAAAAGTACGTAGTGTTTTTATTCTTCTATCATTGTTGAGGCTGAACCGAAGAATCTATTGGATTCTTCTCTCCACTACGTTCCGACAGAATGCAGCATAAAATAACCCTAACTATATTCAGATATTTTTCTATTTATTTTAGAAACACCCTTTACTTTTTGCCAAAATCCTTATAATTAACGCTCTTTTATCACGAAGTTAACATAATTATTACATTTTATGATTTATTCTTTTTGATTAATTTAAGAGAGTTAGAGCATAAAATTAATAAATAAATTTAATTTAGCTTTTTGGAGGAATTAATGATTAAAGGAAGCACAATATCAAAAGCCTACAGTAAGGCAGTAAAAGATGTAGAGCTTATCTCTGTATCTCAGGACAAAAGAAGTTTTTATAAAGAGCTTATAGATAATATTACAGAAACTACCGAGAGTGGTACCGTACTCATTCATCTTTTAAATGAAAACTCCTCTCAGGCAACGCTTATCGCAGAATGCAACATTTTTTTCGATGATCTAAAAAGGTTTCTTACAATAGACAGCACTGAGCACACCATATGGAGCCCCATAAGGGAAAACAGGATCAAAGTATTCAGAAATCTTGTCTCAAATGAAAAAGTCGGTGAGAAAATCAAGTCTCTCGGCAAATCAGCTGCTCTTGGCGTGCCTATAGCAAATGAAAAAAGTGAGTCAATTGGGTGCATATGGGTTTTAGATAACAATAATTCAGTTACCACCCCCCAATATATAGAGCTAAGAGAATTACTTCTCGAAACCGCAAAGAAGATTGCCTGGAAAGAAGAGAACGACAAGAACACTGAAGGACTTCACTAAGATTTTATAGATATAAACTAAACAAAGACAGCAGGCTGTGATATTTTTCCAGACTGTTGTTTTTTTATTGTATAAAATACCCCAGACTAAAAGTCCAGAACCTTATCTAATCCTTTTTGTAAAAGCTCTTCTTCAAGACTCTTTGGCTGTACATTCTCACTGTTCTCATCTGTTTCAGAATCAGGATCAGTATTTTTGGGAATGATTTTATCTATGACCCTTTTTTGAAGCTCGTCTTTACCTTTGTCAATCGCTGCGCCCTTAAGAGATTTTGCGACATAACCAAGATCTGGCTTAGGACTTACATTGGGAAGAAGCCCGGATAAGTCAAAAGGAATCTGTATCTGATTGTCAGCGTTTCTCAGATACTTCACAAAACCCGCATTGGCTATTAAATCGTTTGAAAATTGCTCAGATAAATTCAGGACTCCGTTTACTTTCACTCCCTTATCCAGGCTAACCCAGCCGTCGCCTTTAACAAAATAATCTGTCGCCCTTAGAATTAAATCATTAAAATTGATTTTACCTTCTTTAATCTTAAGCACGGATTTCATATCATAAAAAACCGTACTCTTGCTTTGAAAAACCTGAGGATATTTTGATTTGAGAGAACTGCTAACAAGTCCTGATAGTCCGCTTACGCCCGTTATGCCGGAAAGCACTCCTTCAGCAATATTAAAATCTACCAGTTCTCCCTCTTTAAGATTAATTTTAGTAACACCGCTCAGCGTGGGTTTAATATCTTCCCAGCTGTTGCCGCTTCCTGAGATATTAATATTTAAATCAGAGTTGCCTCTTATGTGTTCATTTGTTGACCTGAATAAGGACTGAGTTAGGTTTGTAATACTGAGCCCTTGTATCTTAGTCTTTAAATCAAAAGCGGGTTTTGGTTCAGATATATCATAAATGCCGGTTGCATTTATGGTTGCGCTCAAAACATTCATAGCCATCTCATCGAGAGATATTACATCATCCTTAATAGACAATTTGCCGTTTAGATTACTGTAGCCGAGACTGGACAACTTTCCGCTCCTGGACTTTATAGTGGCATTGTGAATCATAGTTCCTACCTGCTCAAACACCTTCCCTGTAATAGTCACATCGTTTATAGACTCATCGGTTTTATTTTCAGGGCTAATATCGGCCATATAAATTTTTGGAGAGACTATTACGTATGATACAGACAGCGGTGAAAAACTGGATGCCTCCGATATAATGCTTATTTTAGAATTTCCGACCACCAAATCAGTCTTATCCAGACTTGCGCTGTTTCCGGTAAATTTTATCTCGCTGTTTAGTTCTTTTATGGGTTTTGCAAGCTGCTCGGGTTTCGCGCTTACGCCAGTGAGTTTTAAAAATCCGTTTATGTTAGGCGTCTTCCCTTCAGCCGTATATCCATTGATTTTCGCATCGGTCTCAAAAACTCCGGCAAGATTATAAGTTGCAAGGTCAGGCATAATCTTTGAGAGTTCCGCCAGATCTACTTTATTAGATTTGAGGTTTATATCCGCCTTAGAGCTTTCAGTATTGTAATTTCCATCAATATCCAGCTGCAGACTGCTTAGCTTAAGATTAGTGTTTTTTAGTTCCAGATTTTCTTTTATCAAATTAGCGTCTGTTTTTAGAATAAATTCCGTACCTTGTGGTTTATTAAAACTCTTTCCAAATACAATGCCTGTATCGGTGGCTTCAAGCAGCCCGTTCTTGATTGATATGTTTGAGGGGCTGCCTTCAATATTGGCCTTAAATGTTATTGGCCCGCTCATGCTTAAATCAGGCAGTATAGATGTCTTTAAAGAATCAATACTCAGAAGCTGCTTTGAGTTTATGGGGCCTAATTCCAAAGCAAGCTTAAAAAACATATCCCCTTCCGGCACTGCGGGCCCAACAGGGCCGATGCTCCCGTTAACAATTAAATTAGACTCTTTTGATCCAAACAAACCGGAAGCAAGATCAATATCCGTGAGTCTTAGTTTCGAGAGGTCACCATCAATCCTGGTTTTAAGGCTCAGGCTATCAATATGTCTTATATCCGGGGGCAGAGACTGCTCTAACTGAGGCATACTTCTCTTTAATTTCTTGATATCCAGTGAGCGGATCTGTAAATCAAGTTTTACAGGAATAGTATCCGTATTTATCTGCTGTCCAACGGGCCCAATACTTCCATTAATATTGATATTTTGTTTCTGTTCGAGTAGGGAAAAAGAAAGAGAGGCTGTAATCTCATCATCAAATCCGATATTTTGTAATGATAAATCTATATTTTTTAGCTCAACTGCCGATCTGTCCTTTAAATCTATGTACTGTATAAGCCCGCCGGATATATCAAGCAAAGAGACATTAAAATCTTTTACCTGCCCGTCTCCTTGTTTGGGCTCTGCTTCTTTTGGCCTATCCGATTTTGCAAGGGTAGAAAAATTAAACTCTCCGTTTTTACTTTTAATTATCTTGATAACAGGCTCATTGAGTATGATTTTTTTAACCTGAACCTCTTTAGAAAGAAGGGGCATCAATTTTAGACTCACTATAAGACTGGAAGTTTCAATAAAATTGCCCGAATGGTAGCCGGGATCGTCCTTAATATTAAGACCTGTAAGGTTAAGACCTATTCCACCCATGAGGTTTAGTCTTATTTTACCGACGGATACATCTCTGCCTACAGCTTTTTCAACCTGAGATACTATGTATTCTTTATTTTGATCAATTAACTTATTGATATTTAAGAAGCCATAGATGCAAATACAAAGGAATATTACGAATATTATTGATAAAATTAATACTCTCTTAAGCGCTCTATACATAACTAGTTAAACTAACATCCTTTAGAAATGACTCAATATATATAAATTCTTCACAACCAATACATATATATTCATTATTAATAAAGATTTGATGAAATATTTCAATAAATATTATAAAGAATAAAAAAATAGAGCTTCTTTAGTAAATACATCACATCTAAAAAGTAAATAATTTTTATAAAGTATAGAATTAAAAGGAGAATATTCTAAATGGCGGATCAAAACAGCAAACTACTAAGATATACAGACTGGGTTATTAAATGGCGATGGGCTGTTTTGATATTAACTCTTTTACTGGCTGTCCTGCTTGGTAGCGGAGTTAAGAGATTAGGTCTTGCTACCGACTACAGGGTTTTTTTCAGCGAAGACAATCCCGACCTGCTGGCATTTGATGCGCTGGAGAATATATACACAAAGAATGACAATGTACTTATACTGATAAAGCCGGAAAGCGGCGACGTATTTAATAAAGAAACCCTAAAAGCCGTCTATCAGATGACTGAGGAAGCCTGGCAGACACCCTACTCCACTCGTGTAGACTCAATCAGCAATTTCCAGCACACCTGGGCAGACGGCGATAACCTCATAGTAGAAGATTTAATAGAAAGCATAGATATAAGCGATGAGGATGTCAGCAGGGCAAAAGAGGTTTCGTTCAGCGAACCCTTTATATACAGGAAAATATTATCCAAAGACGGCAGGACCACGGGTATTAACGTTAGAATTCAGCAGCCCGGCAAGTCGCCTGAAGAGGTGCCTGAAATTGCGGCTTTTGCCAGGAATCTAAGGGATAAATATAGAGGGTTATACCCAACCCACGACATAAGGCTTGTGGGTATATCTATGATGAACAATGCCTTTGCCGAAACCCCAATTAAAGACTTTTCATTTGTGATGCCGCTTATGTTCGGCGTTTTTACGCTCGCACTTATATTGTTTCTTAGGTCATTCCTTGCATCGGGGACTACACTGGTATTGGTTGTAATATCCGCTATAACGGCGCTTGGCATAGCCGGGTTCCTGGGAGTCTTCCTCGACCCCACAAGCTCCTCCACCCCGAATATTATTCTTACTCTAGCAGTTGCGGATTCGATTCATATCCTCGTTTCATTCTTTGAAGCGCTTAGAAATGGAAAGAGCAGGTATGAGGCTATTCGCGAAAGCATAGACATAAACGCAAAACCGGTGTTCCTCACCAGTCTTACGACAGCAATAGGTTTCTTAAGCCTTAACTTCAGTGATTCCCCGCCGTTTCGTCTGCTGGGAAATCTTACGGCCCTTGGAGTAATGATAGCCTGGTTTTATTCGATGACATTCGTTCCTGCTCTCCTTGCCATTCTTCCCATAAAAGCACCGAAGCGCTCGGAAATTACATATAATTTCATCAATAGACTGAGCGACTTTGTCATTTCCAAACCAAAACAGATTCTAGCTGTGTTAGGGTCAGCAGTATTGATTCTTGTTGTCATGATACCCACTATGGACATAAACGACAGGTACCACGAGTATTTCAGCAGGAAGCTCGATATAAGAAATTCGATGGAGTTTTCGGTGAAAAATCTAAGCGGTGTTTATATAACCAGTTTTTCCCTCGAATCGGGAGACACAAACGGCGTAAGTGATCCTGAATATCTTTCTAAAGTAAGCGCATTTACAGATTGGCTTAGAGCAAGACCAGAGGTATCGCATGTAAACTCATTCAGCGATACNNTGGGCGCTCAGTATCTGCTGCTGTATGAAATGTCACTGCCATATGGTCTCGATGTAAACGATCAGATCAATATAGACAAGAGCTCACTCAGGCTCGATGTAACGTACGATGATACCAATCTCAATACTATTATGGCTAGCAGTAAAGAGGCCAATGATTGGATTCAGGAAAACGGAACAGAGAGTATGAAGCAGGGCAGAGGCGCCGGTACGACGCTTATGTTTGGTAATATCACAAGAAGAAACCTGGACGCCATGCTAATCGGAACTTTTGTGGGTTTTGGCCTGATCGCCATAATACTCATGATCGCCCTTAGAAGCGTTAAAGTAGGGCTCATAAGCCTTATTCCAAATATACTGCCTTCCGCGATGGCATTTGGAGTATGGGCGCTGCTCATAGGCGAAGTAGGATTTGCAGTATCGGTTATAGCTAGCATCTCAATAGGTATCATAGTAGACGATACCGTCCATTTCCTCACGAAGTACCACAGGGCAAGAACAGAGCTCGGGCACAATACGCCAGATGCGATTAGGTATGCGTTTCATACAGTAGGAACGGCAATACTGGGGACTTCTTTTATAATAGCCGCCGGTTTTGCCATGCTCGGCTTTAGCACATTTAGGGTCACTTCATATATGGGCCTTCTGACTTCCATGGCCATACTATGCGCATTGATAACAGATTTTTTGCTTTTACCCGCGCTTCTACTAATATTGGATAAAGACAAAAAAAACCGCAAGGCCGATGGTTTTGCAACAAATTAGTTTAACAACAGTTATGAAAGTAAAGGAGAATAAGATGAAACTAAAAACATTATTATTAATAATTGCTCTTATACTGCCTTTAAATATTGCCTACTCTCAAACACCTGAAGAAAGGGGAAGACAGATAGCAATAGAAGCAGATAAGGCTGATCAGGGCTGGGGTGACAATAAATCCATATCCAAGATGATTCTCAGAAATAAACACGGGCAGGAAAGTGTAAGAAAGCTGCGCAGACAGGCATTGGAGATAAACGAGCCTGGTCTTGGAGATAAGAGCATAACGGTTTTCGATGAGCCGAGAGACATAGAGGGTACAGCGCTTCTCTCACACACAAAAATTCTTAAACCAGACGATCAGTGGCTATACCTTCCCGCAGTAAAAAGGGTAAAGCGCATTTCATCCAAGAATAAATCCGGCCCTTTTGTAGGCAGTGAGTTTGCTTATGAAGACCTTCTCTCACAAGAAGTCGATAAGTACAACTATAAATGGATCAAGGACGAAAAATACGGTGAGCTTGAATGTCATGTGGTAGAGAGATACCCTCTTTATGAAAACTCCGGATATACAAAGCAGGTAGTCTGGTGGGACAAGCAGGAATACAGGCCGCAGAAAATTGATTTCTATGACAGGAAGGGTTCACTTCTTAAAACCCTCACGTATTCCACTTATAAACAATACTTAAACAAATACTGGCGTGCAGACCTGTTCCAAATGAAAAATCATCAAAACGGAAAAAGCACGGATATAATATTCGAGAGCTGGGAATTTGGGCTAGGACAGGATGAAGGCCAGTTTACAGCATCAAGACTAAAACGTGCAAAATAATTTTTCGTACTACGTTCTATCACTAATTTTAGTTAGTTTATTTTCACTGCCGGTCACTCAAACATTTGCAGGACAGTGGGATATCAGGGGGGAAGCAGGATTAGAGCTAAGAATCTTTCCGGATGATCCGAAATTCGGCAGTCAGGACGACACTCATTTTTCTCCTTCTTTCATGATAGAACCGGAGATACTGTACGAGACCGACAAAGGCAATGACCTCTTTGAGTTCGTTCCGTTTTTCAGGCTTGACCTCGACGATGACAACAGGACACACTTCGATGTTCGCGAGCTAAACTGGTTCCATCAGGGAAGCAACTGGTCGGTACTGATTGGCGCCGATATAGTTTACTGGGGCGTTACCGAATCAAGACACCTTGTGAACATTATCAATCAAAACGATCAGGTCGAGGACATTGACGAAGAAGACAAGCTCGGCCAGCCAATGATAAATCTCACCTATGACAGCAGCTTTGGGACCCTGGAATTTTTCTATCTGCCATTTTTCAGAGAAAGAACATTTCCAGATGATGACGCAAGACTCAGGGGACCTTTTATAATCGATGACAATAATGAGGGCTATGAATCGGGTGCAAAGGAGTTCCATCCCGATTTTGCCATGAGGTGGTTCAGCACCATAGGCGACTTCGACATCGGAGCCGCATTTTTCAGGGGAACGAGCAGAGAGCCGAGGCTTATTCCAAGAGCTAATGAAGAAGGGAAGATAATACTTGACCCGTTTTATGACATAATAGATCAGCAGAGTCTGGATGTTCAGTGGACAAGGGACGCGTGGCTGCTCAAGTTTGAAGGGATAACAAGAGGCGGTCACGGGGACAGGTTTGCGGCAACTGTAGCCGGTTTTGAATATACCTTGTTTCAGATTCTTGGAAGTGCCGCCGACCTCGGCATTCTGTCAGAATATCTGTATGACGGAAGGGACAGAGGCGCACCACCTACTGTGTTTGATAATGACATATTTGGAGGTTTCAGGCTTGCATTAAATGATATTCAGGACACTGAGTTTTTGGCAGGAGTTGTTACAGACACAGACAATGCAGAGGTTTTTACTTTTGTAGAGACCTCAAGGAGGTTCGGACAGAACTGGGTCGTGGAAATAGAAGGCCGTTTTTTCTTTAATTCAGATACTAATAGCATAGCAAGCGGTATAAGCAATGACGGCTTTTTTACTTTCACAATAAGCAGATTCTTTTGATTCTTATAACAAACTGTTTTTGCGATAATAATATTATTTGTTATTATTTAATAAAATAATCTTAAGAGGATGACATGAAAAAATTAATCATATACTCAGTAGTATTAAACCTTGTTGCCGCAGCCATGCTTTTAGTAAACTCCACTACGGCAGATACAGGACTAACACAGGTAGAATCCAAATACGTCTGCATGATTACAAACAAACTCTTTGCTGACGAACAGATAGAGGTTGATATTGATGGCAAAAAATACTACGGCTGCTGCGAGATGTGCAAAGGAAGATTAGAGCAGAATATAGCTAACAGAAAGGCATTTGACCCGGTTTCCGGTAAAGAAGTAGATAAAGCAACGGCTGTTATCGGAGCTGCTGCAAACAACAGTGTGTATTATTTTGAAAGTGAAGAGAATCTTAAATCATTCAATAAATCTAATTAGTTATAAAATCAGGCGGTAGCCTTGGATTTATACCCCTGATTTTTGTAGGATTTGTCTTTAAGATAGTTTCTATAGGTAACCGCACATTCTTCAGAGCAGCATTCCCTCAATCTTTCACCACACTTTTCGCATAGCACTACAAGATCGTCACACTCAACATTCTTACAGTTTATATAACGGTCCGATTTTTCTTTGCATCCCGAGCATTCCGATATTATCCTGCTCTCGGGATCGACGTGAGATAGTAGCCTCTGATCAAACACGAAGCACTTCCCTTCCCAGAGTGTATTGGGATACTCTTTGCAGAAATTGAGGATACCGTCTTTTAACTGATATACATCTGAAAAACCTTCCTTTACCATATATGCCGTGGCCTTCTCACACCTTATGCCGCCCGTGCAGTATGTAATTATCTTCTTGTCCTTTTTATCTGATAAATCTTCAAGCACCTTTGGAAACTCTCTGAATGAGTCTATATCAGGCGTGATTGCGCCTTTGAACTTTCCTACATCCGATTCGTAGTTATTGCGGGTGTCGAGCACTATGAACTCTTCATCACTGTTGTATAAATCTATCAGCTCTTTTGGGGTTATATACTTTCCCGTCTTTTCCAGATCCAAATCCTGATCCATTCGGATGATTTCTTTTTTGACCCTTACTATCATCTTCTTAAAAGGATGAAACGTGCTAATCTCCTCCTTAAAATTAATATCCGAGAACTGGGGCTGAGAGGTCAAATATTCTTTGTATGATTCAATCTGCTGTTTTGAGCCTGATACCGAGCCGTTTATACCCTCGCCGGCCACTAAAACTTTTCCAAGGAGACCAAGCTCATTGCAAAACCTTAAATGCCGCTTCGAAAACCGCTTAGGATCATCAATAGGCGTAAATTTATAAAATAGTATTATATGTATGTTCTTCATTTAATTCATTTAAAATACTCAATAATTTAGCAAAGTGAATAATAGCTAGAAAAATAATAAACTTTAATATATACT
>JABAHS010132140.1_pt1 | contig 17676 bp, 7 predicted proteins | sample 7062111 | NCBI WGS metagenome assembly JABAHS01 (sample SAMN14534600, study PRJNA622989) | marine sediment metagenome | biome: marine biome [ENVO:00000428]; feature: marine pelagic biome [ENVO:01000023]; material: deep marine sediment [ENVO:00002113]; isolation source: pool of 4 deep marine... | reverse complement strand
AGGAAGAGCGTTGAGCGGTGCCCTGTTTGGCCGGATTCAATCATATATATACACTAACTGTTAAGTGAGGAAATTCAACAGCAGAATCCCCTTTGTTACTATACTGTTCCTGAACTCAAAAATGTTGATTATTTCTTTGCAAAAAAGAGCAAAAAATGTTTTTTTGTTCAATTTCCTTGCATCAGCCCGGGCGATTTGTTTATAATTATTAAGACAAAAGAAACTACGAGAGTCGGCCGCATCGAAAGAGTAAATGTTGTGAAAACCTTCTTGAAAGAAGGTGTTAAGCCATGCGTAATGAAAAGGCATTTACATTAATAGAGCTTTTGGTGGTTATTGCTATTATTGCGCTGCTGATGGCATTATTGCTGCCGGCACTGGAGCGGGCCAGAGAACAGGGCAAGCGTGCCATGTGTCTTAACAATCTGAGGCAGATGATGATTGCCTGGAATTTGTATGCCGATGATAACGACGACAGGATCGTTAACGGTAATACGAGCACCGGCGGTCACAACAAAGACGGCACTTGTTGGGTCTACTGGCCCGGCCGGGGTGCCTTACAACCACAACGAATACAGGGAATCAAGGATGGTCTGTTATTTAAATACTGCCCGAACATAAGACTCTACAAGTGCCCCACTGGTATTGTTGATGAAGTTGTAACTTACGCTATAGTTGATTCTATGAATGGTTATGACGCGATACCCGGAGCCGCAGGGAGGATAATAAAAACGCGGATGGAGATTCGCAATCCGGGTGGGAGGGCTGTTTTTCTTGATGAAGGCCGGCTAAGTCCGGCCAGCTGGACCATTTGGTACGACCAGGAACGATGGTGGGACCAGATTACCGCCAGACACGGGGAAGGGACAAACTTCTCTTTTGCTGATGGGCGGGCGGAATACTGGAAGTGGCAGGACCCGCGTACGATAGAGATTGCTAGGATGGCCTACGGTTACTGGCAGGGCACCGGCCGTCACGGTAGTTTATCTTATTCACCGGGAAATCCGGATTTGTACAGAGTGCAGAAGGCCGTGTGGGGCGAATTAGGCTATACTCCATCAAATACACCTTAGAGTTAAATACTCAGCCTCCGGAACACACCGGAGGGGCTGGAAATTTCGTAACTGCCCCCCTACCAGGAATTGTGTGTCAATTATCGCTAATCAGGCATCGACAAAGGTCTTATAAGAATTCTCTTGATTTGTGTTTCTCAATCAGATATACTAATTTTATATCTGATATAGAGTTGGCGATGCGAGACTTTTAGCTTCCGCCGATAGGCGTCCCATAGTGGATTGACAGGCATTTATTCGCCATAAAGAAAGAGGTTTTGGCCCTAAACGGGGCGAAAGGAGGTTCGAAAATGGCTGCTAAAACATTTCTTAACAACGCACGGGAAATTTCACTGTTCCTGGTAATATTGACTTTTTCCGCCATTGTCCACGCAAAAATCATCTATGTTGATGGCGATGGTCCGGCCGGTTTCAATAACATCCAATCCGCAATTGACGATTCAAACGATGGCGATATCATCATTGTCAAACCCGGAACATATACAGGTTATGGCAACCGGGATATCGACTTTCTCGGCAAAGCCATCACCGTCCAAAGCACAGACCCGAACGATCCCAACATTGTCGATTCAACGATAATTGACTGCAATCATCTGGGGCGAGGCTTTTTCTTTCATAGTGGTGAGGATGGCAACTCCATACTGTCAGGTTTTACCATTACCAACGGTCAAGCGCCAATAGGCGGTGGTATTTACTGCGAAAATCAGAGTGGCCCAACGATTGCCAATTGCGTAATCAAAAGCAATACGGCAGATGGCCGGGAATCTGGTAATTTTGGTGGTGGTATTAGCGGGTGCAAAGGAACAATTATAAACTGTACAATCAGCGGCAATACTGCGGGAGAAATGTTCTATGGTTCTGGCGGCGGCCTTTATGACTGCAATGGAACAATTATCAACTGTATAGTTAGTATCAATAGAGTCCGCTCGGGGGAAGGGGGCGGCCTTAGTGAATGCAACGCAGACATTATCAACTGCAAGATTTTGAATAATTGGGTGGGAGATTATTCTTGGAATTGGATGGGTCATGGTGGTGGGCTTTACAGGTGCAATGGAAGAATTATCAATTCCACAATTAACGACAATGTCGTAGTAGCAGATGGCCAGGCTTACGGTGGCGGACTCTACGCCTGCAATGGCCCAATTATCAACTGCACTATTAGCGGCAATGAAGCACATAGCGACGTTCTTAATGCTTACGGTGGCGGGCTTGATAACTGCGATGGAACGATTAGTAACTGTACGATTAGGCAAAATTCCGCATCAGGAGGTTCGGGAGACGATGAAAGTACTTCGGGCTACGGTGGTGGGCTTTATGGGTGCGATGGAACGATTAGTAACTGCACGATTAGCGATAATAGAGCAGAAGGAGGTTGGGCATTAGGTGGTGAGTATAATTGGGGCTGTGGTGGTGGGCTTGGCGGTTGCGATGGAAATATTATCAATTGCACGATTAGCTATAATATGGCAACGGTCTTAGGTGACTCGTATTATAGTGGCGGTGCCGGTGGCGGATTTTATGGGTGCAATGGAACAATTACAAACTGTAAGATTATCGGAAATACTGCAGCATATAGAGGCTGGTATGAACAACATGCTTTCGGCGGAGGACTTCGTGGGTTCGATGAAACAATTACCGACTATACGGTTATCGGCGATAATGCTTCAGACACACGTGGGAGCGAACAACGTGCTTTCGGCGGTGGGCTTTATAGCTGCGATGCAACGATTAGCAACTGCAAGATTAGTGGTAATATCGCGCTAAGCGAATACGATTGTTTCGGTGGCGGCCTTTATAATTGCGATGGAATGATTTTCAACTGTACAATTAGCGGCAATAAGGCAATGATAACAAATGAGCCCGCTGTAGGTGATGCCATCGGCGGCGGTCTTTATCGATGCGATGGAACAATTACCAACTGCATAATTTGGGCAAACTCAGCAAATACAGGTTCTCAAGTATATTCTTCTTCTGAGCCGAATTATTGTTGCCTCCAGGACTACACCGGGAGTGGAACCGGCAATATAGACGATGATCCGTTGTTTACTGAACCAGGTTACTGGGATACAAATGGTGTGTGGATTGATGGCGATTATCATTTATTGTTGGATTCGCCGTGTATAGATGCCGGCGACCCCAATTATGTGGTTGAAACCAACGAGACAGATTTAGAAGGAAAGCCCCGTGTAATGGGTGGCAGAATCGATATGGGGGCTTACGAGTCTCCAATAATAGCTGAGGCAAGAATCCTCCCACAAACGATTAACCTTGCAAGCAAAGGCAAGTGGGTAACATGTTATATCTGGCTCCCAGATAAGTACGATGTCGCTGACATAGAACCAGACAATATCTTTCTTGAGGGCCAAATTCAACCTGAACAATTTTCAATCGACCAACAAAAGCAAGTTGCTGTGCTCAGGTTCAGCCGTTCAGAGGTTCAGGGCATACTCGATATTGGCGAAGTCAACCTGACAATCACCTGCCAATTGACCGATGGAACTGCTTTCGAAGCTACGGGTACGATTAAGGTAATAGATAAGGCTGCAAATAAGTGACCCGGCGAACAGCGTTGTCGAGAATCTCGTAAGGCCCCTCGCCGTTTTTTTCATGTTGACCAACCTTGATGTTGGACAGAATACCTGCTAATTTATAGCCGACGAGGCATCTATATAGGTCAGGTTTTAAGATCACATGCTCATATTCCTTCCGCCCTGCCGTCTTATTTGCGAACTCTCTCCTTGGATTATGAGTATAAATTATTAAAATAAGGTTTTTCAGATAAAGAAATGAGGTGGTCGAAGATGAAGATAAAAAGAGCTTTTCTTAAAAGACCATGGCTGTTGTTGATACTCCTTTCACTAATTCTCGCCGGTGGTGGCATTGCCGCTCGTTCCGTGTCCACCCCTGAGAAAACGCTTAATAACGCCGCCTCTGTGCGGATTCCTAATGTTATAGAAGGTTTTTGGGGGTTCGTTGACATTTGTTTCGATGGCATCAGGCCTTCTAAGGAGCAAAAGATGTATAACAAACTGACTCCAGAGGAAGAAAGGATTATAATTTACAAGGGAACAGAACGTCCTTTCAGCGGTAAATATGACAAACATTTCGAAAAAGGCGTTTATACCTGCAAACGATGCGACGCCGAGCTTTTTGAGTCGTCGTCGAAGTTCAATTCCCATTGCGGCTGGCCGAGCTTTGATGACCAGATCGGCAAGTCTGTCAAACGCATCCGGGATGCGGATGGTGTTCGAACCGAGATTCTCTGCGCAAACTGCGATGGGCATTTGGGCCATGTCTTTACAGGCGAGCGTCTTACGCCAAAGAATACCCGTTACTGTGTAAATTCCATTTCCATGTCTTTTGTACCGGCCAAAAAACAAAAGACTAACAGGGCGATATTTGCCTCCGGCTGTTTTTGGGGAACCGAGTATCATTTCAAACGCGCTGCCGGAGTCATCTCGACAACCGTCGGCTATACCGGCGGAAAAATCGATAATCCTACATATAAACAGGTCTGCACCGATAAAACCGGTCACGCGGAGGCGGTCGAAGTAATATTTGATCCGGCGAAAACGACCTATGAAAAACTTGCAAAACTGTACTTTGAAACCCATGATTTCACACAATTGAACCGCCAGGGGCCCGATATAGGAACACAATATCGCTCGGCGATTTTTTATCTGGACGAACAGCAAAAACAGGTTGCTGAAAAACTTGTGCGGGAGTTGAGGAAAAAGAGATACAATGTAAAGACTGAGATAGTATCCGCCACGAAATTCTGGCCTGCCGAGCTGTATCACCAGGATTATTACCAAAAAACCGGTAAAACGCCCTACTGCCATATATACCGAAAAATCTTCTAAATACCCTCGGCCGGGTTTTATGCTTCGGTCGAAATGAAATTCCTTAGGATGGGAGAAGTGACAAGGGAAAAGTTAAAAAGACGTCTGGATCCCCCTCGCAAATGATTAACGATGAGTGATTATTCATAATTTTTGAGATTCTTCACTTCGCTTCGCTCCGTTCAGAATGACACCGAGGTATAGAACGGGAATTAACGTAGCATTTCTACCGTAGGCCATATAAATTATTATTTATTATTTATGATTGATTATTGTAAACGAGGCCGGGACGACCGGCGTTTTTTATATATGATTAAGATTGTTGATGATTGATTATCTCAGGGAACGTAAGTGCCGGAGTGAGTAAAGAAAATGCGAACCGAAGGTAGAAATGCGAAATTCCTTGACGGAATTGATAATTTGGGGTAATTTGGGGTATAGTAAAAACAGCTTAGAGCGTACAGCGGGCAGCGTTTAGTGAATCAGATAATTATTGTGCGGAAATTCTCATTTTGAAGGGANNGATTGATTATTGTAAACGAGGCCGGGACGACCGGCATTTTATATATATGATTAAGGCTTATTTAATAAATACGGCGTCTGTGACCCTGTCCCATGCTTCGCCAAGGCTTCGCAGGGCCTAGGCTACGACATGCAGGGATTCGAGATTCGGACTGGCGGGGCCGGAGTGAGATAAAAAATGGGAACCGCAGGTAGAAATGCTGAAAATTAGTCGTTAGCCGCAGGTTGTTAGGATTTGGCCGGGAATTCACAGGAATTCTCTCCGTTTTTTCTTGATTATCAGCGGGGATAGGTTATAATCATATTGCCTTGTTATGTTTGAAAAAGGCAGGAAGGCAGCGAGTAATACGCTTCATTGAAGTCATTTCTGTACATCTTGCGAGAAGCTGTCGATTAGCAATAAATTATTAACTTTTATTAGAGGAGAAAAAAATGAGGCGGAAATCAATTCTTTTATCGTCAACGGCAATAATTGTGATTTTGGCGTTTTGCGGGTCGACGTATGGGGTGGAAGTTCTTGAGCCAGGTTATCATGTAGAAATATATGCATCGTATGCCGATCCTGGTGCCGGAAATATATTCAATATAGTCTTTGGAGATGGTGGGAATTTGTATGTAAGCCACAAGCATGATCAAGTGATATATAAAGTTAATCCTTATGGGCAAGTGAGTGTTATTGCCAGTGGTTTTGGAACTATGGGGATTGAATGGGGAACCGGAACGGCTTACGGCAATTATCTTTATGTTGCAGACGGACAGATAAGGGGGCAAATTAGGAAAATTGCTCCCGATGGGACCGTTTCCGGTTTTGCCTCTTTCGGCCCACCGAGGCATGGTCTTGGTCTTGCGGCAATTGACAGAACAGGCAACTATGGAGGTCTTTTTTATACTGCCACAGCCGGACAGGACCACACTTATTCCGTAACTACATCCGGGAGCATATCAATGTTCAGCGACTTTCCCGGTTGGAGAGACGGCGGCGGCCCACATGATATCGCGTTTGATACAACCGGTAACTACGGCAGCCTAATGTATATGGGGACGGGATTCAATAATTCTGCAGGTAATGAACATATGAGCGGGCTTTTCTCGCTTGATTCTTCCGGGAATGCGACAAGATTCATTCCAGGTGTTGTTCAATTGGGAAGAGTTGATTTTGATGTCACAGGTAACTTTGGCTCAAAGATGTATGTGGTAGGAAGCGAGACTCTTGGCGAGTATCCGTTAATCTGGAAGGTTGAGCCTGATGGCAGCTATACATACTTCGCACAAAGCACAGTAACCTACTTGTGCGATTTAACATTCGGGTCGGATGGGGCAATGTATGTGGCTGAGTATGATGAAGGCAGTGATACTGTCGTGGTAAGTAAGATTAGTTCAGGAGTGGCAAACCTGGTTGGTCTTGAGATCGTCGGTCCGAATGAGGTAGCGGAGAACTTCAGTGCCGGGTACAAAGCCATAGCTTACTATGACGATGGCAGAACAACGGACGTAACCAAGTTTGCCCTGTGGGCGGTTGATCCGAATACTATTGCGGGTATTGAGGCCGGCGTGCTGACGACGAAGGATATAAATAAGGACGAGTCGGCGACAATACGGGCCATCTACAGGGAGGGGGACGTCACTTTAGAAGCTGAAAAATTTGTTGATATTTTTGCCATCTGCCCAACGGGAACGGCATTGAGCTTTGACGGCGTGGATGATTATGTTGACTGCGGCAGTGATCAAAGTCTGGATGTGACGGAACTTACGTGGTCCTTATGGATTAAGCGGGCAGAGACAACGTATACTGACGAGAGGGCTCTTATCTCTAATGAAGGGGGCGGCGTGAATACAAGAGGGACGTATGCTCTACAAATAGATGTTGGTAGCCAGCGGCAGGATAAGATACAGTTTGTAAGGCATGGGGATAGCACTTGGCCGCTTTCCAAAACAGCGATTCAAGATACGGATTGGCACTACATCGCTGTGACGAGAAACAGCAGTGGTGTCGTAGTAATCTATATTGATGGCAAACCGGATTCTACCGGTACTATTGGTACAAGTACAGCGTTCGTTAAAACAGTAATAGGTGCCGGGCATACATCATACTCAAATTTCAAAGGTCTTATCGACGAAGTTGTCATTTACAAAAGGGCTTTGTCCGATGAAGAGATATGGGCGAGTATGCATAGGCGGCTGAGGGGCGACGAGCTGGGGCTGGTTGGATACTGGGATTTCGATGAAGGTATGGGGCAGATTGTATATGATTTGTCCGGCATCGGCAATCACGGGCAGTTAGGTTCGACACAGGATGTCGATGGAGACGATCCTGTTTGGATTGAGTCCGATGCGCCGATAGGTCGGTGTAATCCGTATCTGATTGCAACCAGCTCGATACAAAAGGCCCTGAAACAAAAGAAGTATTGGCTTGAGGAATTAGAGGCAGCCATAGCTGAGGAATGGGCGGCATATGGGGCTCTTGAAGAACTGCTTAACACGGGAGATTATGGTGATCTGAATAAAAGTGATATAGTCCATGCTATGCAGCAGATTCATTCTTCGATTCAGCATGAAGAATCTTTGGCAAAGTCGCTCGAAAGAAGCATTGAAAAGCTGGAAGATTCGCTAAGTACACTGGGCTGTGAGCCCACACCGCCGCCACTTCCTCCACCACCTGTGCCACCACCGCCTCCGGACCCTCCGCCGCCGCCGGGCCCTCAACCACCGCCGCTGCCTCCTCCGCCGCCTCCGCCATAGTAAATCCGATGGGATGAAGCTGCCGCTGCGCCATAAATTATGAACTTTTTTAGAGGAGTAAAAAATGAGAAAAAAATCAAATCTTATATCGGCAACAGCAATGCTGGTTGTTTTTGGGCTTTGCGGATCTGTATGGGCGTTTAGTGGGGCCGGTTCCGGTACGGAAGCGGATCCATACATAATCACAAGTGTTAATCAGCTTCAGGAAATGCAGGATGAGCTGGATGCATGCTATGTGTTAGGCAATGATATAGATGCCTCTGCCACGAAAACCATGAACGGCGGCCAGGGTTTTCTGCCGGTCGGAACCGTCCTCAATCCGTTCACAGGCGCTTTTGATGGACAGGGACATACGATAACTTCGCTATACATAAACAGACCGTCTACTAATGAGGTCGGTTTGTTTGGTTGCATCAGAGATGGGGCTGTGGTTTGTAATGTGGGTTTGGCTGAAGTTGATATAACCGCTCGGAGAAACTCAGGATCTTTGGTTGGCTATTCCGGCGGTTCTACGGTTTGCAACTCATGGTCAAGCGGCAGCGTCCGGGGTTCATACAATTACCAGATGAGACTCGGCGGCCTTATGGGAACAAGCAGTGGTGCGGATACATTCGTGTCCCAATGTTTTTCAAGTGCCGATGTAACCGCCACAGGTGGCGCACATCAGGTGGGGGGACTGGCGGGATATAACGGACATGGCAGTATTATGAGTGACTGTTATGCGACCGGTGATGTATCGGCTTACTGGAAGGTCGGTGGTTTAGTCGGTGATAATCCTTATCCTGAGGGGGGATATATTACGAGGTGTTATTCAGTGGGAAGAGTAACCGGAATTGGGGGCGGTTTAGTTGGTTTCAACTACAAAGGTGGACGTACATACGATAGTTACTGGGATATTAATACATCCGGAAAAACGACAAGTAAAGGTGGAATCGGCAAAACAACCGCAGAGATGAAGAAGCAGGCCACTTTTGTTAATTGGGATTTTGTTGAGGTTTGGGATATTGTTGAAAACCAGACATATCCTTTTTTAAGACCGTTTCTAAAACCGATACTCGTTGGTGTAGACATAAAACCCGGCTCCTGTCCCAATCCGCTTAATGTAAAAAGCCGAGGCGTCCTCACTGTGGCCATCTTGGGCTCAAGCGACTTGGACGTAAAAACGATTGTTGCAACTTCTGTCCGTTTAGCCGGTGTTGCTCCGATTAGAGATAGCTATGAAGATGTCGCCGCCCCCGTATCAGATGCGAACGAATGTGAATGTTCTACGGAAGGCCCTGATGGTTTCACTGACCTGACACTCAAGTTTGAAACGCAGGAGATTGTGGAGGTGATAGGTGAGGTCGAACATGGCGATGAATTGGTTTTGCAGCTTACCGCCGTGTTGTCGGATGAAACACCTATAGAGGGAAGCGATTGTATTATTATTCGCGGCAGGCATAAGCCTCTTAACAGGGCTGACTTCAACGGCGACGGGACAGTCGATATGGCGGATTTCGCTGCATTTGCCGAAAACTGGCTTCAATCGAGCATTGTAGAGTATTAGTCCTTTGTGCTTTTACTACTCGCCCTGGATGCGGTATACTCGATATTGGACCAGAGGGACCTGAAACAGTTTATAATTAAAAGTGAGAAGTGTAAAACCACAGCTTAAAAGTAAAAATGAGATTGCTTAGCTGCGCAATGAAAGGTAACGCAGCATTTCTACCGAAGGCCGCGATTCGCATCGTACAGTGTCACGTAGGCTGGATCCCTGCCCCCTGCCTAGGACTTGCCGGGGCAAGCCACCGCATGCAGGGACTGATGTGAGTAAAGACAATGCGAACCGAAGGTAGAAATGCGTAGATGCGTGAATGGTTGGATTCCTGCCCCGCTATTGCTCTTCCATCCATTGGTTGGCTAAGGTGGCAAAGTTAAATGATCTCAATAGCTATGGACTATTATCCTTATATCAATACAGGGCCATTAATACAAAGCCTCCCAAATTGACCTTGTGTAGTAACCGTTACTATCGTTGTTGAGTTCCTGCCTGTTGTCGATTATGGTGTAACGAAGAGTTGCTATGGAGTATACCCATAGCATAACATGAGGTATCGAACCACAGGTCATCCCTGATTTGACCGGCACCTTACGGAAGGGTTGTAAATTCCCAGACATCGCCCTTGTAAAGTTCGGACGCTATGAAGAAAGGCGGCACCCGCCCCTTTGCCTGGTCAACACGCCAGTAAATCTTCGTGCTGTGTGGCAGAGCGGTGACGACTTGATAGTTTGGATCCTGCCGGCTGGCGACAAATTCAGGATGAGGATCGTAGGCATCAAAAACGGCATTGTTCACATCTTCCCAGCTTGTAGACATGTAAATCTCGTGGTCATCAGCGCCATAACCAGGAAGCCAGGAAAGGAACGGTGTTGTGCTTATAAACGTGGCCTCATTAGGCGGATTAGGTTTGTAAGCCTTATAACCCTGAATAGTAAATTCCCAGATTTCGCCCGGGCAGGTATTGCCATGAGTAAGTGTTGCATCGACAGCCCAGTAGTACCTCGTGCCTCGAACAAGAGATTCAATAGCCGGGGGGATAGAAGGATGACCAACAAAAAACGTTGCCTCGTAGTACTGTGGGTATGGTGGTTGGCCGAGGTTCACATCCTGTGCACGGTTATACACCTTGCTGTAATCATTGCTGAAGTAGCCCGTATGCTTGACCGCAGTCGGTACAGGGGAGTAAACAAGTGTCGTATATATATTTCCCCCAGCCTCTTCTCCGACAGTCACAGCACCGTCAGCCGGGCTCAGGTTGTGACCGGTCAACAGGCAATAATATTTCAGCCAATCTTCTGCAAAAAAGGTAAAGTCGATGAAATTAACGAATTTACTTCCATTAAGGTCACATGGAACAAATTCACCTGTTTCGAGCCAATAATCGGTAAAGATTTTTAGGTCTTTATAATTTACTATCATGTCATCAGTGAAGTCAGCCGCCTTTCGTGGTGATTTGCTCGCCTGAACTGTTCCACCATATGCTCCCATATTAATCCGGCCGCCATTGGGAAGGGGCTCAGGTCCGATTGGGGTCATCGGATCACCCGCATCTATACAGGGACTTGTAACATCATCCTGCACCCAGGTTTTACTGTTTGGATCCCATCGGCCAGCCTTTGATTTCAAATGATAATCACCATTATTCGGGTCTGTGAAGAGTGGTTCTTCATCGATGTTGCATATTCCAGGCCATCCACCCTGCACATTACTATAATTAACTGTTGATACCCCATCACCAATCTGATAATATAAGTTCTCCCATACGACGCAATTCGTGATTGTGCCGCTGCAACGAGATAGTCCACAGTAACCGTTATTATTTGAGATGGTATTGTTGTGAATAAGTCCGTCACAATAGTTCACTACTCCAAAAGGGTAACCGCTTTCGTTGTTGAAGATAATATTGTACCGGATAATACCACCACAGCAATGGAGACCGCCACCCATCCAGCCCCAATTGTCACTGATGGTATTGTATTGAATGGTCCCGTCACAATACGACAATCCCCCGCCCGCACCATATGCTCCAACGTATCCAGGCGGCATGATAACTGAGGCCGAATTATTGTGGATAATATTATCGCTGACCAGCCCATCGCAATTGGCTAATCCGCCGCCGCTGGACGACCAGTTCTCCGTTATTATACAATTGCTTATCTGGGCCAGGCAACCATTGCCTGCAATACCCCCACCACCTAAGGACCGAAGGCCCTTGAGGAAAAACCCATTTAGCCACACTTCTTCATCTTCTTGTGGATAAACAGCAGTACCGTCGAATTCAATGACTACATCATCGCTTCCGTTAGAGGTGAAATAAAACCAGCAAAACCCGAGGTCCCCACCAACTCTGCCTAAAGTCTCTCCGTTGTTGATTACCACATCGCCATTGACACGGACGGCAAAGGTAGACTTGACCTCATCGGGATAGCTCATATCAACGTGATAAGTCCAAATTTTATACGTTCCGGCTTTAAGGTTCGAAAAAGTCAATGTAATCGTGTCACCAAACTTGTCTCTCCTGTAGCCGTCTTCAAGCATGTCCGCCATGGGCGGCGGCGGTGGGTAATCCGTTTGCCAGTCGCCATTGTCAAGCCAGATGCCACCTTCCAGGGTGACGGAGAAATGACTATCGAAATCACTGCTCAAGTTAATGTGGGCCGGGCTGGTATACATCGCTTCAGACCATTCAGTCCAGCCGTCCTCGACATCCCCAAATTCCTCTTGCAGGTCGACCTTAACCGGAACTCCCTTTTTGCCGTGGGTAATAGTAAAACCGGATATTTTACAACTCACATATTCTGTACCGGAGAACGTCACCACAGAGGTCACACCACTTCCATCAATAATAGTATTGGCCACTACATTAGGATCCTCAGGTTTTGTGCTTCTTAAAATAATATTTTTGCCGTTAAAATTAATGTTTTCAAAATATGTTCCTTCGGCAACAGTTATAGTATCGCCATTATTGGCGTTATTGATTGCGGCCTGGATGGTGCTGAACTCGGCGGGGCCATCGTTATCTACAGTAATTATTCTCGCTGCTTGCAGACTTGCCGTACATAAACCAACAACCATAAAAAGAAATACCAAAATATCCGCTTTTTTAATCAAGAGCAGTTCTCCTTAAACTAAGAAACATTATACGACTTTCCCACTCCTCTTGTCAAGGCTCCGGATTAAGAAAAAACAAAAAAGGAATCAGAAGCAAAGAGTAAGATGGAATTGAGAATTGGGAATGAAGAATTTTGAAGGTATGCAGTGTACCCCCCCCCCACCGATGAGATTCTTCGCCCGCACTACATTGAGTACAGGTCTAAAGGCTACTTTCGCTCACAATGACAATCCCCAAATAAATTTGGAGGCTAAACAGAATTGAGGTTCCTCGCCTCACTTTGTTTCGCTCAGGATGATTTATCTTTTAGATGATGGCATGACATTTTAATAATCATTAGAATCCCGGAAGTACTCGATATAGGTTCCCCAGCTGCTGCCGCTTGCATTGTAGCTGGGGCCAGGCGGCGGTGTCGGATTGTTGTGGCATATAGAACCGGCGCACATATTCGCCGTGTTGTTGCGTAATATGGCGCCAACACTTGTTGCCTTATTGGCACCCGTGGAGGTCACCCATGGGTAGCCTCCGCTGCCAACATCCTCGAGCACATAGCTGAAGCCGAAACCGGTCCTTCCGGCAAGGCTTCCATCCCTGATCATGGGCTCGTTGGTAGAACCCTCAGCCTCTGCGGCGCCGTGGACATTGTGGCAGCTTGAGCAGGCTGTCATCGTGTCCATTCCTCCTGAGCCGCCGGGTCCTGTAGTCGCGGTGTCCCAATCAGAGTCTGAGTATGGCCCGACGTAGTTTATGATGTGCGCAACGTGTTCATTGATGTCTGAACCGCTTCCCCATGCATAAGAGTAGTTGCGCGGCGGATTCGGCAGACTTGCCTTGAAGTTGCTATTGATACCGTCGCCGGGTGTGTCGTCGAATATATTACCTGAATTATGACACTGGAAACACAGCCTGAACGCAGTGTCACTCATAAGGGCGGAATCGTAACCAAAAGTGATATTGTAGTTGGCCGGGATCATCAGCGGAACTTTACCGCCGACATATTTTAACCTGTAGCCGGCCGCATAAGCGACGCCGGATTGATCTGGGCCGTAGTAGGCAGTGTCGAAGGAATATGTCCTGTCACGACCGTCAATGTGCGGCAGGGATGGGTCATGGCATTCGGTGCATGCCTGTAGATGGCGTCCGTGGCCGTTAACGTAAAAGCCCCACGTCTGGGCGACATCGCCGCCCACATTGGAAGCTGACACACCGCCAATCACAGAGTTGCCGCTGTCGTGGCAGCCGAGACACCATCTCTCCCTGCCTGCCTGCAGGACGTTGCCGTCATAAACTCCGTCATACCAATTGACTTTGGCCCCGATAACCGGATCATTGACCCCATCGTAGCCGCCGTCAGGGCTGTGGCAGTTGTTACAAACATCCGTCTCCTCAAGGTTATACTTACCGTCACTGTTGCTGTCAGTACCGCTCTTGAAAAACGGGATGTTATTCGTGTCATGGCATTCGGAGCAGGTTATATGCGGACCCCGCACGACTTCGGTGTGTGTTGAGTGGCTCCGGAACGTCATGATGCTTTTCATCCAGTCCCTTGCCAGAATCGGAAAATCGAACATGTTCACTTCATGGTTCCGGTCAAGATCAGCATAACCACACCAATCCGGCCCGTCACAACCTCCATACAGCCAATGCAAGGTAAAAAGGTTTAGATCATTCGCATCGACGTCAAGGTCACCATCAATGTCACCATCAAAACTGCCTTCTACGGCGTAAGCGCTGCCGATCAGCACTAAAGACAGGACCATAGCTGCCGACATGATATTGCTTTTCATAACATCAACCTTTCAGGGATCGCTGATATTTCATGATATACACTCTGCTCAATGATACCTCCTCCTAAAATCTCACTAAATCCGTATTGTAAGATGGTCCTTGGCACTCCACCTCCTGTATTTAGCAGGTTTAATTGTACAAATATCAAGCTATAAGGTAAAGAAAAAAATGCTTTAATTTCTGCTCAACCTCTTTAATTGAATGATCCGGCGTGTGCAACTGCCTTCAGGCAGATAAGTATTTTTGCACACTCTACACGCACAGAAAAATGGTAGTGCCATGCCCCCCTACCGCTGCTGCACATCACAAATGATAAAGGATAAATGATATTTGATTATTTTCTGTGTTCAACTGGCTTTAGGGTGGATAAGTATTTTTGCGCACGCCAGGCGCTGTATGCTTTGCGTTTTACTGATTTTGCTGCTCTTGTTTATTTGACCGGCCGGAATAAAAACACCTGCAAAAACCGTGATATATAGCGCAGATTCCTCCAAATATAGCGAAGAGCCCCCAAAACAATGGACGGCCAAAGATATGCGTCAGCTTAGGCTCGGAGTATGGAAGGAGGTATATTCCCCATGTCGCGAGAAAGCAGCCGGCAATTATACAAATGTGGCCAAATACAATCAGACTGACCCGCCCCGGCTTATAGCTTATGTAGATGAGTGAGGGACCAATGGCACATGGAACAAGGCACAAGAGCTGTTTGTTAATCGCGAGAAGAAGAATCCCTATCAGCACTAAGAGCAGGCCGAAAACAGCAGTGATTGGACGTTTGGGTATCATTTATAGTTCCTTTCAGGGCCTAACAGGCGGTAACCGTCAACGGCACTGTTTGAGCAGGATAGCATAAACAAATCAAACATCAAAATGAAAAAAGCCAAAATACCCCAAATGGATAACTGTCGCTATCCCACGGGGCAGGCAATGTAAAAATCATAAATGAGATTCTTCACTTCGCTTTGCTCTGCTGGGAATAACGACAGGGAAGGAATTTCGAGTGATGAAGTGAGATGTTGAATTACAACCAACAGTCGTCTATAATCAGTAACGGGCAAATTAGTACGATGGATATTGTTGAAAAAGGAAGGAGTATTCCATGTATACAAGAGATTTTAAACCTGTGCGATTTTCGACTTTCCGCTTTTCTGGTTTTGTACTACTTATAATTATATGGTTCGAAATCATCGTTGCCGCCCAAAGCCCTGTTGTGTCTGTGGTCGTTGAGCCGCAGGAAACAGGTGAGGATTTTTTCGTGACCTTTGCGCATCCATTTAAGAAAGGTGATATCAAAGATACGCTGCTTCTGAAGAACGGCGATGAGGTAATTTCCTCTCAAGTTAACGTAAAGCGGCGTTATACCGACGGCTCTGTCAAACATGCAATCATTTCGACATTAATCAGCGAGGCGGTACGCGGCCGGGCGTTGACGCTGGATATCTACCCAGGTAGTGAGCAGCCGGTTGTCGAAACTGCGTTACAGGAATTTCCAAAGGGATTCTCAGCGAAGGTTGTTTTCCAATTTCCCGATGGCAGTGAACGCCGGGCAAATTTTGCAGAGTTCTACCGGAAGGCATCTTCAGGAGTTAAGAATTTTCGCATGATCAAATGGCTCCGGGGACCGCTGACAAGCGAAGTGCAATTAGCCGGGCCACCATCCGGAACAGATGGTAAGGCTGATACTGACCTGCTGGTCATCTTCGGATTGAGGGCCTTCAAAGGAGGAAAATCCCTGCGTTTAGAAGTAGTGGTCGAATCACCGTGGATTGATGTTGGCGGGAATGTTCAATACGACGTCATGGTTTTTGCAGGCGGAAAGAAAATGATGGCGAAAAGCGATGTGGGATATTGGAACCATAGAATGCCTTACTGGCTCAAAGACAAGGACCGAAACCTTGGCCATTTTGCCCACGCACGATGGCGAAAAGTTTTCTGGTGGGGACGAGAACTTGAAAAAACTGCGATTCGTTATAACCTGTCCTATTTAGTCGATACAGGATTGGTTCCTCCGTATGATACGACTTTGAAAATTGACAAAAATCAGATCGCTCGGAGTGTCGGCAGATGGGAGCAGTCACCGTGTGAAATTCTGGAAAACAGCATAATCATGGCCTATTTCCCAACAACAGGCGGGCGTGAAGATTTGGGGCCCTATCCGACGTGGACAACAAGATATCTTTTCAGCCAGGACCAGCAAGCGTGGCAAATGGTGCTGTCTACAGGTAATCTGGCAGGCAGCTTTCCTGTTCACATTCGAGAGCGGACTACGGGCAGGATTTTTTCTATTGACGAGCATCCTGGTTTTTCTCTGAATCCTCGCGGAACTTTTGAACGTATTAAGCCACGTCCATCTCCGGATCGGCCGTATCTAAAGCTAAAGACATCACCGTATGAGGTAGACAATGCTCATCAACCATCATTAGCATTTATCCCCTATCTGTTTACGGGGGATTACTACTATCTGGAGGAGATGTACTTCTGGGCCAACCGGTGTATGCTTGTTCAGAACGCCGCATATCGACAAAAAGATAAAGGGCTTATCACTCCGGATCAGGTACGAGGGCAGGCATGGGCGCTTCGGCAACTTGTGGATGCCGCAAAGATTGCTCCTGATGCACGTTCGGAAAAAGCCTATTTCGATAACAAAGTCAGGAATAACCTGCAGTACTATTGTGATTTTATAAAGGGGCCGGATGCTACACCATTGGGAACCTATACGCTGGGAGCCTCAGATGCCTTTGTTCGCGGGCGTTCTCCGGAGGAACGTCGAAAATGGCTGACCCTGGCTCCCTGGCAGCAGAATTTTCTCGTCTGGTCGTTGGATCATGCCGTTCGGTCGGGCTACTCCATGGCGGCAGGACCTCGCGATTACTTTGCGAAGCTGCAAATCGGAATGCTGACTCATCCTGATGCATATAATCCTGATTATGCAACATCTTACTTTCTTGTTATCGGGGAACGTTCGGGAGAAGAGAAGCGTTATTACACAAGCTGGGATGAACTATTCAACAAAACATTTCGTGTTGTGGCTCCGGATGTCAAACCGGGTGTGGCCTCTGG
>JABAHS010117109.1_pt1 | contig 17718 bp, 21 predicted proteins | sample 7062111 | NCBI WGS metagenome assembly JABAHS01 (sample SAMN14534600, study PRJNA622989) | marine sediment metagenome | biome: marine biome [ENVO:00000428]; feature: marine pelagic biome [ENVO:01000023]; material: deep marine sediment [ENVO:00002113]; isolation source: pool of 4 deep marine... | reverse complement strand
GCGCGGTATTTCACTGACAGTGAGGTGACAGCCTCAGGGGGGATCGCCCTGCTGGACATGACGGCTGAGTTTGCCGGGGTGGCTGGAAACCTCACCGAGGGTGAAACCATGACGATCGGATCGCAGATCGCCGGGGCGTCCAGCGTGGGGGAGATCACAGAGATCACAAACATTGGGGCCGATCGTGAGGATCTGGAGGCTTACCGGCGCCGGATTTTGAACGAACTACACGCGCAAGGGGGTGGCAGCAATAACAGGGATTTCAGGGTGTGGAGTGAGGCGGTGGCCGGGGTGTTTCGCACTTTCCCATATTCCGGGGGGCCCGTGGGGGAGCTGGCGATCCCCGGTGATGTCACCGTTTATGTGGAGGCCACCACCGCGATTGATCCGGACGGGATCGCCCCGCCTGCACTCCTCCAGGAGGTGCGGGAAAACATCCTTTTTGATCCGGACACAGGGATCAGCCGTCCGGCGCTGGGCACCACGGATGAGCAACTTTTTGTGGAGTCCATTTATAGAACCGGGTTTGTGGTGGAGATCCGGGATCTCATTGTGGACGCGGCGATCGAGGCTGCCACAAAGGCAGATATTGAAACCGCCCTGGAGGAGTATTTCCGCACGATCGTGCCTTATATTGAGGGCCTAGATCCGGAAACCCAGCGCACGGACAAGATCACCGACTTGACGATCTCCAGCGTGGTGCAGGATGTCCTCACGCCCGTGGGTGGCAGTGCAGGCGGGATCGGTTTTGGCACTGAGGTGGACGTTTTCCTGGCCAGTTACATTTTGGGCCTGGGTGAGCTGGCAAAACTAACGAGCGTGATTTATGTCTAATCGAATAAATGACGGAAACATGGAGCAGGCCGGGACGGGGGCCTGGAGTGAATATCCCTCAGGGGGGATCACCACCCTGTCAAAAGATCCGACAATAAAGCACAGCGGCACCCAGTCACTAAAGGTGGACGTTTCGGGTTTCACTGAGTTTCAATATGGCGCGTGGGCCCAGCCGGACGGCTGGAATCTAGGCTGGTTTAACGGTTACAGCGGGGGCGCTTCACTTGTAAACCTGGGGTGGAAAAACATTTTACCAGATCCGGGGCTGGTATTGGCGGGGCTCACCCACTGGACCGCGATCAACGGGGCCGCTGTGAGAAAAGAAAACGGGCCGGGCTGGCGCCGGATGTTTATTGACTACACCGGCACAGCCGGGGCAGCTGTCCACACCACCGGCCTATTTAAAGCCGGTAACACTTACAGGGTTTTTGGTGAGGCTTACAACGCCCCCAGCATTGAAACCGGCCCACTGGGGAGCCCCACCGTGAGGGCCACCGGGGATGGATCTTTTGATTTTACTTTCACAGCCGCTGCAGACGGGGAACTAATAATCAGGCACACTGGCACCACCGGGACACAGGTTTTTGCGCTGGCCGTTTTTGACGCCAATATAAGCCCAAACCCCCCGGCGCTTTATGATCCGGGCGTGGTTTATGGATCTCCAGGTGTCAAGTGGATGGAGCTGGGCACGTCCATTGAATATGGGCCGGGGGTTTATGTGGACTTGGCCCAAAGGATGTTTTTTCACGATGAACCCGACATTCCAAAGGCGATCCCCTTTGGAATCAGGGCGATCGGATCAGATGGTGTAATAATGGCCCAGTGGGCAGCTGGCGATCAATATCGTTTTTGGCTGGGCCTCCAGGACGGGCGCCTTAAATACAGCAAACCGGGCCAGGGTTTAAGCGTGCTGGGCAAAACGCGAATTAATGACGGCCTTTTCCATGTGGTTTTTTTCCAAAAGAGAGTTGATCAGTATATTGATCTTTATGTGGACGGTGTGAGGGACAACGCCAATGAGGGCCAGGACATCTGGGGTTATTCAGATGTAAACAGCACCTTTGGGATCGCCCCAGGCAGCGGCCTTGACACATTGGATCACCTTTGCAGCTTTTCCGGCCTTGATAATCTTGAAACCGATCTGGCCAATATTGAATTTAGCACGGACTTTTTACTGGACGCCGGGCTGGCCAATGCCAACGCTTACCAGTTGATCAGCTCCCCCACCTCAGAGGCCACAAAAATTAGGGGTTATGCCTGGGGGGATGGTGCAGGCGCGATCCCGATAGTGGCGGCCAAGGCACCAGACTGGACCGATCCAAGGATCATCTGGTTTGGGGATGACTTGGCCAGTGAGCAGGCGGTGGACGCTGATATTTTGGCGGGGTTTGATGAGATCACACTGGGTGTCAAGTTTGCCAACACCGGGATCAGTAATTTTGATGACTTTGAATCATTTGGCCTGGCCGTGGATGACAAAATGAAAAAAATGGAAAACGTGATCATGGGCCTGCTCCCTCCAGGTGAAGCATGGGAGCCTGATCCAAACCGTGATTTTCACAAATTCATGGAGGGCCTGGGTGAGGGAGCCGGGGCAATTTACCAGGACTTAAAGGCCCTGGAGTATATCCGAGATCCAGAGCGCACCCAGCAGCTGGCAGATCTTGAAAAGGATTACGGGATCATCACTAATCTGGATATTTCAGAGGACGATCGCCGGGCCCAGCTCAAAATTTTGCGCTATGTCCGGGATCTCACCGGATCAGATGATAACCTGGAGGACCGCCTCCAGGAGGCCGGTTTTGACTTAAAGGTTTTTCGCAACGATCCGAAAATCGATCCGGCTGTCCTCATGTGTGATGAGCTGATCGTTAATGGCGATATTTTCACCCAGGTGCCAGCCTATGAAATGCAGTGCGACGGATCGATCGCCTTTGCCGGAAATCAAAAAGCGGTTTGTGGCTACTTTGTGAGCATGGAGCGCACGGCCAGGGAGTATGAGATCCCCACTGATCCCGGCCTTTGGGGTTACTTCTTTTTTGTTTGTGGTGACAGGCAGCCAGCTGCAGAGCAAAACATCCTGGACGGTGACATGGAGCTGGCCGGGGTGACAAACTGGCCAGCCGGTCCCTCCAGCGCCACCTCAAAAGACACCAGCATAAAACAGGCCGGGGATCAGTCCCTAAAGGTGGAGGCGGTGAGCAATACAGATCCCCAGGTGTTGACACCGCTGCAGCCCCAGGCGTCCTATGAATCCATTTTGCAGTCATTTGACGGGACAAGCGAGATCCCGGATCTGGCCTGGAAAAATCTTTTGACGGATGGCACCATGAGCAAACCGGGCCCCAGCGCGCCGGACTGGCTGCCACTTAATAACGCCCTAAATCAAAAGTTTCAAAACACCCCCCTTACTGGCACGATCCAACACCTCAGGGTTTTTGATCAGGGCACCAGAAACCCTGCAGGCTACCAGCTTGTTTTTGAGGCCGGGAAAACCTACAGGGTGATCGGTTATGGCAGGGGCAACGGGGGATCGGGGATTCCCCAGGTTGAAACCGGCCCCACGGGCTCCCCAACCGTGCGCTGGACAGGGACAAGCGCGTTTTCATGGCAGTTTTGCAACTTTACCTTCACAGCCGCTGCAGACGGGGCGCTCATATTGCGCGCAAATACCAGCCTCCTGGGGGATCTGGCTTATTTTGTCATGGTGGGTGTTTATGACATCACAGACGGCCCCAGCGATCCGGTGTACCATGATCCGGCCACCCTGACAGGCGGCCACCTCCTGGTGGCAGATGGTGGCCCGGCCATCCTCCTGGATGGATCAGCCGGTGACTATATAGACAACAACGATCAGAACCTGCCCAGTCAATACAGGTGGAGCGCTGGACAGGTTACCATGTGGATTAGGACAACGGCCACGGACGGGGTGCTCCACAGCCAGTGGCTGGAGGGCGATCCGGACAGTTACATTTTTTATTTAGATGGTGGAAAACTGACATGGGAAAAGCCAGCGCGTGGGCTCAAACTCCAGTCAAGTGCCACCGTCAATGATGGACTGTTCCACCAGGTGATCTGGCAAAAGTCCACGATCACCGGCCAGCTGAAACTCTACATTGACGATCAGGAGGACACGCCCACCACCGTGACTGACTTTTTTCCTTTTGCCAACACCACCAGCCGGATCGGGATTCAACCGGGCACGCCTTATGAGGGCGCAAAATTCACCGTGATCGGCTGCCTTGTGGATAATGGTTTTTATTGGAACCTTGCCACGGTGCAGGGCACGTGGGCCGCTTTCCTGGACACCAGGGACAATGGCAGCTATTCAGAGCAGCTGATCGCCCCTGACATCCTGGAGGCCAGGCCGATCAAGGGTTATGTCTGGGGGGATGGCAACGGCGCGATCCCGGCTGTTTACACGCGCGATCCCGTGTCAGGTGACTGGGTGGCCCTCTGGTTTGGAGTGGATAAAACAGGGCGCCAGGTTTTTAATGTGGAGTGTCCACCCGCTGGCCTGGACGGGATCAGGCTTTACACAAAATTTGTGGAGGACGGCCACTGCAATTTTGATGAAATCGACATAAGAAACCTGGATTTTACCTCAGGGACCGTGCCCCAGGAATTAAAAGAGAAACTAAGGCGGATCATACTAGCATATAAGCCAACACGATCGTGGGGCTGCCTGCTGGTGAATTACGTTTAAGGAGTGACACCATGATCCTTTATGAATTGATCGCCAATGTGATCGGGACTTTTCCAGACGTGGAGGCGAAAAACGCAAGCGGCCCCACGGCCATTGACGGGACGCCCTACATTAAAAAGGTGGTGGACGATCTCTGGGGCTTTAACCAGGCCCTCATGGATGAGTCCGTTTTAACTCCCAATGATGAAAACGAGGCAGCCGAAAACAGCCAGCGGTTAAGCGCCCTTAAAAAGCTGTTTCATGGCGCGCAGCTCCCCCGCAAGCTGTCCAATGAGTTTTTGTGCTCAAAACGCTGGGCCTCCAGCGGGGAGGGGAGCCCCTGGGGCCACATGTGGAGCGCTTTTAATTCCATATCGGTGCCCAGCGCGGCCACTGCAGAGCTGCTGGACTTGGCCGTGGGGTTTGATGACAGCGATCACCCGCTCCTCCTGGTAATGGACGCGGCCACTTTTCAGATCCACAAGTATGACACCCGGACGGGCACGCTAGTGGACAGCTCGGGCACGCTGGGAGATCTGGGAGCAGGGACGTGGCGGCCCACCGCCCTGGCCAGTGACTCCCAGTATGTTTTTGTCATGTTCATGGACACTGCAGCGGCCCCCGGTAGTGAAACCCACAAGGTCCAGAAATACCGGATCAGTGACTGGGTGGGGGGCGCCACCCTGGGGTGGCCAGCCACGGGCGTGCTTTTGTCCGGTTCCGGAACTAACCCAATGGTGGGGGATAAGGGTGATCGGATCTTGGTTTGCACGGATGACTACCTGGCCACGCTCAACTCATGGGTGGCCCTGTCCACGTCCGGCCAGGCCGCTGTCACGATCATAAATCGCGCCACCGGGGCGATCGTGTCCAGCGGGGCCGGTGATGTGCCAGTGGGGGCCAATGTTTACCCCACCTCAGACACGGGCGGTTTTGTCACAAATGGAACCTATCTTTTTTATGTGGCCAAGGACAACGCCACAACCTTAAACACGCGGATCTGCTCTGTCACTATCACGGCCCCCACCACGGGGATCGGGGGTTCCGGGTGGCCGTATGATCTGGGCACCACTAACGCGATCCGGGGCCTGGGGTTTGACGGTGATATTATTTACTCCAGCAAGGCGGCGCCAGATGGTGACATTGGCCTCCACCGTGTCAGTGATGCTGACAGCGGGGAGATCCCATATTTTGGCCCGGAACAGGACATTTATTTTGACTCCATTTTTGACGGCAAGCGCCAGTGGTTTGGGATCACAAACGTGGTGAGGGCAGGCGATCCCGGTTTGCGCTCCTTTGCGGTGGGCGGTGTCTCTGAGTTGCGAGTCCAGAACGATCAGCCCCAGCTTAATGACTCTCGTTATTTGTTCGATATGGACGCCACCGGGGCCTATGATCCGGGGCGCCTGGCCTGGGATGGATCGAACGTCTGGTATATTGCAGAGCGCCAGGCCAGTGAAACCCTATCCGGAATAGTCCGGCGCGTGCCCGTGGCTATGCTCCAGTAATGCGCTGGTTTATTCTCACTGCTGCCCTGCTCCTGGCCACACCAGCACGGGCAGACGATCTGGCAGATGTCCAGGCTTATATTTCCTGGTTTAAGCGCAACATGAGGCCGTCAAAACAGGACGCGGCGCTCCTCCTGGCGCCTGAAATCCTGAGGACCAGCCAAAAACACGGCCTTGATCATTTTTTGGTGGCGTCCACTGTCCGTTTTGAGTCCAGTTTCATCCCCTCCAGGCACGGTGACAAAGGTGAGTTTGGACTAATGCAGGTTATGAAACTCAGTGAGCTGGCCACCGTGGAGGAGCAGCTGGACGCGGGGGCAGCCTACCTGGCCCACAGTGTCCAAAAGTGCAAAACGCTGGAGGGGGCGATCAGCTATTACATGGGGGGGCCATGCAAACCGGCACTCCAAAAGGCCGGGCGCCGGTTTCGCCATTACATCTGGGCCAAAAGGAGGTTTACCAATGCCAAAAACTGACGGGTTTTTCACTGTCAAGATCCCCTGGAAATTGATTACGGCCATTGTGGCGGCCCTCCTGGGTGGTGGCGGCACTTATTGGGCCCTGGACTTTTACACCAGGGCAGAGGTGGATCAGCGCATTAGTCAAAGCCAGCAGGCTCTAAAAGATCACAGCCACAAAAGGGCCAATGAGCTGGAGGCCAAGGTGGACAAAAACACCCACAAAATTGACAAAGTGGAGCACACTGTCCAAAGGATCGAAACTGTGCAGATAAAAGACATATCACGGGCAGAGGCCAGGCGAGTTACCCAGCAGATCAGGAGCAGGGCCCACCGGGAGGCCGCTTATGATCGGCTGGTGGATCGAAACTTCAAACGACTGAAACGCGGGGCCGATCCCTGTTCAAGTTTAGCCTGTGAGTGAAAAGAACCGAATAAACCAGCGCCTCCTGGAGCTGCCCCCACATGAGCGCCTTTTTCGTATCAATGCCGGGACCGGCTGGCAGGGTGACAAGATCACCCGCAAGGGTGACATAATGCTGATCCAAAACCCCCGGCCCCTGCAGGCAGGCCCCACCGGCTGGCCCGATTGCAGCGGCTGGCACAGCCTCCAGATCACGGATCACATGGTGGGGCAAACCGTTGCTGTTTTCCTGGCAGAGGAGCACAAACGTGACAAAAACGATCAGCTCAATAAGGATCAGAGGCGCTTAAAAAACCTCATTGAAAAAATGGGCGGGATCTATCGGGTGATTAGGCCGTGACAATGAAACGGCCCTGTTTGTTTTTGGGCATGTCACCACACATGGCCTGCCTTGAAAACTTGCTTTTAACACCGTTCTTTTGAACCTGTCTAAATATCGTTATGCTTTCACCGTATTTAAAAAGGCCGTGCTGATCCAGCTCCCCTGCAGAGCTGGTGAGCAGGTGATCAAGGTCCAGAACGGGCTCCCAGTCCGGGTTTAGGCACAGCTCACAGATCCATTTTTTTCGAAACCAAACAAGATCACCAGGCGCGCGGCCACACTTCTGGCACCTTTTCCGGCTGGCCGGTTTCTTTTTAACTGGCATTTTTCACCCCCAATATTTTGCGGTGTATCGTTGATCCCAGTCCACCGGGATCGGCCTGCCCGATCCGGTGCACCAGCTTGGCCCCCCGTCCGTTGCGTAAAGCGTATTCAACCAGGGGATCGCGATTTTTTGCCAGATCTCACTCCCTGGATCGCCTGCCCGTGTCCGGCTGCTCTGCCTGTGGCCGTGCACCTTTGACCATGTGATCCCGTTTTCGTCAAAACGATCCTCCAGCCACTCAAACACCACCTGGCTGGCCGTGAGCTGGGCCTCAGTTAAACTGGCCGCTGGGCCGCCACCGATCCACAGGGTTTTTGTGTTACCCTGGACGCCCTCAAAATTGCCCTCAATTTCCACCCCGATCGTTTTCTGGGAAAGCCCCTGTCCGTGCCAGATCATATCAATGGGATCATTGACGATCACGATCCGGCCCTCAGTAGTGATCCCGATGTGCGCATTTAAGCGCCTCCACTTCTGGGGATCTTGTGGCATGTTACAGCCGGTCTGGTGCAGGGTGACACCGTGGATCGATTTCCAGGATCGCAGCCTCCCAAAAAGTTTAGGCCGCCTGTGCTCCCCCCGTATATCAGTAATTTTGCCCGGCTCCTCCACCTGGTGATCCTTGTCCAGGTGCCCCAGGACGGCGCCCCAGGTTTTGGGGCCCACTATGCCGTCCACCTCCAGCTCCAGGGCCTCCTGGGCACGCTTAACGGCCCTCTGGGTGTCTTCCCCAAAAATGCCATCATTGGGCCCCTCATCAAAACCCATGGCGTCCAGCAGTTCCTGGAGTCTGCGCACGGCTGATCCGTGCATCATTGGAAACTCCAGCTTTAAGTTTTCCATAATCGCCTCCTTTTCCTTTTGGGCTTTTTGCCCTGTTTTATGTCCTGGATCGTGTCCGTTTTCTTTTCCACTATCATGGTGAAATCACCCCCGCTGAAATACGCGATCCATGTTTTGTTGTCGGTGCCCTCCAGGGTTTCAACCGGGCCGAATTTCCTATGTATAAAATCGGCCCGTGGGTAAAGGTACAGCGCCCCGATCAGCTCCTTTTTCAGCTCACTTAGATCCATTTTTTGCCTTTAGTTGCGCGCGCTGGTGATCAATCCACCAGGGGTGATAGCGCTTGATCCTGGCGATTGCCACCAGGAGGGAGTCATCCACGGCCTGGGTGCTCAGTCTGTGATAGGCCCACATGGGCTGGATCTTCACCTGCTCACAGAGCTGGAGCACGCGCTGGAGCGGCCCGGTGGGGATCTTCCCATTTTGGGCGCTCTGCCTGTACTCGGCCAGGGCCCTGTCTATTTCTCGCCAAAAATGCCTTTGCTCCTCAGGGGGCCTGAGGGACATTTTGACGGGCTTTTGTGCTTCAATGAGTTGCGCCTCCACCTGCTCCAGGTTCCTGCTCTGGCGTCCCGTCCTGTTATGCTCACAGCCAACACAGCTGGGCCGGTCACAATAGAGGTAATCAAGATCCGGACACAGCCGCGCGATCACCGCCCGATCCGGTTCTTTTCGCCTTTTGCGCTTGCTCTGGCCGTCAAAATGCCAGTCCACCGGGCCCAGTGGGTGGCCGTGCTCCTGGAGGTTTCCGACATGATCCAGGATCACGCACTCTTTTTTACCTGGGGACACCCTGAGGCCCCGGCCCACCATCTGGAAAAACAGCGCCCTGGACAGGGTGGGGCGCAACATGATCACGCACTCCACGCGGGGGATGTCCAGGCCATAAGTCACCAGCTCACAGCTGGTGAGCCCGTGGAGTGCCCCCGTGCGGATCGCCTCCACCCGATCCCGGCGCTCCTTTGCTCCCATTGATCCGTCAATGCTGGCAAACCTCCAGCCAGCCTGGTTAAAGCGATCGGCGGTTTCCTCTGCAGCCTTGACACTGCGACAATAAACCAGGGCCGGTTTTCCTGGGGCGTGTTTCTGGTAATGCTCCAGGGCGCGCCCGTAAATTTTGCGCTTTTCCAGGTAGGCTGCCAGATCGGCCTCCACAAACTCAGTGCCCCTGATATGTAAATCTTTAAGGCCAGGGACCGGGGGGCAAAAATAGCGCACATCACAAAGCCAGCCCAGATCGATCAGCTCCCCCACCGTGGGCCCGGCCACCATAACCTGGTAAAGCTCGTTAAGCCCCCGCCCGTCCAGGCGCTCTGGGGTGGCCGTGACTCCCAGGAGCTTGGCCTCAGGAAAACGGGCCGCGATCTCCTTGTACCGATCCAGGGCCAGGTGGCACTCATCCACGATCAGAAAATCCGGGGGGCGCTGGATCTTGTCATAGCGCCGGATCAAGGTGTTTTTTGAAACCACGTGCACACTTTTGACGGGGTTTTCCTGGTGCCCTGGTGCAACTATGCCAGGGGCCACCCCCGCCTCCTGGAGCTTGTCCAGGGCCTGCTCCAGCAGCTCCACGCGGGGCACCATGATCCAGATGTTGCGCCCCTTGTCCTCTGCACTCCTGGCCATGGCCGCAAAAATGTGAGTTTTTCCGGCCCCGGTGGGCGATTGCATCACCACCGCACTGTGGCGCCCATAGGCAGCCCGGACCGCCTGGAATTGACCCACCTGGTAAGGCCTAAGTCTCATTTTCGCTTTCTTCGGCCCGGAGGATTAGGACGGGATACACTTTGGCATTTCTGCTATTTTCCAATTCCGCCAACGGAGCATTCTTCTTATCCACATTCTTTAACTTATCCCCCTGCCACAAACCCCACCACTTTTCAGCCCCGTCAATCCGGGCGCGGAGGGCGTCGCGTTGTTTTACCACTTCACCATATTCATTCTGAAAATTAGCATTCCATTCCCGAGCCGTATATTTAATGCAGGCTTCTGGCCATTGATTAAATGCGTTTAGCCATTCCTTGTGTCGTTCACTTTCTGGATTATCACAATGAGTGGTCCACTTGTGAGCTTCTGGAGAACAAAATGGCATCGCAAATATACAACTTTGACAAGTTTTTCCGGCTCGCAACCGCTCGTTGTCGGCCTTCAGCGCGGCGAGTTGTTCTCGCATTTTCACCGCGTTCTCACGTTCGGATTGTAGCATGTCCTCACGCTTTTCGAGGGCGGCCTTCAGCGCGGCAAGCTCGGCGCGGAGTTTTCTCACTGTTTCAAATAATTCTAGTACTGCCTCGGGTGTTGCGTATTCCCTAAATTCCTCAGCTATCATTCTACGATCTAGATGTGTTATCGGCTCGCCATTATTGAAAATACGTGGTTGCCATCTATTCAAATCGTAGAGTTTTCTGGCCGATGATCGCAAATTGTCTAAATCGTCACCCATCACCCCTCGCTTTCATCGGCCCGTCAGGCGGCGCGATTGGCACCGTGTGCCAGAGTTTGAATCTATTTAGCGGCAGATAAGCAACCCCAGAAAAAGAGTGCTTGCGAATATTAGCAACTAATTCCCCGTGACTTTTTTGCACCTTAACCGCTTGCTTGGTGTTATCTTTTCTTATTGCCCAATACCACCCGGGCTCACTCGGCGGCTCGCTTGTCCAGTGACCTTTTTCCCGCAACCGCTCGTTCTCGGCCTTCAGCGCGGCGTTTTCGGCGCGAAGTTTTTTGATTTTGTCGCGCTTCTCCTCTTCTATTTGTGCGTCTAACATTTCATCTACAATTTCACCCATCACCCCTCGCTTTCTTTTCTTCATCTTCACCGGGCCTATCCGGGTTCGTAATCCGCGTTTCGGCATCACCCCTCGCTTTCTTTTAAAACTCCTCTGCCTGGAAAAACTCCAGGACATCCTTTAACACCAGGCAACGGCGCAACTTCCCCGCCATCCTGGTGGGTCTGTCCTTGTCCACCAGGCCGGGGTGGCGGTGGAGCTGGCGCTGGTAGCCACGCCCCCGGCCCGTGATCCTCATGATCTCATGGTGATTAGTGGCCACGGCCAGGTGGCCCTCAGGTGTCACCACCAGCCCGTGGCGAGCGGCCACGGCTTTTAAGTGATCCTGATCAATCAAACTGAGATCGGCCTCTGAATACCGGCCACAGTGCCCAGCTATTAAACACTCCCTCAGGCTTATGATCTCTGGTTTCGGGTGCTGGACTTGCACCCGCTCTGACAGCAGGCGATCCAGCATTTCATTGGTCTGATCGCGCTGGCGCTCCAGCGGTTGCATTGAATAGATCAACTCCACAATGGGCCGGATCTCCTCCAGCTCCAGGGCCGCGTATTGCTGATCCCAGATGGTAAACCATGTGGACATGAGCAGGCCGTCTGCCAGGGAAAACCGGGCGCTTTTGCCGGTGACATCCTGGATGACTGGCACGATCCGATCGGCCCCGTCCATTATGTCCTGGAGCTTGGCCCATGTCAGGGCCCTGAGGCCAGCGCAAAACTGGGGCGTGATCATCTTTTTGAGATCGGCCCGGATAGGCGGCCACGGATTTTTTGGCATTGTCAGGTTTACCCTGAAAATCCTGTTATCATCTGCCACGTGCTCCACCTCTGGGCTGATCGCAATAAAGGCAAACATGGATCTCATGGTAAAGGAGATCCCGGTCTGATCCTGGCTGCCCTTTGCCACAATGGGAGCCTGATCGCTGGTGCTCTGCCTCATTAGGCTGAAAATGTCCTCACGCTTGCTGGCCTTTTTGATGGTGTCACCCTCCAGCTCCTCCACCACCACGGCGGCGCTGTCCTCCCTGATCATCTGCCTGATCCCCGGCTCTGTGGTTTCACCACCCGAAAACACCACGGGCAGGGAGATCGGCCTGATAAGGTGATCCACGATCGTGCTTTTCCCTGACTCACTGGGCCCGGTGATCAGGATGGCCGGGCGCCAGGGGAGCGCCCCGGCAAAGGGCGCAAGGGTGGCCCACGCCAGGAGCCGGATCACGTCTGCCAGGGTTTCAAAAGTCATTTTTTCGACTACGCGCGCCAACTCCCTGGTGGTGTCACCGTCCACCTGGGGATCGGTAATGCCGATCCGTTTTCGGTGTTTTCTTAGGTACAGCCGATCCGCACTCGGCTGGCCATAGGTTTTAAAACCGTCATGGTAACAGATCGCCCCGTCTGCCTCCCTCCAGGCGCCACGGCCCCTGATAACGTCCGGATCAAAGTCCACGGCCCCGGCTGCCTGGATCATGGCATCGATCGGATCATCCCAGGACACCCGTTTTTTGTATCCGAAAACATCCACCCACCAGTCCTTTGGGGCCAGGGCCAAAAGGTGGCCCTTGCCGATCCCTGTCAGGCCGCAATCAATAAGGCGATCGTTTCGCCCCAGGAAAAAGGCCCGGTTTGTGTCGGTAGTACCCAATATCTTAAATGGAAAATCGTTAGCCTTTGCGATTTCAGAGGGAGCAGGGGGCCGCGTCCTGGGGGGCTTTATCGGATCGCCGTTTAAAATATATTCGGCCAGGGCGATCGGGCTCATCACCTCCAGGGCCTCCACAATATCTGCCCCGCTGGGCTTTATGTTGCGCGCCTCCTTTACCGGCGCCACAACCTTGGCCTGGGGCAGCTCCTCCAGGATCGCCAGGGCGGCCACCATGCCGTCCTGTTTGTGCCAGGGTTTTGTTTTCCCGTCCGGGTAAGTGTGCCGATCGTCATCTGGATAAATAAAAACATCACGGTCCTTTAACGGGCTCCAGTCCACGCCTTTTACCTTTTTCGATCCACCCGGCCAGGTGGTGGGTATAAATTCACCCAGCGCCTCTGCAGCCTTGGCACTTTTGCACCCCTCCACAATGAGCACGGGGAGATCCGGGTTTTGTGCCAGCTTGTCCTGGTTAAAGATCACCCGTGGGCAGCCCTTTGCCTTGATATTGCTCCCCGTATAGTAAAAGCTGATCACGTCCTTGCGCTCCCCGTCCTGGAAACGCACATCACAGATCACCACCTGGCCGTCCTTGTTTAGATAGGGCCACACCTGGACGGCCTCCCCCCACCCGGCCATTTTCCCGATCCTGTTAAGCTCCTTTTTGCTGAAAACCTCCCTGGCCTGCTCCACCGGGATCGCCACCGGGGCAGAGGACCGGGCTTTTTTCCTGGGTGGTGGATCATCTGCGATCCCCAGCGCCTCTTTTACGTCCTTTAATTTGTCCACAAACTCAGTGTGGCCGTGGAGGAGCCCGGCCACGTCCATGACATCCCAGGACTGTGCACAAACTGGACAATAAACATTATCCTCATAAAGGCGCGCGCTGGGGTGCTCATCGGTGTGATCCGGGCTGGGGCAGCGCAAAAGCGGGGGCCGCTTGGCCGTGTCCACCTCCACCCCGGCGCGCTGCAGGTAGTCACCGATCCGGGGTTTCAGATCTTTAAGGTCGGTTTTCATTCATTCCAGAAATCAGCCTGATCGTTTTCGTCATTTTCCGGCGCCGGTTTTGGCTGGCTGCCCTGCAGGGCAGCGGCAAAGGCCGCAAAATCCAGGGGCAGCGTTTCAGGTAAAAGCCCCGTGCGATCCCCCGCGTCATAGTCCGGGTGGGGTTTTGTTTTCACCACCCTGGAGGAGTGGCCACCGCCCTGTGGATCGTTTATGCGCTCAATATCGCAAAACAGGATCAGATCCACCAGGCCCACCAGAAACTTTCTCACGCTTTCCGGGACCGTGGGCACCGTCCTGGTGTGCTTTCCGCTTTTGGTTTCCTTGTCACGTTCTGTGCTGTGAGACACCAGGATCAGCCCGTATGGTAAAAGGGCCAGCTTTATCAGGACCCTGGAAAACTCATCCCTTATGAACTGGTAACCTTTACCATAACCCAGATCGCTGGGGTGTTTGATCTCCAGTTGTTTGCAGACGTAAAACTCACAGGCTTTATAAAGGTTGTCGATTGTGTCAATTATCACCGTTTTAAATGGGTGCTCACCGCGTGCGATCTCCCCGCAAACATCCAGAAACTGGGGCCAGCTTGCAACGGGTGTTTGGTAAACCTCCAGCTGATTTAGGCCGGGCTCTGTGGCAATAAAGATCGCGTTTTCAGCGTGTGAGCACCACGTGGACTTGCCTATTTTAGAGGGCCCGTAAATGAGCACGGACAAGTCACTGATAGCCGTGTTTGGTTTGGTTTTTTTCTTTGGTAAAAATCGGTTTTTGTTTTCGGGTTTATCGTTCTTTTTCGTTGCCATATCAGCCCCCTATTTGGTGATCCATTGGATCACTTTATCATCCCCCAGGCCGTCCAGGACTGCCCCCAAATCGGTGCGCGTGTCATTTATCCGCGAAACGACTTTTTGTAACTGTGCCACCTGCTTTTCCAGCAGGATGACACGCATCCTTAGGCTTTCATTTTCGTGGCGCGCGTTCATAGCTTGCGCGCGCGGATCACCCTGTCCACTTCCGTTAGGCATTTTCCTTTTCCTCCTTTTCCAGCAGGGCCGCACAAATCGAGTGGCCCCAGGTTTTATAAAAATGGAGGCGCCCCGCCTCCATGTCCTTTTCATATAGCTTGATAAATTCCTTGGCCTCAGAGGGGAGAACCGGATCGATCACCAGGAGGCCAGCCTCCACGCCCATGCGCCTGGCCTGGTTTTCTGCAAACCTGGAGGCAAACATATTAAACCGCTTTACCCACGGATCAACACCTGGCCGGTGATCCAGGTGGTGCGACACCTCCCCGCACTGGGGGCAGTGGTGCACCAGCCCACAGCGGCCCTCATGGTGCTGCTCCAGCCTGCACTCACACCGGGGGCACACCCGGACACAAGGACGATCCGCTGGCAGCCGTGGCCACTCCAGGATCTTTTCCATGGTTACCTCCAATTGTTGACAAAAACTTACTGGCAACTACCATTTAGATGTTGTCAGTTTCCTTTTCCCTTGTGGCAGCTCCTCTGAGTCCACCCCCCTGGCCGGGGGGGCTGCCACACTCTCCCCCCCTTTACAAAGTGGGGTTTAACCTCTGCACCCGTTCGATCGTGTCTTTTAATCGCCCGATACTCCAGCCGATCTGATCTGCCTTGCGTCTGAGATAACCGTGATCCTCAAAAAATCTGGTTTCCAGCTCACCGGCCAGGATCATGCTTTTCACCCGTGCGTTTTCCTGGCGCTTGCGCTTGTTTCTTTTTTGCTGGAGCTGCAGCTCCTCCAGTTTCTGCCTCATGTTGATCCCCTTTGTTTCCAGCAAAAGCTCCAGGGCCCTGACTGTCCGGCTGGACAGGTTACGATCCCCGGCCCTCCACTTTTCCACGGCCTTGACACTGCACCCCAGCTGATCCGCGATCCCGTTATTTGTGAGCCCCAGGTGCTCCTGGAGCAGCCTAAATTCATTAGGGGCCAGGCTCATGTTGGCACCTGGATAAAGCGGTGGCGAGCGTACCAGCCAGCGGTGGAGCCCCACGGGGCCCGGTGCCTCACCTTGTAAAGCATGATCCCATTGTGTTTTTCCATGGCCTCTATTTCACCAACGTGGCGGTGGGTTTTTCTTAGGTAGCTGCGCCCTGATTCTGTGAACATGAGTTGCACCTGATCGCCTATCTGGGGGGTGTAGTCCTTTTCGTTTTTTTTCGTCATGATCTCACCTCCAGGACCGTGATCGTTTTATCATCTGGCAGCGTGATCAGGGCGCCCTCCAGGTGGAGCAGGGCGCGCCACCGGGCCAGCTCGGATCGTGCATCTTTACACCTGATCACAGTATATTTATAATTTTTGGTTTTCGTTATTTTACCTGTCATTTTTCGCCTTTTGGATCTCCCTTATGTGGAGCTTGGCCGTGCGGATCGCCAGCTCCCAGTCCGGCCCCCTGGCCACCCCGTGGGCCAGCCTCCAGCCACACCTGGAGCAGCCAGCGTGGGCCAGATAATCACCGATCATGGTTTCATGTGCCTTGATTTTTACGGTCACCCCACAGCCGGGGCAGGCGGCCAGGTGTTTCATTTTCCGATCTCCAGCTTTCACTTTTAGCCTACTACGTGGGGGGCTGTCAAAAAAAAGTTTTATTTAGAGCTGGAACCCTTACCCTGAGCCAATATCCAGGTTTCACAGTCGGTGTGCTCCAGCAGCCAGCCGGCGGCCTCCTGGAGTGTTTGTTTGACCTCTGACTCCATGCACGTGTTGCACTGGCAGATCACCGTGTAGGCTTTCCCAGTCTTCTGGAGCATGGATAAAAAATCAATCTGTGCGTGTTGTTTGTCAGTCATTTTTCCCTCCCTGTAAGGCCAATTGTACCCCACCTAGTGGGGAAAAGCAACTAAATAATATCACATAAAGGGGTTATGCTAAAACCCAGCAGTGACGTGGGGTTTAGCTGTCCGAGTCCGGGCCCGTGGCGCTGCTCACCTAGTTTTCCTTATATCCCTCAGTGGCAGCCCAGATCCCCACGGCCCCGATCACCAGGGACTCCACCACGACGATCGCCCACGGAACCCAGGCCATGGCCTTGGATTGCTTTTCCCAGGCCACCAGGCGGCCATGCTCCTGATCGTACATCACCCGCAAAAGATCCCCCCGCTCCTTTTCCCTGGCTGCCTGCTGTTTCCACAGCTCCAGCCGCTGCCTGGTGAGCCCCAGCTCCAGCTCCAGTGAGTCCCTGATCCCGTTCATGTAAATTGAATATTTATACAGGCTGACATAATCGATCCAGATGTGGCCCAGCTCCTTATACTGGGCCAGATCGAAGCACCGCAAAGCCCTGCCCTCCAGGGTGATGTCCTCACCCGGTGGGCGGTTTCTCAGTTCCGGGGGGAGGGGTGGAGCCCCTGGCACGNNGCGGCTCCTCAGTTCCGGGGGGAGGGGAGGAGCCCCTGGCACGTCCATGGCCTCTGCTGATAGCGTCCAGGGCGTCATCAACACTGTGAAAACTATCAGCACCACGGACACGCGCGTGGGCGTCCATGGCCGCCTCCCTGTCCTTTTCGGCCTGGCGATCGGCTTCTGTCCTTTTTTCGTTTTCATCCTTTGCCCCCTGCTCCAGCTCACCGTCCCTGGCCGTGGTGGCTGCTCTGTTTTCGTCTGCCTGCCCGTCCAGGTGATCGGCCAGCTCCTGGCCTGCAACCTTGGCCCGTGTCATAAACCACCAAGCGCTGGCCAGGGCAACGGCCAGGGCCACAAACACCCAGATCACCCAGCGCCACTTTTTCCCCCGCCTCAGATACCAGGCGCTTATGGTTTCCGGGTTAATCATCCTGGAGCCACACTTTTTTTGCACAGGTGGTGCACTCATACCGCCTGAAATAGGGCCCCGTTTTCAAGTCCTCAGGACTCTGGACGC
>JABAHS010006112.1_pt1 | contig 17718 bp, 19 predicted proteins | sample 7062111 | NCBI WGS metagenome assembly JABAHS01 (sample SAMN14534600, study PRJNA622989) | marine sediment metagenome | biome: marine biome [ENVO:00000428]; feature: marine pelagic biome [ENVO:01000023]; material: deep marine sediment [ENVO:00002113]; isolation source: pool of 4 deep marine... | reverse complement strand
GTCGTCGAGCTTGCCTTCGCGCAGCATCTTGCGGAATTTCTGCCGGGTGTCGCTGTCCCGGTTGTCAGCCTCGCTGACGGTCGTGAATCCGGGCGACGACGCGGGCGGCGGCAGCAACGCGTCGAGGATCCGCTCCTCGGCGGCGTCTTCGGCACGGTGGCTGACTTTCGCCATCTCTTCCTCGCGGGTCATCTTGACGGCGATATCCATCAGGTCGCGGATAATACTGTCGACTTCGCGGCCGACGTACCCCACCTCGGTAAACTTTGTCGCCTCGACCTTGACGAATGGCGCCTTGGCCAGCTTCGCGAGGCGGCGCGAGATCTCGGTCTTGCCGACGCCGGTCGGCCCGATCATCAGGATGTTCTTCGGCGTGATCTCGCTACGCAGCGGCTCGTCGACCTGGACGCGACGCCAGCGATTCCTGAGCGCGATCGCGACGGCGCGCTTGGCGTCGTCCTGGCCGACGATGTGCTTGTCCAGTTCCTGGACGATCTCTCGGGGTGTCATCTGTGACATGGGGGCTTCCGTCAGTCGGTCTTCGCGTCCAGCGTCTCGACGATGATGTTCTGGTTCGTGTAGACGCAAATATCGCCCGCGATCTGCAGCGCTTCCTCGACGATCTCGGCGGCGCCGAGCTCGGTGTTGCGCGCGAGCGCCAGGGCGGCAGCCTGCGCATAGGGGCCGCCCGAGCCGATCGCCATGAGGTCATGCTCGGGCTCGATGACATCGCCATTGCCGGAGATCACGAACGAACTCTCCGCGTCGGCGACGCAGAGCAGCGCCTCGAGCCGCCGCAGCCGGCGATCGGTTCGCCACTCCTTGGCCAGTTCGATCGCTGCGCGCGTGAGTTTCGCGTACTGCTCCATCTTGGCCTCGAACAGCTCGAACAATGTGAAGGCATCGGCGGTGCCGCCGGCAAAGCCGGCGATGACCTTGCCGCCGGCCAGCGGGCGGACCTTGCGGGCATTGCCCTTCATGACCGTGTTGCCCATGCTGACCTGGCCGTCGCCGCCGATGGCAACCTTGCCATTGCGGCGCACCGAGACAATGGTTGTCCCTCGAAATTGTTCCATTGGATAGGTCCTTACGATTCGTTGCTTTTGTTCTTGATCCGTGCCCGCGGGTGCGTAGCGTCGTATATCTGGGCGAGGTGCTGGAAGTCAAGATGAGTATAGACCTGGGTCGTGCTGATGTTCGCATGCCCGAGCAATTCCTGGACACCGCGCAGATCGTGGCTCGACTCGAGCAGGTGCGTCGCGAACGAGTGCCGGAACAGGTGCGGATAGACGCGGGTATCGATGCCCTGCCGCTTGGCCCAGTGCAGGACCCGGGCCTGTACCGAACGGGCGCTCAGCCGGCTGCCTCGCTGGCTCAGGAACAGGGCGGTCTCCTCGGCCCGGGCCAGCGCCCTGCGCTCCGACAGCCATCGACTGAGCGCTTCCCGCGCATAGCGGCCGATGGGCACGATCCGGTCCTTGTCGCCTTTGCCGGTCACCGACACGGTGCTGTCATTCAGATCGACATCACCGAGATCGAGTCCGGTCAGCTCGGCAAGCCGCAGACCTGACGAATACAGTAATTCGAGGATGGCGCGATCGCGCGCGACCAGCGGTCCGTCACCCGGGATGTCGAGCAGCCGGGCCATGCGGTCGGCATCGAGGTTCTCCGGCAGGCGCTTTCCGGATTTCGGCGCGCTGACCGACAGTACCGGGTTCTTGCGGACCTTTTTTTCGCGCAGCAGGTAGCGGAAGAAGGTGCGCGCGGCCGACAGCTGGCGCTGGATACTGCGGGGCGACAGGCCGCGTCGAAAGCAGGTTGCTGCGTAGGCCCTGATGTGTTCATCGTCGAGATCGGTCCAGGCGGCCACATCCTGCTCATCGCACCAGTCGGCGAGCCGGACCAGGTCGCGTCGGTAGTTCTTGCAGGTATGGCCGGAGAGGCGACGCTCATGCGAGAGGTGGCGAACGAAACTGTCTATCCAGGCAAGGGAGTCTTCCCGCACCGTCAAAAACGCTTCAGCGCCTCCGCCACGAGTTCGCCAAGCCGGCCCAGAAAGTCGATGCTCATGCCGGGATGGAAGCGCTCGGAATCTGCGCTGCCGATCGCGATAAAGCCGATTTCCGCGCCTGCGCCGAGCGGCACGAGGGCGGCCGAGCCGATCTCGTCGGTTTCCTTGCCGAACAGGAAATCGCGCTGCGAATCGCGGATCTGGCCGCAGCGTGGACCCGAACCCTTGAGGAACGTGTCGAACGCCTTGAGGGCGTCATCCTCCCGCGCGACCACTTTGAAAAACCGGCCGACCTCGATGTCCGCGAACGCCTCCGCTTCGCCAAACAGCACCAGGATAGACTGGTCGGCGTCGAAATCGGCGCGCAGCGCCTCCTCCAGGCTGGCCAGCGTCATCGCCAGGTCGGACGAACCGAGCAGCCTTAAGGTCAGGCCGTGAATCTTGCTGGCCAGGGCGTCGTTCGCCCGCGCGACTGCGAGCAATTCCTTCAGTTTTCTCTCGTGCTTCAGGTCTTTCTGGCGCAGCACGGAAACCTGCCGCTCTACCAGGGACACCGCGGCGCCTGAGCTGTGCGGAAGTCGCAACGCGCTCAGCAAGTCCGGGTGCCGCTCAAAAAAATCGGGGTTATCGGCGAGATAGTCATGCACGGTTTCTTCCGAGAGTGATTCGTCCGTGAAATCCGCCTTGCGTTGGGTGCTCATCAGTCAATCGATCCCCTGGAGTTCCTGCCTGTGCCCGCGTACGCGAGCTTAACACGACTGCCGCATTCGCGGCCTCGTTCCCGAAGTCGGGTCACGCGCGCAGCGGACATCCCGATGGACATTTTCAACGGGCGACGGTAGTTTACATAAACAGTCCAATACAAAAAAAACCGTCTGCTGAGGAAATCCAATGCGGCACATCATGGTTATGAATGCCAAGGGTGGCTGTGGCAAAAGCACCCTGGCGACGAATCTTGCCTCTTACTATGCCGATGCCGGTTATGGCGTCGCGCTCGCCGATTACGATCCGCAGCGTTCGAGCCTCGACTGGCTCGACCGGCGCCCCGACAGTCGCGCCAAGATTGTCCCGATCGTGGCTTATGAAGACGGCTTCAAGTACCTGCCGCGATCGCTGGACATGGTGATCAGCGACGCGCCCGCCCGGTCACACGGACCGGAATTGACGAATCTCGTGCGCCACGCAGAGACCATCATCGTGCCGGTCCTGCCGTCAACGATCGACATACAGGCCTCGGACCGCTTCATCAAGGAATTGCAGAGCGTGGGCAAGGTGACCCGCAAGCAGGCCAGGATCGGCGTGGTGGCCAATAGGGTTCGCGAATACACGCTGATATACGAGGAGCTCGACGAGTACCTGACCAAGCTGCGCGTCCCTTACCTCGCCTCGTTGCGCGAAGCGCAGAATTACGTGCGCGCCTACACGCGCGGGCTGGGCATCTACGAGCTTCCCGAGTATCTCGCCTGGCCCGACTGGGAGCAGTGGGATCCGCTCATCGAATGGGTAGATTCGAAAAGGTCCCAACCCTGAGCCTCGCGCACTTTTCTGTTTCATTGTAGGAGCGCGCCCAGCGCGCGATTGCCACCACTTTCGCAAGCGAACTGTCGCGCGCTGGGCGCGCTCCTACACCCATATATCGCGCTCCTACACCCATATATCGCGCTCCTACGCCAATAGATGGCGCGCTGCTACACCAGAGATAGTGTGAAGCGTGCGACCCGATCAGCCCAGGCTCGCGCGGATGCCCACTTCCGAGTCGGGGTAACGCGGTGTAAATCCGAGTACCTCCCGCATCCGCGTCGTGTCGAGCGTCCTGGATTCACGCAGGAATGACAGCCGCGACGCGCTGAAGGTTTTCTCGGCCTCGGCACGCGAAACCTCGGCGGGCGCTTCGAGCCCGACCAGCCCGGCAACCGTTTTTGCGAACCAGGTGCTGCTGCGATGATCGCCGTCGCCGACGTTGAACAGGCCGGCAGGGGCGTTTGTATCGAGCGCGCGAACGCAGCAGGCGGCGAGGTCGGCCACATGGATACGGTTGCCCGGGTTCGCCTCGGCTTCGCAGATCACGGGCGCGCCGGATCGGATGCGCTCGACGCCCAGCCTGCCGGGGCCATAGATGCCGGGTACGCGCAGGATCACGAACGGCAGTTCGCGCGCGTTGCACCAGTTCGCCACCAGGGTCTCCGCAGCCAGCCGGCGCCGTGCGCGGTCGTTTTCCGGCGCAGCCTCGACGTCCTCCGACGTCACGGCGCCGTCGCGGTTTCCATAGACGCCGCTCGTCGACAGGTAGACGAATCTTGCCGGCGCCGGGTCGAGCAAGCCGAACAGGCGTTCGATGCGGCCGTCGCCTGCGTCGTCGGCCGGCGGCGGAATCGTGTACAGCAGGCGGTACGCGGTCGCCGGCAATGGCAGGACGACATCCGGATCATCGAGGTCCTGCGCGGGTCTGCCGACAGCGGTCGTCGAAGCAGGCGGCAGCATTGCGATGACGCGTTCGCCCGTATAACCAGGGCCACAGATGACCGTATGCACGGGCTACGCGCCGGCAGCGCTGTCCGCGTCGAGATGCGGGATCGCCGGCAGTGACCCGCCCGCGACGAGGTTCAGGCCGTCGCGATAGGCGTCTGCCGCCGCCTCGCTCTCGCCGAGCCGATTCAGCAGGTGGCCATACTCCTGGAAAGCATCCGGCGTCGGCCTGATCGAAATGACGGTTTCGAGGTAGCTCCTGGCTTTGCCCCAAAGCTCGTTGCGCAGGCACAGGCGCGCCGTCGCCAGCAGCAGTTCGGGATCGTCGCCGTGTTTCTTCAGCCAGCTTTCGGCCTGCTTGAGCTGCCTGGCCGCGTCGGCACCCTCGACCAGCCCGTAATGTCGCACGAGGGGCTGGCGCCAGCTCCGCTTCAGCTCCGCGGAAATTTCCCGCTCGGCTTTCTCGTGTAAGCCAGTGCGCAGCAGGTTGCCGAACCAGCTGTCGACGATGTCGATATCGGTCTTCAACTCTTTGGGGACCGTTTTCCAGATCGCCTCGAGCGCCTCGCCATCCGCGGCGTCGTCGAGCTGCTCGCAGTACACGCGCAGTGACCACTCGTCGAGTACGGAAGGTTCGAGGCGGCCGTGCTTCCTGAGTTTCGGCAGTAGCTTGCCGAGGTTTTCCCAGTCTCCGAGCCGGTGGTAGAGCCGCCCGAGCAGCATCAGCGCATGGCTGTGATTCGGCGAGTTCTCCTCGATCTTGCGCAGCGTGGCCAGCGCCTGTTCGTACTGGTCCTGGTCGAGCTGCAACTCGGCCTGGGTCAGGAGTACCGCGTTCGCGGCCCCGGGGAGGTTTTCGTAGGCCTGCTTGAGCCACGTGTCGCGCCGCTCGTCCTGGCCCAGCAGGTGCGCGGCTCGCGCCGCTTGCAGGTAGTTGAGCAACGGCGCCTCGCTGACGCCCGCAGCGCGGGCGAGCAAACGTTCGCCTTTCGCGAAATTACCCTCCGCGACTTCGATGACGCCGCGCGTCAGGCGCTGTCCGGCGCGGCCGCTGCGATACCGGCCGGCCGCTTCGCCGAGTTTGCGCGGCGCCTTGACGAGATAGGTGATCGCCCAGATCGAGATGAACAGCAGGGCGACGAGCAGGCCGAGCACGAACACGGACATCTCGACGATCTTGCCGCGGAACGTGATGACCACCGAGCCGGGGTCCTGCAGCAGGAAATTCGCGGCAAGGGCGCTGACGATCAGCGCGATGACAACGACGATGCCGAATCTCATTGCTCGGGTCCCGGCTCCTCGGGCTCGACTTGCGGGGCATCGTTCGCCTCGCGCGTGGCCTCGGTCAGCATATTGAATTGCCGCAGGAGCCGCAGCGAACCCGAGATGTCGGGCATGGTCACCCGCAACACGCTGTCCCTTACCTCGGCAATGGTCAGCCGGGCGCTTTGCACGGCCGTCGAATCGATGTCGTAGTACTGACCCAGCCAGGTGTCGGCATCGTCCAGGCTCTGCCGGTAGATGGCGTCCTCGCCGCGGAGCAGCGCGATACGTGCGGCCTGCAGTTGCAGCGACAGGTTGGCGCGCAGGAAATACTGCGCTTCGGGCGCTACCAGCGCCGGCGAGACGTCAGCCGCGTCCCGCACCTTGACGACGCCGTCGATCGCATTCCGGACCGACGCCCAGGCGCGATCCATGCCGGTCAGCTCGGGGTCGACGCCAGGGTCGGCAACCGCGGTCTCGGCGGCGGCTTCCTGCCGGAGCGGCAGCGACTCGACAACGCTCGCCAGGCTGGCCAGCGTCAGCGTGATGCCCGCGGTGTCCGGTTTCTCCATGACCTCGAGCGCACGCAGCTCGTCGGACAGCGCCTGCCTGACATTGGTCAGTCGCGGGTCCGCCAGTTGCAGGATGCGCTCGTCAGCGTGCGTCAGCGCGAGCATCGCGAGTTCCGGGTTATTGGCGAGCTGCAATTGCGCATTGGCGATCTGCATGTAGTACTCGGCCTCCGCCAACAGCCACGCATCCCGCGCGCCCGTCGATATTCCCTGCAGGGAAGAAAGCGTGGCTTCGACAGCGGCCAACCTGCCCGGCAGCGATTCGATCTGCGCTAGCCGGTCGTCGAGCTGCCGGTTGATCTGCCGAATGGCCGCGTCGCGCTCCGTACTCAGGTCTGCCAGCGAGGTCACGCTCTCCTCGAGCGACAGCAGCATCTCCTGGGTGGCGCCAATCGAGGCGGTCAGTTCCCGCAGCCGCGCTTCGCTTTGCACATCGGTTGCCGCGTCGGCATTGAGATCACGCCAGTAGTCTAAGCCGACGGCGGCCAGCGCGGCGGCGGCGAGCAGCAAGGCCAGCAGCGACACGAAGCCGCCACCGCGACGCCTGGTCGCACGCTCGGGGATTTCGCCGATATCTTCGAACGCCGCGTCTTCGCTGTCCGGCGTGGTTTGTTCGCTCATTGATTCGTTCCGGAGCGCCGCCACTCGATCAGCGCACTCACAATGTCTCCCGGGAGAGGTCCTGACGCCTGAATCGCCGGTATGCCCGGTACCAGCTTACCAGCCGTTTGTATCACACGCTCGCCGGGGGCGACCAGCGGGGTTTGACGCAAGCATTCGATGCCCTCCGCAGGCAGCATGCTGATCAGGAATTCGAGCGTCGCGACGCTCATGACCGATACGCAATCGATGCCGCCGGATCGCCAGAGGTCCAGCACCTGTGCAAGGCGGGCGGCAGCGGGGGTCGCCGCTCGCCGACGGTAGACTGCCAGGCAGGTGACCGCCGCACCGCGCGCGCTGAGCGTGTCGGCGAGCAATGTCCTGCCATCGTCGCCACGAACGATCAGCACCTGCTTGCCGGCGACAGCCGATAGCGCTTCGTGCGCGAGCAGGTTCTCGCTTGTAAAGCCTTCGCCGGGGTCGATCGACACATCGATCCCCAGCGACTCGAGTGCGTCCATCGTGGCGCGTCCTATCGCTGCCACAGGCGCCCGGCTGTCACGCAGGTGGGCAGCGCCGTGCTCGACGGCGTTGCGACTGACGTAGATCACGATGTCCGCCGCGGGCAATGCCGCCAGATCTTCCCTGATGTCTGCAGCGTCCCGGGGTTCGATGGCCATCACCGGCAGCCGCACCGCGGTGCCGCCGGCCGACTCGATCGCGGCACACAGCGCGTCAGCCTGCATGCCCGGGCGGGTGACGAGCACATTGATTCCTGCGAGCGGGGCGTCGTTCATGCAGGCGGCTCTGCGAGGAGCTCGGCTGCGCCGCTGTCGAGGAGCCGGGTGGCCACGGAAACCCCGAGTGCCGCGGCATCGGCCGCGCTGCCGGATTCAGTGTCGCGCAGCACCGTCGAGCCGTCGGCACTGGCGACCAGCGCCTGTATGGTGAGTCGCTCGCCGGACACTTCGGCAAAGCTTGCGACCGGCGACTGGCAGTTCGCGTCCAGCGTTTTCGCCACCGCGCGTTCCGCCGCGGTCGTCAGCAGGCTGACCGGATCCTGCAACTCATCGAGCACGGCGACCAGGTCGTCACGATCCTCGACGCACTCGATGCCGACCACGCCCTGGGCAGCTGCCGGCAGCATCTGCGCCGGCGAGAATTTCTCGGTGATGCGAGCGTCCAGTCCGAGTCGCTGCAGTCCTGCGCTGGCCAGGATGATCGCGTCAAACTCACCTGCGTCGAGCTTTGCGAGGCGCGTGTTGACGTTGCCGCGCAGCGGCCTGACCTCGATGTCGGGACGCAGTGCCCGCAACTGCGCCTGCCGTCGCAAGCTGGAACTGCCGATCATCGCGCCGGCGGGCAGTTCCGCCAGGGCCTTGCTGGCGGACACGAACGCATCAGACGGGTCCGCGCGCTCGAGCACCGCCGCGATGCAGAATCCCTTCGGCATGTCGACCGGCACATCTTTCATCGAATGGACCGCGATATCGGCAGCGCCCGACTGCATCGCTACCTCGAGTTCCTTGATGAACAGGCCCTTGCCGCCGATCTTCTGCAGGCTCCTGTCCAGCACTTCGTCGCCGCGGGTGGACATTGGCACGAGTTCGACGCCGCTTACGGCGGGGAGCGCTTCGAGTTTCCGCGCGACGTGGCGGGCCTGCCACAGCGCAAGCTCGCTCTTTCGCGTGGCAATCCGGATTTTCAACGGAGCCTATCCTTTTTTGAGTCGACGCTTGACGTCGGCCAGGTGCCGCCGGCTCACGACCAATTCGTCATCGCCTGTATCGATGCGAAGGATAACCCGCATACGGCCGTCGTCGTCCCTTTTCAGAGAGTCGATGGCGTCGACGGCGACGACGGCGCCGCGATGTATCCTCACGAAACGGTCCGCGAATTCGCTCTCCAGGGACCTGAGCGAGTCCTCGATCAGGTCCCGCCCGCCCTGGTGCACCACGCTGACATACTTCTGATCAGCCACGAAGTAATGGACATCGGCGACCGGTATGAGCCTGAGCTCGTCGTGCAGGCGAACGCAGAGGTGCTTGCGCTCGCCGGATATCTCCGGATCCTCGCTGATCTTGACCAGCGCCTCGCCGGTCAGGCGTGCAGCCTGGGCCAGCGCCTGCTCCAGTCGTTCGCGCCTAACCGGTTTCAATACATAGCCGATCGCGTTGGCCTCGAACGCCTCTATCGCATACTCGTCGTAGGCCGTCGTAAATACGACGGCCGGCGGCGCATCCCCCTGGTTCAGGTGGCGCGCCGCTTCGATGCCGTCCATCCCGGGCATGCGGATGTCGAGCAATACGACGTCCGGATTCTCGCGAGCCGCGACTTCGAGGGCCTCCAGCCCGTTGCCTGCCTCGCCGACCACCTGGTGAACGCCCGTATCATCGAGCAACTGCCGCAGGCGATCGCGCGCCGGCGGTTCGTCGTCGACAACCAGGACCCTCATTGCTCGGACTCCTCGAGCGGAAACTTCAGGCGAACGGAATAGCGGTCGGGCTGCTCCTCGATATCGACCTGCGAACGGTTACCGTAGGCAAGCTCGAAGCGCTGCCGGATGTTCGACATCGCCATCTTGTTGCCACCGGTTTTTCTTTTCTGGTCCTGCGCTATCGGGTTGCTGATCCGGATGTCGAGACTTTCATCTTGCAGTTGGCCGGTCACCAAGACCTCGCCGCCCTCCGGGAGCAACTCGATGCCATGATAAATCGCGTTCTCCAGCAGGGGCTGGATCGTCAGGCTAGGAATCAACGCGCGCATCGGCAGGTCGTCGACGTCCCAGCTGACTTTGAGCCGGTCGCCGAGGCGCAGTTTCTCGATGCGCTGGTAGATCGCCGCCGTTTCGAGTTCCTCCTTGAGCGTCGTGCGATCTTTGGGCGCATTCAGGTTCGCCCGCATAAGGTCGGCGAGATCCTCGACCGCTTCCTCGGCCCGTTTCGGGTCGCTGCGCGTCAGCGAGGCGATGGTATTCATGCTGTTGAAGAGAAAGTGCGGACGGATCAGCGCCTGCAGTGCGCTGATCCGCGACTGTGCCTCGAGCACGATGCTGCGACGCCATTCGCTCGAGATGTACAGGTAACGCATCGCCAGGGCGATGACGATCGAGCTGGCCGCGAAGGTTTTCAGCAGGAACTCGCCATGGCTCGCATCGATGACCACGGCTTCGGCGAATCTACCGGTCAGCTGCCAGGTGACCTCGGCGAGGACGAGGCAGATCGCTTCCAGCACGAGGAAGCAGACGACGAATGCGCCGGTATGGCCCTGGCGTTCGGCCCACGGCCGAATCACGCACAGGACGCCCGCGCTGAGCAGCGCCTGCCAGAGCACGAACATCGACATCTTGGACAGTTCGGTCAGGAACCTGCCGGGCTCGAAGGACACCAGCGTCAGGAGGATCGCGACCAGTTCCGCGACCAGCAGGATGACGAGGATCGTGCCCGCCGCGCAGAAGTCGGGCAGGTAGGCCTGAGTTTGCTTGTCACTGGCTTCCCGGGCAGTGCTCACATCGCACACTCATCGAACAAGGATGCGGCATTGTAGCGCGGCCGGCACGCGACGGAGACGGACGTCCGTCACGGTTGAATCAAGGGCGCCGCCCCGGGACGGGTGGGCGGCAACCGCTGCTCGTCAGTCCTTAGCTGCAGAACTCGCTGATTTCGTCCTCGACGCGCTGGCGGGTCGCCTGCATCTCCGCTTCGTCGAGGTAGACGCGTTCACCGTTATCGTCTTCACGATAAATGCGGCGGGACGTAACCAGTCGCTGCATGTTGGCGCGCGAGGTGTCGCACTTCTGGCGACGTTCTGCAGCCTGCGCCCGCAGTTCTTCATCGGAAGGCGCTTCGGCCTGAGCGGCGGCTTCGGCTTCGCGGGCCTGCAGCCGGGCTTCGGCACGAGCCTGCGTCTGCGCAGAAACGCGCGCCTGATCGGTCGGTTTCGAATCGATGGCCATGCGTTCGGACTGTGCACCTGCCGGCCTGTCGCCGTAATGCACATTGCCCTCTGCGTCCACCCACTTGTAAATATCGCCGGCCAGCGCCGCGCCCGAGGCGGCGAGCGCCAGCGTTGCGGCGGCAGCAATCACTTGCGTTTTCATAGCGAATGTCCCTTCGTACGCAAACCCGGACTTTGTACATCCGGTCTGTTTTGCCGTGAGTGAATTAAACCACGTTTATTAAAGCACCGGAGTGACCGCTATCACAGGGGCTTTTGGGCACTGTTTCGCAAGATTTACCCGGTGGCCCGGGCCCGCTGCCAGGCCTTCGTAAGTGGTTGTCGTCATTCTCTTTCCTCTTTCCGGGGCTCGCGCGGCGTTGCGCCTGCAGCCAGCAAGATGTCAAACCCGGCAGCCATATCTGGTCCGATGAGGCTGCCGCCGAATTGGCGCAAAGCCCGCCGGCCGAAGGCGCCCGGTTCGATCGAAAATGCCGATTCGGCCGGATTTCTCGCTGGCGTTTTGGCCGTCGCTGCGGTATCTACTGCTAAATGGCTACGGAGACGATCGACAAGCTCGCAAAGGCGCTCGCAGAAACCGTGCCGGAAGGCCTGCGGACGGTACGTGATGACCTCGAAAAGAATTTCCGTTCCGTCTTGCAGACCGGGCTTGACAAGCTCGACCTGGTGACGCGCGAGGAATTCGAGGTGCAGCAGGCGGTGCTCGCCCGGACTCGCCAGAAACTCGACGCGCTGGAGCGGCGGCTGGCCGGCCTCGAAGCGCGTCCGCAAACGGCGAAAAAGCCGGGCCGAAAAAAAGCGGCAAAAAAGCAGGCCGCGAAACGACCGTCCGCCGGGAAGGCGGCGAAGAAACGACGCTGACGACGATCTGATCACCATTGAACTGCCAGGGAGCGGCGATGTTCAGGCAAGCAAACCCGGCCCGCTGACATGGGGCTCGCCATGCTGACAAGTCGGGCGCAAATCGGCGTCGAGGCGCCGCCGGTGACCATCGAGGTGTTCCTGTCCGGCGGCTTGCCGAGGTTCAATATCGTCGGTCTCGCGGAAACGGCTGTCCGCGAAAGCAAGGACCGGGTATTCGGCGCCATCAAGAGTTCCGGCTTCGAGTTCCCGCAGCAACGCATCACCGCGAACCTCGGTCCGGCCGACATGCGCAAGACCGGTGGTCGCTTCGATCTCGCCATCGCGCTCGGCATCCTCGGCGCGAGTCGCCAGCTGAACAGGGACAGGGTCGCCGACTTCGAGTTCTACGGCGAACTCGCGCTGAACGGCGACATGCGCCCGGTGCCCGGCGTGCTGCCCGCTGCGATCAAGGCCGCCGACGCCGGCAAACCGATCATCGTCCCGCAGGCCAATGGCCCGGAAGCTGCGCTCGCCGGCGGTGAAGTGCTGGTCGCCGGGTCGCTGCGCGAAGTATCCGCGGTCCTGAACGGCGAGGCCGTCGCCGTATCGGCGGCAGTGGCGGAAGAACCCCGATCGACGGCTTATCCGGACATTGCAGACGTTCGTGGCCAGCAGCTTGCCCGCCGCGCACTCGAGATTGCCGCCGCAGGCGCGCACAACCTGCTGTTCATCGGACCGCCCGGCACCGGCAAGAGCATGCTGTCGCGACGATTGCCGGGCCTGCTGCCACCGATGACCGACGCGGAGGCTTTGCAGACGGCCGCGGTCAACTCGGTCCTCGGGCTCTCCCTCGAGGACTCCGTGTGGCGGCAGCGGCCCTTCCGCGCGCCGCACCACACGGCATCGGCCGCTGCGCTGGTGGGCGGCGGCAGCGATCCGCGACCCGGCGAGGTCTCCCTCGCCCATAACGGCGTCCTGTTTCTCGACGAGCTGCCCGAATTCCATCGCCATGTGCTGGACGTCTTGCGGGAGCCGCTGGAGACCGGCTGCATCACGATTTCGCGGGCGCACGGGCAGGCGGACTATCCGGCGAGTTTCCAGCTGGTCGCGGCCATGAATCCCTGCCCCTGCGGCTACCTCGGCGACCGGCAGGGCGAATGTCACTGCAGCCGCGACGCGGTGCAACGCTATCGCGGCAAGGTATCCGGGCCGTTACTCGATCGCATCGACATCAAGGTCGAAGTTCTGCGGCCGGCCGTCGAGTCGTTGCGCCCCGACGCGCCGCCGGGCGAACCGACCGCGGCAATTGCGCGTCGCGTGCGGATAGCGCGGCAACGGCAGCTACGTCGGGCCGGTCGAGCCAACAGCCGCTTGCGGGCGGCGGAGCTGAGCGGGTGTTTCTGCGCAGACGACGAGTGCTTCGACCTGCTCGAGGCGGCAGCCAGGCGCATGAACCTCTCGGCACGCGCTTATCGGCGCGTGCAACGGGTCGCGTTGACGGTCTCCGACCTGGCCGAAGACGACAGGGTCAGGCCCCGGCACGTCGCCGAGGCGCTGGGGCTCTGGCAGGTGGACCGCCGCGGGCGTTAATTGCCCGATTCGCTGACCATGTAGTCGACCGCCGCGCGCACCTCTGCATCCGACAGGTCCATGCGCGCGCCTTTCGCCGGCATGAACCCGGATTCGCCGGTATAGCCCTCGATCGCGTGCAGGTAGAGGGTGTCGTTGCCCTGCGCGATGCGGGCCGTCCACTCTTCCGCGTCACCGGGAACCGGTGCGCCGCCGAGGCCGGCGCCGTGACAGACGAGGCAGGCGTCGTTGTAGACCTGCGGCCCGGACATCGTGGTCTCGACCGGTTCCGGTTGTTCCGCCTCCGGCACCACCGGCTCGCCGGCGGCGAATTCCTCGCCGGGCATGTAGACCCGGCCCAAAGGACGGATGTTCTCGGCGATTTTTGCCCGGTACTCCTCGGAATCGGCCGTGTAGACGCCTTGCGTCGAATCCGAGATCTTCATCGTACCGACGAAAATGAGCAGCGCGATAATTGCGAGCACGCCGATAACCAGCGAGTACATGTCGAAGAATTTTTGGTCCCGATTCACGGTAAAGCTCCGCAGTCTGTGCAGCGATCCGGCCGGGATGGCCGGGCGCGCATTATATACCACGACGAATCGGGGTAGCGCCGCGTTTTCGGCGGCGGCAATTCGCGGGCTCGACCGACCCCTGGACAACTGCGTATAAGCCGCATTGCAAAGCCGGGCACCCGGTGCGACAGTTAATCGTTCACTCGAGAGGAAGGCGTCGATGCCCAGTTTTGGACACACCTTATATATATCGGTCGTTACCGGGCTGCTCCTGGCCGGCTGTGGAGACGGCAGCGAGCCGGCAGCCGAGTCGACCGCCGCAGCGCCCGCCGTGGCGCCCGCCGACCTGGTGCTTCGCGGCGGCAAGGTCGCCACCGTCGACCCGGCGCTGNNGGTCGGCAGTAACGACGAAATCTCCGCCTACATCGGCCCGCAAACGCAGGTGATAGAGCTGCGCGGCCGGTTCGCGATGCCCGGCTTCATCGAGGGCCACGGGCACTACATGGGGCTCGGCCGGGCCAGGCAGATCCTGGACCTGAGCAAGGTGGCGAACTGGGGCGAGGTGGTCACGATGGTGGCAGGCGCCGTAGACAAGGCGCAGCCCGGCGAATGGATCTTCGGTCGCGGCTGGCACCAGGACAAATGGGACAGCGTGCCGGAAGACGCGGTCGACGGCGTGCCGCGAAACGACACGCTGAATGCGGTCTCGCCGGATAACCCGGTCGCCCTGGGGCACGCGAGCGGTCACGCCGGTTTCTACAACGATGCGGCGCTGGCAGCGGCCGGCATTAACGACGAAACGCCCGACCCGCCCGGCGGCACGATCGTGCGCACGCCCGATGGTCGCGCGACCGGCCTGATGCGGGAGACCGCGCAGCGCCTGTTGAACGAAGCGATCGGCATCTACCAGGGCCGACTGACGCCCGAGGAGATGGAGCAGATCGATCGCGAGCGCGTCATGCTGGCCGCGGACGAGGCGCTGCGTCATGGCGTCACCTCGTTCCAGGATGCCGGCACGACCCTCGAGGGCATCGAGTTTTTCAAGACGCTCGAAGACGAGGGCAACCTGCCGATCCGGCTGTACGTGATGGTCCGTCGTGCGTCGAACGAGGTCATGGCGCAGGTCTTGCCGCAGTACCGGATGCTGCCCGAAGGCAACGACTTCCTGACCGTGCGCTCGATCAAGCGACAGATAGACGGCGCGCTGGGTGCGCATGGCGCCTGGCTGCTGGAACCCTACGAGGACCTGGCCGACACGCACGGACTGGTGCTCGAAACCATCGAAGACATCGAACGCACCGCGGAGCTTGCGATAAGGCACGGTTTCCAGGTCAACACGCATGCGATCGGCGATCGAGGCGTGCGCGAGGTGCTCGATCTCTATGAGCGGGCGTGGGCGTCCATGGACGTCGAAGGACAGGCGCTGCGCTGGCGGATCGAGCACTCGCAGCACATCGACCCGGTCGACGTACCGCGCTTCGGCGAACTCGGGGTCGTCGCATCGGTGCAGGCGATACACGGAACGTCCGACGGTCCGTGGATCCCGACGCGTCTCGGCGACGAGCGCGCGAAATCGACGTCGCAACCCTGGAGAGATTTGTTCAATACCGGTGCGCTGGTCACGAACGGCACCGACGTGCCGGTCGAGCCGATCGACCCGATCGCGTCCTACTATGCTTCCGTGTCACGAATGATGGTGAACGGCGAACGCTTCTATCCCGAGCATGCGATGACCCGCGAGGAAGCCCTGCAAACCTATACGCTCAATAACGCGATCGCCGCGTTCGAAGAAGACATCAAGGGCACGCTGACGCCCGGCAAGTACGCAGACATCGTCGTCCTCGACCAGGACCTCCTGACCGTCGAGGAAGACAAGATCCCGGACACCAATGTCGACATCACGATCGTCGGTGGCCAAGTTAAATACCGGAGAGAAAGGTAATGGCAGATATCGAAGACCTGATCGAGGAACTCAAACAGAAACGCGACGAACTGCGCGTCAGGATGCACCTCGCCTCAAAAGAGGTCAAAGACGAGTGGGAAGAGCTGGAGAAGAAGATGGACCACTTTGCCGCCGAGGCGAGAAAATTTGCGGAGGATGCGAAGCTCGGTGAGACCGGTTCCGGCGTCGGCGACGCGCTGAAGAGTCTCGGGCACGAGCTCAAGCTCGGTTACGAACGCATCCGCGACGCGATCAAGGACTGATTCCGAATCGGGGTCAGAGTTGACTCTGACCCCATGGGGAGAGGTATGTCGAAGCGACAAACCATCAGCGCGCCGGATATTCCTGAGCACAAGAACCCGATCCCCGCGGCAACCCGGATCGGCAAGCTGGTCTTTTCATCCGCGGTCGGTGGCGAAGACCCTGATTCGCATGAACTGCCGGAAGACAGCGAATCGCAGATCGCCAATGTCTTCCGTACGATCCGCGCCATCATGCGCGAAGCGGGCGGCAGCGTTGACGACATCGGCAAGCTCAGCGTCTATCTCGCCAACATGGAAGATCGCAAGCTGGTCAATCCGCACTGGCTGGAGATGTTTCCCGACGAATCGAGTCGACCGGTCCGCCATACGACAGCGAAAAAGCTGCCGGCGGGGCGGAAGATCCAGGTCGAATTTATCGCCGTTCTTTCCTAATCAAATCGGATAAGTCATGCAATACAAGGCCATCAAACTGGTGCAGCGTCCGGGCCTGACGATTACGCCCGACGTCTTCGAGACGGTGACGCTGGAAACGCCCGATCTCGAGGACGGCCAGGTACTGGTGAAACAGACGCACATGTCGCTCGACCCGGCGATGAAGGGCTGGATGTCACCGGACAGGGACAGCTACATACCGCCCGTCGAACTCGGCGACATCATGCGTTCGAGCGGTGTCGGCGAGATCGTCGAGTCGAAAAACGATCAACTGCCGGTCGGAACGATCGTCGGCGGGCTCATGGGCTGGACCGANNNGCTGGTGGTCTCCGGTGCGGCCGGTTCCGTTGGTTCCATGGTCGGTCAGATCGGGAAGGCGGAAGGACTCCGCGTTGTCGGCACTGCCGGCACGGATGAAAAGTGTCGCTGGCTCGAGGAAGAGCTCGGTTTCGACAGGGCGATCAACTACAAGACCGATGATCTCGCCGAGCAGATCAAGGCTGCGACGCCCGACGGCGTAGACATCTACTTCGAGAACACGGGCGGCCCGGTCCAGCACGCGGTCTTCTGGCGCATGAACGCACATGGCCGCATCATCGTCTGTGGCATGATCGCCGACTACAACGTCTCGGCGCCGGCGCCGGGCCCGACCTGGCTCAACATCCTCCGAAAGCGCCTGACGGTCCGCGGCTTCACGATGCCGGACCACTGGGACAACGTGCCGAAGATGACCGAAGCGCTGGTCGGCTATTACAAGGCCGGCAAGCTGAAGTACCGTGCGCACACCCTGCACGGGCTCGAGAGCGCGATCGAGGGCATCAACCTGCTGTTCTCCGGCGAGAACACCGGCAAACTGATGGTCGAACTTTAGGCGCCGCTTTTATTTGCAAGCCTTGTTCGTCATCCGGTTTCTTACTCGCCAGCGGGTTTTCAGCCAGGAAAATCGCGGGCGCTGATCCGTTTCGGCCAGCGCTTTTTCAACCGTTCACTTGTACCACCACAAGTCTGCCCACAGCTGATCGACTTCTTCGGGTGTTAGCGATTCGTTCTCGGAGATCGATGCACGAATTGATTTGCTGTTTCATCCCTGGCCTCCTGGCGGTCGTCCCGGCAGGGCTGTATCCAGAACACGAGCATGCTGACTGTTCCATATCTGCATGCTGAATCATTCTGCCGCGATGCTCCGCCGACGCGACATTAATTGACTCATTGACCACCTGGCAAAGGTATACTCCGAGGTCTCGCGCTTTCCCGGGGAGGTTGGGTTGAGCCAGCTGTTTGATGA
>JABAHS010075508.1_pt1 | contig 17734 bp, 18 predicted proteins | sample 7062111 | NCBI WGS metagenome assembly JABAHS01 (sample SAMN14534600, study PRJNA622989) | marine sediment metagenome | biome: marine biome [ENVO:00000428]; feature: marine pelagic biome [ENVO:01000023]; material: deep marine sediment [ENVO:00002113]; isolation source: pool of 4 deep marine... | reverse complement strand
GCAAAGTTTCCCCTTATGGCCAGATCGTGCGTGGTCATTTCAAGCCCAAGCCCAAGCGCCTCGAGCGCCCCCCTTCCAATATCGTATTTTAGCGGGTCATAGCCAAAAAGCCCAAGATGCGCCGCACCGCTTCCGGGTGTAACCCCTACTGCTACAGGAAGCTGAAAACCAAGCGCAGAATCTTTAGACAAGCTATCGAGATTGGGCGTATCCGCAAACTCAAGCTCAGACTTTCCGTTTACCGGCAGACCACCGAGACCATCTAGTACACATAGAAGAATTTTAGAGCCGTTCTTTTGCTTTAGGTTTGTTATTATCTCCATAAACTATTAATCCCCCACTCTGTATATTATAGCTCATTTTGGATCATCAAGATCAAATTCCATCCCATCGAATGCTGGAATTATATTGTCAGGTAAACGTGATTTCAAGTCATCATATTCAAGCTCATGTCCCATATGTGTAAAAACAGCCTGTTTGGGCTTTATTTTCTCTATCTGTTCTACTGCCTGATCGACGCTAAAATGCGCCGCATGAGGTTTTGGCCTTAGAGCATCAATAATTAACACATCAAGATTTTGCAGTTTTTCATATGAATAATCAGGAATTCCGCTGCAATCGGTTAGATATGCCACATTTCCAATCCTGTACCCTAGAATAATCCAGTCTGCATGATTTATGTCTATGGTAGTTACGGTAACACCCTCTACTTCAAAATCGTCGGAGACTTCGTTTAGAAGGAGCTTTGGCTTGCCGCCGGCAGAATATATTCCGTCAAAAATATAGGCGAAGTTATTTTTGAGGTTATTTACAGTAAGGGCGTTTCCGTAGCAGGGAATCGTCATTCTGTTTATGAAATTATATGTCCTCAGATCGTCTATTCCATGCGTATGATCGGCATGAGAGTGGGTATACAAAACAGCATGAACTAATGTAATGTCGTGTCTTAGAGCCTGGAATCTCAAATCGGTAGAAGTATCTATAAGAAAATTTTTATTTTTTACTTGAATATAGAGTGAACATCTGGTTCTTTTATTTTTTGGATTTTCAGATGTGCAAACATTACATTTACAGCCTACAATAGGAACACCGGTTGAAGTAGCACAGCCAAGTATAATTACTTTCATTTTACAAAATTTAGCATTAAAATATAATTTTTAAAATAAATAGTAACACAATTTATTTTTCACAGTTTGTAAAATAAGTCTTTTCATTTGCATAAAAAGTATTTATAATAATAATTTAAAGTGGTTAGACACAATACCTTAATTAAATTATTAATTATTTTATCCGTTTTAACCTTCTCTACAGAGGGCTACAGCGCGGATAAACCCGAAAGGCTATTCAGCGATGCTAATAGCCTGTATAAGGCTCTGTTAAAAGATCCCGATAAATCTGCAAATGTGGAGATCTGGCAGAAGCTTGCAGACGCTTTTTATGGGATATTCAAATCCTATAATAACAGCAAAAATGCTCCAACCTCTCTGTTCCTTTCCGGAAAACTCTATGAAAAGATGGGTTATAAATTTAACAATAGGGATTATCTGAGAAAATCAGTTCAAGTTTCAAGAGAGCTTACGATCTTTTATCCAAAGAGCAACTACGCAGATGACGCGCAGATAAGAATAGCGCGTATCACAGAAGGTTGGGACAAGACTCAGGCATTTATTGAATATGACAAGATACTGAATGAATTTGCTGGCGGCGACATGGTTTACGCCGCTACAAAGAAAGTAAAGCAGCTGGATAAATATAAGCCGAAGGGATATTCATATTTAAAGAATAAAAGAAAGACAACAATTACAAGCCAGAGTGAGATCAAAAACACCAAGGGTCTTTCAAAGGTAAAGAATATACGAAATTTTTCACTAAGAGACTACACGAGAGTTGTGATAGACCTTGAAGGTCAGAAACGCTACAAATCTCACCTATTAAAACCAGACCCAAAGCATGGAAAACCGCCAAGGCTTTTTGTAGATATTGACGGAACTTATATCGATCCGAATATGAAAATTCCCTCTTTGGAAGAAGGGCTTCTAGAGCAAATCCGCTTTGCTAGATACACGGATAAAAAAGTAAGGGTAGTTTTGGATATCAATAGTTTTGAAAAATACAACGTTTTCCATTTACAAAACCCTTTTAGGATTGTAATGGATATATATGGAGATAAATCCAAATCCCCACATATTCCCAAACCAGGCTATTCACCTCCAAAAGAATTACCGGATGAGGATTTAACAATTGCCGATGCTCTTGGCTTAAAAATCAGAAGAGTCGTCATTGATCCGGGACATGGTGGGCACGACCCCGGAGCGATAGGCCCGTCGGGACTAAAAGAAAAGGACGTTAACCTCAAGATAGCAAAGGCGCTCAAGGCTAAACTGCAAAAAGACGGAAAGAAATACGGCATAGAGCATGTCTCACTGACAAGAGACAAGGACAGATTCATAAGGCTTGAGGATAGGACGACTATTGCGCAGAAAAAAGATGCTGACCTCTTCATATCAATTCACTGCAATGCCGCTAAAAGCAAAAACGCATACGGTATAGAAACATATATACTCAGTCTTACAAAAGACAAGAGAGCACTCGAGGTCGCCGCAAGAGAAAATGCGCTATCCACGCAGGACATAAGCGACATGGAAAATATAATCAAGAAGATCGTTAACAACGCGAAGATTGACGAGTCTAAAGAGCTTGCGTCACACGTGCAAAATTCAATCGTGACTAAGGTAAACAAGAAATACAGCAAGGTTAAAAACAAGGGAGTTAAAAAAGCTCCGTTCATGGTTCTCATTGGAGCAGATGTTCCGAGCATATTAGTAGAATCTTCTTTTATAACAAACCCAAGGGAAGAAAAGAGGCTCAAGAATAAAAACTATATAGACAAAATTGCTGACGGCATATTCGCTGGTGTGGTAGAATACTCAAAAGGGATGCAAACAGCATATGCCAAATAGATGTCAAAGAACCTGGAAATAGCAAATATATTCGACCGAATAGCCGCCTCTCTTCAGATACTCGACGAAAACCGCTTTAAAATCCGCGCCTACCACAATGCTGCAAGAAACATCTCCGAACTGTCAGAAGATATAGAAAATATTGCAGAAGCCGGAAGCCTTGAGGAAATTCCCGGAATAGGAAAAGACCTGGCATTAAAGATACAGGAGTATCTTTCTAAAGGGAAAATTGCATACTACGAAAAACTACAAAAGGAAGTCCCCTCTTCTCTAGTAGACCTCCTGAGGATACAGAGCCTTGGGCCGAAGACACTTTCGCTCATGTATAAGGAGTTTGGTGTTAAGAACCTCTCCGATCTTGATAGAGTCCTCAAAACCGATGAGCTTGCAAATATAAAAGGCATGGGCAAAAAGAAGATTGAAGACATACAGAAAGGAATAGAGCTTATGAAGAAGGGGCAGGAGAGGCTAAATATTGGAATTGCCCTTCCTATCGCGCATTCAATAGTAAACCTCATAGAAGAGCTGCCCGGCACACGTAATACGACATATGCAGGCTCGCTGCGCAGGATGAAAGAGACCATAGGGGACATAGACATTTTAACAATCGCAGATGACGGCAGAAATGTTATTGAAGAATTTGTGAGTTTTCCTTTTGTCAGGGAAATCCTTGCGGCAGGAGACACCAAGGGAAGCGTGATAATAGAAAACGGCACGCAGGTTGACCTCAGGGTTGTAGATGAAGACAGCTATGGCGCGGCGCTCCAGTACTTCACAGGCTCGCAAGCCCATAACGTGAAGCTTAGAACTATGGCTTTAAAGAAAGGACTTAGCATAAATGAGTATGGTATTTACACAGGAGAAGAAAAACTGGCCGGCAGTAGTGAAGAAGAGGTATATAAAGTACTTGACCTTCCGCTATTTCCTCCTGAGCTTAGAGAAGACAGGGGCGAGTTTGAAGCCGCAGCAGATAAGTCTTTACCAAATCTTATACGTTTCTATGATATAAAAGGAGATATACACTGCCACTCAAATTGGAGCGATGGTAAGAGTACTATTGAACAAATGGCTCTTGCGGCAAAGAAGATGGGCTATGAGTATATCGCCATAACCGATCATNNGATATTAAAAGACTCAAAGAGAAAATAAAAGAGATAGAAAAAGTAAGAAAAAAAGTAAAGGGCATAAAAATACTATCAGGAACAGAAGTAGATATACTTAGTGACGGATCGCTGGATTACCCTGATGATATTTTAAAAGAGCTGGATGTGGTTGTAGCTTCTGTACACAGTGGGTTTAAGATGGAAAAGGACACTATGACAAAAAGGATTATAAGCGCGCTTAAAAACCCCTATGTTCATATATTGGGTCACCCAACTGGAAGGCTTATAAACGAGAGAGAACCATACAATGTAGACTTAGAAGAGGTATTCAAGGCAGCAAAGCAATACGGAAAAGCAGTGGAAATCAATGCATCTTATATGAGGCTTGATCTAAATGATATTAATAGCAGACGCGCCAAAGACTTAGGCATTTCAATTTCTATCAACACGGACGCTCATCATGCAGATCATCTGCGGTTTATGCCCTACGGCATAGGTACTTCAAGACGCGGATGGATAGGAAAAAACGATGTTATAAATTGTATGACCTATGGCAAATTAATTAAGTGGCTTAAGCAGGTCCGAGATAATACACAGGGTCAGTAGAGGTATTAATATGTCACCCATACCTTTTAGCAAAGCTAAAAAGAAGATAGAAAAACTGAGAGAAGAAATAAACCACCACGACCGTCTTTACTATATAGAAAACCAGCCTTCTATATCCGATGCAGAATATGATGAATTGTTGCGGGAGTTAAGAACTTTAGAAGACGCTCATCCCAAGTTAATAACCCCCGATTCTCCCACGCAGAGGGTAAGCGGGACAGTTGCAGAAGGTTTTGAGCAGGTACAGCACATAGTGCCCATGATAAGCATCGACAACATACAGACTGAAGAAGACGCCTATGATTTTGACAAGCGCATTAAAAAGTTATTAGAGCTGGATGAAGAGTTAGAGATCGAGTATGTATGCGAACCTAAATTTGACGGGGTATCCGCCTCTTTAACCTATGAGAATGGAATACTGACAATGGGCGCTACAAGAGGTGACGGCAAAACAGGCGAGAATATCACTCAAAACCTAAAAACAATTAAAGCGATTCCTCTCAGTATAAATGGCAACGGCAATCCACCCGAAATAATAGAGATAAGGGGTGAGGTCATTTACTCGATAGAGGCTTTTGCCGAACTAAATAGAGAACTTGCAAAAGAGGGGAAGCCTCTTTATGCAAATGCCAGGAACACCGCATCGGGCTCATTAAGACAGCTCGATCCGGCCATCACCGCCTCACGTCCCCTCGATTTTTACGGCTGGGGGATCGGTCATTCGGAAGGAACGGATAATGAAACCGAGTGGGACGTTATAGAGAAAATCAAAGGCTGGGGGTTTAAGATCGATCCGAGAATAGCCAAATTCAGTGATATAACAGGGGCCATTACTTATCATCATGAGATAGAAAACTCCAGGGACGACCTGCCCTATGATGCAGACGGAATAGTCATAAAAGTAAACGATAAAAAGTTTCAGAGAGAGCTTGGCTCGACCGCAAAATACCCAAGGTGGGCAGTTGCTTATAAATTTAAACCGAGGCAGGCAACTACAAGAGTAAACGACATAATAGTTCAGGTCGGAAGAATGGGTCTTATTACTCCTCTTGCCAAGGTTGAGCCTGTAGTCATTGCCGGGGTCACAATAAGCAATGCGTCACTGCATACTGAAGACATAGTTCTGCAAAAAGACATTAGAAAGGGTGATACGGTTCTTATTGAAAGAGCGGGAGACGTGATCCCTCAGATTGTAAAATCGATAACGGAAAAAAGGACGGGTAAAGAAAAGAAGTTTACCATGCCTGCAAACTGTCCTTCTTGTAAAACCGAAATAGAAAAAGAAGGCTCTTATTATTACTGCCCCAACCTCTCATGCCCCGATCAGATAAAGGGGCGCATAGAGCACCTGGCATCGAGAAGAGCATTCGATATAAGGGGGCTTGGTGAAAAGATAGTAGTCCAGTTTTTAGAAGAGGGGATAATCAAAGACCCTTCCGATATATTTTCCTTAAAAAAAGAGAATATTATTGATCTGGAAAGGTTTGCCGACAAATCAACCGAAAATCTTATAAACGAGATACAGAAGAACAAGAAAATTAGCTTTGATAGATTCCTAAACGCTATAAGCATAAGGCATGTTGGACAGAGAATGTCTCAGGTAATAGCGGAAAACTTCAGCAGCCTGAATTCACTTATGAAGGCGGATGCAGAACAGTTAGAGCAGATAGACTCAGTAGGCCCGGAGATTGCCGAAAGTATTGTGAACTTTTTTAGTATAGAGAGCAATGTAGATACAATAAACAAGATGCTCGGTGCCGGCGTAGAGATTACATATACGCAAAAAACAAAAGGTGATAAACTTGCCGGAAAAACTTTTGTACTAACAGGTACCTTGGAAAACTATACGAGAGATCAGGTAAAAGAACTAATTGAAAGCGAGGGCGGCAAAGTAACTTCTTCAGTTACTAAAAAAACAAGTTACGTTGTTGCCGGGGATAATCCGGGATCGAAATATGATAAGGCAGATAAACTTGGTATAACAATCATAGATGAAGATCAGTTTAAAGAACTAGTTGATCATAAATGATCTCAATTTATAATTTCAGGCTATTTATTATTCACCATATTTAGATATTAAATAATCAATGACAGAATATTTCATACAGTTAAATCCGGTATATCAGGCGCTTTTAGCTACATGTTTCACCTGGTTTCTTACTGCACTGGGCGCATCGGTGGTGTTCGTAACAAGGAGCATCGATAAAAAACTGCTAGATTTTTCATTAGGTCTGTCAGGCGGGGTAATGATAGCGGCAAGCGTCTGGTCTCTGCTTATCCCATCCATAAATATGTCAGAATCAAGATACGACATGCCATGGGTCCCGGCGGCTACAGGCTTTCTGTTTGGCGCAGCATTTATAAGAATAGTAGACAAAATACTGCCGCATCTTCATCTTGGTTTTCCTCTCTCAGAAGCAGAAGGTATAAAGACTCACTGGAAAAGAAATGTGCTGCTTGTAATGGCTATCACGCTGCACAACATCCCAGAGGGGCTTGCTATCGGAGTAGCCTTTGGCGCTCTTGCCACAGGGTTCGAAGGGGCCACACTTGCATCCGCAATGACTCTGGCGCTTGGAATCGGACTGCAAAATTTGCCAGAAGGCCTGGCAATATCGATGCCGCTTAGAAGAGATGGAATGAGCAGACTTAAGAGTTTTTATTACGGACAGCTATCTGCAGTTGTAGAACCGGTTGCAGCATTTATAGGCGCTGCTGCAGTGCTGTATATTAACCCCATACTTCCTTATGCTCTAGGATTTGCCGCTGGGGCCATGATATTTGTGGTTATAGAAGAACTTGTACCCGAATCACAGCGCTCGGGAAACACAGATTTAGCTACATCCGGCACCATACTGGGGTTTATATTTATGATGATTCTGGATATACAGTTTGGATAAATCCTCATTTACATCTTGTCTTGTATATTAACTCATAAATCAAAATCCCTGCTGCAACAGATACATTTAAAGAAGTTATTTGTCCGGCCTGAGGGATCTTAACAAGATAGTCGCATTGTTTCTTCAGATTAGAACCAAGGCCCCTGCCCTCTGAACCCATAACAAGCGCAATGCTTCTGCCTGAAAAATCTTCTTCATAAATATTTTTTTCTGCACCTTGATCCGCGCCTGCTACCCAAAACCCGGAATTCTTTAGCTTCTCTAAAGTCCTTGAGAGATTTACTTCCTGTATTATGGGAACATAATTAACGGCTCCCGAGGATGCCTTAACCACAGAAGGTGTTACTCCGCAAGATCTGTCCCTTGCTATTATCACTGCATCCGCCCCAAGCACGTTCACCGATCTTATTATTGCACCCAGGTTATGAGGATCCTCAATGTGGTCTAAAGCGACTACAAGGTTATCCGATTCATCAACCTCTAAACTCTGAATAAATTCACCTAGGTCAGTGTACTCAAACTCCTTTATGTTCGCAGCTATACCCTGGTGCTTAGTAGTTTTGCACAGCTTTGATATTTCCGAATCACTTAAGGATGTTAGCTTGAGCTTATTCTTTTTACAGAGCTTCTCAATTTCAGAATAAAAAGACTGCTTTGATCCTTTAAACACAAAGACTTCTGTAATCTCGGATGGACTGTTTATTAAAAACTCTTTTACTGAATTTTTTCCGTAGATAATCAACTTTGAGGTGCTTCTGGTTTGTTTAGTCCAAATTCCTGCTCGGCATCGAGCAGCTTAGTTGTGATATTGTCTCTGATCCACTTGGGATCCCACCATTCAACAGGCCTTACGGCATGGCCCTGTATATATACCCCATAGTGCAGATGATCCCCTGCTGCAAGACCTGTAGTACCGGTTTTCCCTATAATCTGCTTTCTCTTAACAACATCTCCAACATTAACGGCAATAGAACTCATATGACCGTATAAGCTGGTAATACCCATCCCGTGATCGATCATAACGGTCTTTCCGTAAATACCCAGGTTATCCGCATAGGTAATGACGCCGGAGTTTGCAGCCTCTATAGGGTATCTCTTTGTAACGGCAAGATCATATCCCAGATGATATTGCTTGTCTATTGGCTCTTCGTTTAATATATATGTTCTTTCATCCGCAAAATTAGCCTCCACCTTCGATCTGGAAAGCTGATGGAAGCTGCCTTTCCAAAGAATCTTATCAGCGGTCTTTTTTGAAACATCCGTAATTATGGAATCATTTTTCTGTCTAAGCTCGCTGTTTACCTTTAGGAATATCTCTTTTAGATCAGAAGGACTTTGCCCTTTTAGAAGAGACTGCATTTTATTTATAATAAACTTTTCACTAATATTAATATTGCTCTTTCTGTAGGTAACCGGTTTTAAAGTATAGTAAAAAGAGTTCTTTTCCAGGTTTCCGGCTTTATCAGTAGCTGCTATAATAACGTCGGTGTCTTTATCTATGTAATAAGGAAAAGCAAAGAAACAAACATAGACATCGGGGTCACTAAAGTAACCGGCATAGCCCGGGAAATAAGTTTGCCCAACCATTACGCCTGCAGACTTTGTATCAGATGAAGTTTTGTAAATTACAAAACCACTGCCGCCATGGTTAATATAGTCCTGGGGACTAATAAGTTCTATAGCCGGAGGCCGGGTATCAACTATCACCTCCTTTTCAAAAACGGTTTTGTTGCCATGTAAAAAGCGCAGGAACGACCCGTCGACAGCCTCTATTATAAGCTTTGCAGGGCCTTCTGTCAGTGTTTGTTTATCAAGAATAAGATCAAAAGAGTCACTTTTAGGCGCTTTGGAATAACTTTTTTGTTTTATGGTTATGGTACCGGTTTCAAACTGTATCTTTGCAACCGATGACTTAAGCCCCATTCCTCTGTCAGTGATTTTAACCTTTATGGGTTTAGCGCCTATAAACTCCGAATCAAGACTTACCTGCACCTCCGGTTTGTACCACTCAATATAATTTAGAAAATAAATTACTCCTGTTACAACCGCTGCAATTATTAAAAATATGAAAATTCTTTTTATTAACGCCATTGACTCCCCTTTTTAGTAAAAACTATTATTAATCAATAAAATATTTTATATTAATAGAGCTAATCCTTAACGGGCAACCCATAAATAATAAACTTAAATTTAATAAGGTGGACTTCCAAAAATTCAATCCATACAAACATAACAGCTTAGAAGTTGCAAGGCTTGTTGCAAACAGTACAGATTATCATAATTTACCTGCGACATCACCCAAAAATCTTATAGATAATCTATCTGATAAGATAACTCAAAACAATCTAAACTTCGATCATATCTATATTTTGACTGAAAACACCAAATATTTGGGTATAATAATATTTTCATACTACAAAAAATCAAATAGTTTGTTTTCTCTTCTAAAACTTCTTGCGACGCTAAAAATAACCGAGTTTTCTGAAAAGTTGTATATGTTTTTAGTTAAAGACAACATGAATATGACTCCGCAGGACATCTATCTGGATTTAATCTATATAGAGCCTGAATACAGGAATAAAGGAATAGGAACACTTTCTATAAGCTATTTAATCGAACTCACAAAGAAGGAAAGAAAAAAACAGATACTGCTTCATGTTGACTCTGCCAACAGTGCGGCAAGAAGTTTTTATGAAAAACTGGGTTTTAAATATATGTTTAATGATGATAGTGTCTTGGGTAAGAGCTACTTAGCCATGAATTACTCCCTTGGATAAAAAATTGAGAAAAGAGTTTAAAAACGAATTCAGCTGGTCATTTTCAAGAGATAATATATTCAATGAATGCGCAAGAAAATACTACTATAACTACTACGGCTCCTGGGGCGGCTGGAAGAAGGATTCCATAGACGAAGTCATAAGGACTCTTTATGTACTGAAGAATCTTGTAAACATGAAAATATGGAAAGGAGACACCGTTCACAAGGAAATCTCCAGGGTACTCAAAAGTTTTGAAACAACTGATGTGATTGGAAGCTTTGAAAGCTCTGTCAAAAGAGCAACGAAGATAATGAGAGATGAATTTCGTTTCTCAAAGGCAAAGGAATACTGGAGCACAGATAAGAGCCTCAGGAAAGTAAACGCTCTGTTTGAACATGAATATGAACTTGATATTAGTGATGAGCAATGGATAGAAAACTATAACGACGTGATTAAATGCCTTAAGAATTTCTACGATTCCGATATAGTGGGAGAGCTAAAAGACATAGGATGCGACAGCCTTATTACGGTTGACAGCATTACCCCAACTTCGTTTGATTACAATGGAGAGATCATATATGTAAACCTTGATCTGGCATACAAGGTTGATGATGAGGTCAAGATCGTGGACTGGAAAACCGGAACCGGAGAGAGCAACCCGCTTCAGTTCGTAGTATATGTATTTCATGCAAATGAAACCCTGGGCACGCCGCTTGATAAATTATCAGTTATTGAGTACAACCTGCAGGAAAATAAAAAGTATGTTCACAGGTATAATGAGCAGGAAATTGCTGAGGCCAAAGAATATATCAATAAGAGCATCTCTGCTATGAAAAGCTGTCTTTATGACCCTGTGGAAAATAAGGCAGAAATTGGTGAATTTCCAAGAACCGAAGATGACTGGAAATGTGCATACTGTAATTTCAAGAAAATTTGTTTTGATTTACCGTAACACTTTCTTACTCAATAAATAGCCATGACACTATTTAAGAATTTCAAACAAGAAAAAATCGAGACCTCGGAGGCGGTTATAAATATCAGACATGCCGGAGATGGAAAGCCACTGCTGCTTCTTCATGGCTATCCTCAGACCCATGTTATGTGGCACGAGGTTGCACCAGAACTTGCCAGGGATTTCCATGTCATCTGTGCAGACCTGAGGGGCTATGGAGACAGCTCAAAGCCGAAGAGCGCCGATGACCACTATACATATTCCAAAAGGGCAATGGCAAAAGATATGGTAGAAGTCATGAAAACACTGGGGTATGAAAAGTTTTATGTTGCAGGACACGACAGGGGAGCAAGAGTGACGCACAGGATGTGCCTTGATTTTCCGGAAAAGGTACAAAAGGCATGCGTCATGGACATAGCACCCACTCACACTATGTTCAGCACAATCGATAAGAACTTTGCAACCGGATACTACCACTGGTTTTTCCTTATTCAGCCCGGCGGTCTGCCGGAAAGACTCATAGGGAATGATCCGAAATACTATCTGGAAGAAAAAATAGGAAAGTGGTCCGGAAAAAACAAGAATTTCTCTAAGCAGGCTCTGCAGGAATATATAAGGTGTTTTTCATCTCCCGATACAATCCACGCAAGCTGCGAAGACTACAGGGCAGCCGCCTCAATTGATTTGGAGCACGATGAGGCAGACTTTGAAAAGAAGATTAAGTGCCCCTTACTTGTATTGTGGGGAAATGAGGGCTTTGTTCATAGAACCTATGACGTGCTTAAAACGTGGGAAGAAAAGGCGATAAATGTACAAGGAGAAGCTCTTAATAGCGGACACTTCTTACCAGAAGAGAATCCGCAGGAAACTTTAGAACAATTGAGCAAATTTTTCAATGATTAGCTGCAAGGATACTTAATAATTTACTTTAACTATGCACTTTAACTAAATTTCTTTAACTATGTCAGAATTAGTTGAGGTTATGTTGCTGCAAAGAGATATAATTAATAGTATACATTAAGTATTTTATGTAACTTATTTATATTATTAAAGATGATATGTTATAGTTTGATTGAACAATTTTGAAATTTATTAAAGCAAATCATTAAATGAGCAGCTATATTCAAAAAGTTAATCATTTTTTTACAAAAACCCTGTGGTATATAGACGTCCGCAACATAGGTGAGTTTAAGGCTTTTCTCATAAGAACCGCTAGGCTGTTATTTGCGTCAATCAGGGAATACGGCAAGAACGAGCTAAACCTGAGAGCTATGGGTTTGGTGTACATTACTATCATTTCTTTAATCCCGTTTCTGGCAGTGAGCTTTTCGGTGCTTAAGGGCTTTGGTGTTCATAATCAGCTTGAGCCTGCCCTCTTAAACGTACTAAAACCACTTGGAGATAAAGGACAGCAGCTGGCAACCAAAATAATAGAATTCGTCTCAAATGTAGATGTAAAACTTCTTGGAGGAGTTGGGTTTGGACTTTTATTTTATACCGTAATCTCGCTTATTAAACGCATTGAAGATTCACTAAATCACATCTGGAAAGTAAAAAGCGGCAGGAGTTTTATGAGAAGAATCAGTGATTATCTAAGCATCACTCTCATCGGTCCTGTCTTTTTCTTTATAGCTATCGGTCTTACAGCTACGGCATCGAGCAACACGCTTATTCAGAAAATACTATCGGTTGAACCCCTGGGGTTTATCTTCGTTTATGTAAGCAAAATACTGCCTCTTTTTATAGTATTTTTTGTATTCACTTTTATTTATAAACTAATTCCCAACACAAAAGTAAATATCCTCTCTGCCATGCTAGGCGCATTCATTGCCGTAATACTATGGCAGTTTATAAATATGCTTTTTAAGCTTGGTATTTTGATTTCGACAAATGCTACCGCTATTTATTCAAGCTTTGCGGTTATTTTCATATTCTTATTCTGGCTTTATCTGAATTATATCGTGCTTCTGATTGGAGCACAGCTGTCATACTGCCATCAGAACATTAAATTTCTGCATATCACAGAAAATGCATTTAAGCTCAGCAACAGGCTTAAAGAAAGATTATCACTGAGAATAATGCTTCTTATATCACAAAATTTTTATAATGGAGACAATAACCACACTCTGCAAAGCCTCATAGACACCATTGGCCTGCACCAGGATGATATTTCTGAATCACTGGAAAATTTAGTTAAAAGTAATCTGCTTACCGAAACAAATGACAGTCCGACAATATATTTACCTGCAAGAGATCTTGAGAAAATCACGGTAGTAGATGTCTTGAAGTCAGCAAGATCAAACCTTGCAAACGAAGAATTTATAGAATCAAACTATCTGACCGAGCCTCTTATCAGTGACGTGATGAATAAAATCGAGGGTTCAATTGATTCTGCCGTTAAAGAATTAAGCTTTAAGGATTTGGTCACAAAATCCTAAAATACTAAATAGCTGTCTCTAAGGTAATATAATAAAATTAGATAATACATCATTGGGAAAACAAGAATCAAGCTGTCAAACCTGTCCAGCACCCCGCCATGACCCGGAAGCAGCCCTCCCGAATCTTTAATGCTCACGCTTCTTTTAAACATAGACTCTATCAGGTCTCCTATCACAGCAACTACCCCCACGACAAATCCCATAAGCAGCACCCAGCCGTATTCTATGGGGCTGTTAAAAATGAGATTAATAAATACTCCGCAAATTGCAGCCATAATAATACCGGCCACCGTGCCCTCAACGGTTTTCCCAGGGCTTAAGCGGGGAGCAAGCTTTGTCTTTCCCTTAAACATGCCGAAAAAATATGCCCCGGTGTCGTTTAGAAAAGTACAGGCCACCACAAAAACTATCCAGAAATAGCCTATATCACCTGCTTTTATGCTGGGATCATACAGATAAGGGAAACTGCTGCTGTCTATATTTCTAATTAGTACCGCATGGCTTAAAAACCACCCTATATAAACTATGCCTAAAAACTTTGTACCTGCTCCGGTAAGCGTATTAGATAGGTCTTGCTTTTGCAGGTGAATGAACAGAGTAAGTATGGATACAAGAGTAAAGAGAAATATGAAATAGATGTATCCATAGTAGGCCCCGAGTGGGAGAATGATACAGAAGATAATCCCTAATATCTTTTTGTTATCCAGATCTTTTTTATCTACAAGGTTAAAAAATTCATAGGATCCAAGCCCTACAATAAGTAAAATAAAACTGAGAAAATAGTAGCTGCCAAAATAAAACACAAGCAGCAAAAGCGGCACGCCTACGATTGCGGTTAGAATTCTTTGGGTTAAATTACTCATCTATATTAATTTAATAACATAAAATTATGAATAATATAAAACCAATATTTGAACATACAAATCGGCAGATGAATATTGCCGTTTTTGTTTCCGGGTCGGGCACTAACTTTAGGGCTTTGTATGAGTATCAAAGGAAATTAGAAGATTCAGGAAACAAACCACGTGCAAGCATAAAGGTTGTGTTTACAAATGTGCCGGATTGTGCAGGCGTGCAGATCGCAAAAGATAATAACATCCCTGTAGTTTCACTAAGCTCAAAGAGATTTTCTCAACTCCTGAATACAAGCCCCGATAATGAGGAGTTAAGAAAGCATTATGACGCTGCCGTTATTTCGCTCATCGAATCGGTCTGTGAGCCGGATCTTATAGTGCTTGCCGGGTACAGGAGAAAATTGAGCAGTCTTTTTTATGAGAAATATAAAAACAAGATTATTAACCTTTACCCGGGAGAAATTACAAAAGAATATCTTGTAACAGGTGTTCAGGCTCCGATACAGGCTCTTAGGAATAATGAAACAGTGATTAAGGCCACAGTTTATTTAGAACAGGGAAATACCAGGTTTGGCATCCCTATATTGCAATCAAACACCGTTTCACTTAAAGATTTTTCAGAAGATGATATTGAAGCCATTAACAAAAAAATAAGAGAGCAGGCCGAGTGGTTTATCTTTCCATATGCTGTATATAACCTTATTGCAGAGGACAGACTTGGTATAGACGATAAAATGCAACTATATCTAGATTCCGAACCAATTGGAAACTCAGGACTTCAGTATAAAGATATTATTTAATAAAAAACCGCTTGATTTCTAAGTGAAAATTTTATATATCTAAATCTTGGCGGTATTTTATTTTAGGAGGAATCATATGGGAACTATTCATGAAGTGGCTAAAACAGATGAATTAAACGAAGGCGAAGCCAAATTGGTCGAAGTCGACGGACAGGAAATAGCGCTTTTTAATATTGAAGGAGAGTTTTGTGCCTTAGCAAATGAATGCTCTCATGTCGGAGGGCCGCTTTGTGAGGGTGATATCGAAGGAGGTAAAGTAATCTGCCCCTGGCACGGCGCGGAGTTTGATATAAAAACAGGCGACGCCCTTGCCGACCCTGCAGAGGGCCCCGTGGAATCTTATCCTGTTATTGTTGATGGGGATACGATTAAGATTGAAGTTTGAGTACAATTACTTTAAGCAGTTTAATAATACTGTAATTTCCTAAAATTTATTAAGAGAGGGAGCCTCTACAGGAACACATATATTACAAGTCTATTAACTTAGTCTTTAAACCGAGTTTTTCCGAAGACTTAGCCTGGGCCCTGTCTGCTGTTACAAATACTTCACATTTATATCTCAGCGCTGCCGCAATATGCAGAGCGTCTACAGTCCTAAGAGAAATGCTTCCTAAATTATCTTTAATGAAATCATTTGCCACAATAAGGTCACCCTGCGAAAAGGGATATATCTTAAAATAACCTTCCTCTATATTATCCTCGAATGTGTTTATAATCTTAAGAGCGTTTTGCTTTGACAGTTCCTTGCTCAAAACCTTTCTATCAATAGCCGAACTAAACTCTGCTATGCTAAAAGTACTGGTGTTTAAACCTTTTTTATCCTTAAGGAATGTTCTTACCTTGGCAGTTATAGACTCAGGATAGTAGATCGAAACCAGAACGCTTGTATCGAGGTAAACGCTCAATATCTTTCTTCCCTTTCTTCTACGACCAATTCACTTAGAGATTTTTCAGAGATTTTTATAGACTCATGCAGGTCTGAAAGATCAGGAAGCCCCTTGTTGCCGCTGTCATTATTTTTAAAAGCAATGATCTTGCCCTCAGGCACTCCCCTTCTTGTAAGGATAACTTCTTCACCCTTCTTTGCCCTGTCCAGCAGATTACCGATTTGCTTCCTTGCTTCTTTAATACTCACTTTCATTGTACATTTAAGTGTACACTATCTGATTATGGAATCAAATACCCATTCTCGGATATGTACATGTTTTATTAAATCGGGAAAAATATCACGGAATTTACAAATGCAGCTCCTCAAAAAGCTCACCCGAAGGTCTCTCTCTTGAAAAATCCGATGCACTCTTAAGATCCGGCCTGAATTTTCCGTCGATTATTAAATCTGCCAGAGCCTGCCCCGCCCCGTAGGAAATCATAAGTCCCCTTCCGGTGTGCCCTGCGCATTCATAGACATTTTCAAGTCCGGGCACCTTTCCTATATATCCCGATCTGTCGGGAGTCTCTCCGTATATACCAGCCCATCCCCTGATTAGTTTAATCTTTTCAAAACTGCTCATCCTGTTCCAGAGCGGCTCCCATATATATTTTACAAACGGGCTGTTCTCTTCTATTGTATTAAAACTTACATCAAAATTATATCCATAAGGCTCATCAAAATTAGAATATCCCGCAAGTATACTAGTGCCTTCCTTGTGGAAATAAACGTCTGACGTATCTATTATCATGCCGTAGGCAGACAGATCAACATCGGGATTGTTTATCACAAGCATCTGCCTTCTTCTGGGCTTAATATCATCATATAAAAATCCATAAAGTTTGGATAGTTTGGGCGACCAGGCGCCTGCTGTATTGATCAACACTTCACAGCTGAACGGAACGATCTTATGAGGAGTGTTTATATCTTTTTCCATTAAATATTTTTTGATTAATTTAGAGTCATACATACCCTTCACATACAGTGCAATCACACTTTTCACGCCGCCACCGCTAAGCTCAACATCCTTCACATAACACCTGTCAACAAACTCCACACCGAGTGACTTAGCCTTCTTCCTGTAATACTCCCTCAGAGAATAATGATCTATAAGTCCTGCCTGTTTAGATACAGAAAGCCCGGCTACCCCTTCAAGGTTATCCACAAAGGGAAGGAATCTTTTAATCTGCTCTGGCATAAATGTTTTTACATTAAGCCCATATTCATTATATAGGGGCAGGTTCTTTTCTATCTCTGCAAGTGACTGCTCGTCGTGAAGCCAGTAATACCCAAGCTGTCTGAACTGTATTTCATCCCTTAGGGTTTCATAGAAATTAATTGAATACTTGCAAAGTTGCACATTTGCCCGGTTTCTCCATGTAGCCCTAACCCCGCCTGCATTCTTAAGCGTAGAGGAATGCTCACCGGAAAGGT
>JABAHS010107494.1_pt2 | contig 17739 bp, 22 predicted proteins | sample 7062111 | NCBI WGS metagenome assembly JABAHS01 (sample SAMN14534600, study PRJNA622989) | marine sediment metagenome | biome: marine biome [ENVO:00000428]; feature: marine pelagic biome [ENVO:01000023]; material: deep marine sediment [ENVO:00002113]; isolation source: pool of 4 deep marine... | reverse complement strand
CTCTAGGCTAAGGTTTGATTGGGTTGCGAGGTCTCTTAATACATCGACGTTTTTGTTCTTAATGGCCTGCTCTTCAACGGCAACAAAAACGCTTTCTGGTAATAATCCCTCTGGCGGAAGTTCTTGTCCCATAGCAATACGCAACGCTCGATCTGGGTCGTCTTTAAGAAGTTTTTTAGCTTCTTTGGCTTGCTGCTTAACATTAACTTGGGCATATTCTGGTAACCCCTCAAATGCGTCTGCAATTCCTTTCTTAACAGCCTTTGCTTCAACGCCTTTTGCAAGTTTGGATTCTTTAATCTTGGGTGTTTCGACCACCGCTTCTTTAACTGGTTTAACTACACGTGGCCTCATCGGTCGAGCGGTTTTAGCCTTACTAAATATCTCAACAGCATTAGTGATCTCTCCGGCCCCCGTACCTCTCGTTGTCTCTAGAACGGGGACCCTCTTAATACCGGCACGATTAAACGCCTCTAGCCTATGTACGCCATCAATTACCCGATTACCGTCTACAACCACCGGCAATACAAATCTACCATTTTCAATATCGTCAAGCGTTTTCGTAACAACACTTTCATCAAATATTTTTGTTACTGGTTGTAGTTCATCAACATTCCTAGAAGCTAATACAAGTGTATCGTTCCTTAACTCGGGATCATTTTTAAACACACGATTCTCAAGACTGTTCTTAAACTTTTCAGCAGTATCAAATCTTCGTGCCTCTTGAGCCAACAACTGGTTCTCATCTGCTATACCCCTCAGTTGAGTACCAATCTCATCTAACCGGTCCTCAACATTCTTCAGTGCTTGATCGGTATTCTTAGACAAGGACCTAATCTCATCTAACGATACCTCTCTGGCAGATTTTGAAGCTCTGGTAAAGGGCGTTAAATGCGGCATGTCGCCCTTGCTAAACGGAATAACGTCAACCTCGTTTTTGAGTATGTCTAACTGGCTTTCTGATACACGAGCAAACACACCTTGCTCTGGTAAGTGCAGAACAGACTTGCCCTCGCCTTTTGCCAGCGGCTGTATAATTGCTTTCTTTGGCACAACTTCTAAGTTGTTTCCAACAACCTTAACTTTTAGCTCTGTCTCTGCGGTTTCTCGTAAATTCTTAATAAGCAAACTTGCGTCTGGAGACAGTTTGTTTGTGGCAGACAGCGGCTCTGTTATATTACCAAAATTCTTAACAGTAACCTTTTGGCTTTCTGGGCTGACCAAAACACTTACATCGTCTGCAAGATTAAACGTTTTTGGACTTGCCTTAAATAAACCCTTGGTCTTGGTAAGCGTCTTTAACCCCTTGGCGGCCAGACCAAGCTCAAATGCTGGATCGCCAAGCAAGTTAAACGTCCCCAGTGCAGACAGGGTTAGAATATCCTCAAGCGTTGGTTTGTTTGGGCCACCAAACTGTATTCCCCTGTTTTGTGCGTATAGCTGACCGGCACGCTCCATAGTAGCGTCAATAGACTCGCTCCTACCCGTAAATGTATCTGAAGCTGTCTTAATAGCCTCGTTCCACGCCTGTTTGGGTGTAACGCCACCAGGGGCAGATGCGAACAACGCTGATACGGGTGCTGCCGCAAGTTCAGTACCAGCACGCATAGCACGCAAACCCTTTTCAACGGTTCCTCTTTCTTGTTTGCCAGTAAACGCCTTTGCGATATTGCTTAAAGCGGCACCCCCTGGCCTCTTTTGGTGTAATCCCGCCTGGAAAAAGCGAACCAGCAACCATTGGTGCAGACAAAACAACCTCTGTAATACCTCTTATGTTGTTGATCATCTGACCAAATAAACCAGTAACAGTCTTCTTGGGTCCTAAAATCTTTGGTTTTCTCGCCTCCGCTATAGCAGCCCTCTGCTGTGAAATCTGTGCTGCCGAAGCCTGTGTTTGTGCCCTGCCAGCCATTTGGGAATTAAAATCATCCCACGCACTAGGCCCACTAGACGTACTAATCGATGCGGAGCTTACTCCCGAATTAAACTGATCCCAGGTTAATGCCATGTTATTGTTCTGGTGCTATTGCTCTTCCAAAGGCTCTTTCCGTATCAAACTCTCCCGTCTCTGGGTCATACGGTATGCCACCGCCCAACGCCGCATCTATTGTTTCGTTTGTGGCCCTTGGATACTTAAGTTTTAGTTGGTCAAACGCTGCCCCCCAGCTAATTTCTCCGCTTTCTAACTTAGGAAGTAAATTACCAGCATCCTCTCTAAACTTCTGTATTTCCTTTTCCTCATCTGTGGCACCACTACCTCCGCCACCCGAAGCAAACGCTCCTCTGGCGGTTAGCTCCCAGCTCTTAGTGTCTGGATTCCATTGATATAGGTCTCTACCAAGAACCCTAGTCTCTGGAGCTTTTTCATCGTCTGGTGATTTTATTGCAAGATTCCAGCCACCCGTTGATGGGTTCCATTGATATAGGTCTCCGCCGACTGTTCTCGTTGTTGGTGTTTCAACCTGCGTTGCTTGTGGGATGTTCGTACCAAGAATCTGCGTAGCTTGATCAAGGCTTGTAGCACGTCCGATAGCAGCCAATACATTAGGGTTTGTAATACCGGCTTCAATAGCCTGAAGTTTAATGTTCTGAATCTGAGACTGTTCATGCTTTGCTTGGGCCAGTGCATCCTGTTCACGTGCCAACTGTAACTTCAACTGATTCAAGTATCTCTGCTCTTCTTTCTCAACCTGTGGTCTCAACAGGTTAATCTTGGCGATAGTAGCGTTGTATTTAGCCTCTCTGTCCTTGTATAGAAGGTCTACGGCTCTGTCAGCGGCGTTCTGAGCCTCTGAGAGCTGATTTTGTAGTGCAAGAATGTCTGACTGGATAAAGCCGGCTTCTGCTGTGAGAGCGTTCTTTTGAGCCAAATACATCTTGTAGTTCTGTGCCTGTGCTCCCTTTAATCGGGATAGTGTCTGTGGTCGTCCTTCTTNNNTACGTCTTAAATCTGCTACCCTGGCGTTTAGTGCGTCTCTCTTTTCTTGTACTCCGCGTCGTTCCTCCTCTGATAGCTGCATAGCACCAGCACCCGTCTGTGAATCGGGGTCTAAACTTGCAATTAATTCATGTAGCGTTTCTGAGCTTGGGGTTGTGGGCACCCCTGCAACAATCAAGTCTTCCCAGTGTTTTACACTTTCCTCTCCAGAAGCAATAACTGCGTCAAGTCCACCAACCAATGTGTCTGCATCGAAAGTATTGTCTACCTGGCTTTGGCCTATATCAAAAGGCGTTTTAGCCATCGTGTCAGAGCTAATAACCGTGCTATCAGCCCCTGTGCCCCCTCCGCCGCTCGTTAAAGACCAGCCCTGTGATATAAGCTGTGATGCTTCTTGAGAGCCTGTAAATACTACCCTTTTTTCTCCGCCAGGTCCGTTGAGAGTAGCAAATGTGCCCTGCTGGCCTAATGGCAGCGGTGCATTGTTCGTAGCGAAATTCCAGTTATCCTTATCTATTTGGTTCCACTCTGAAGACGGCTTGTTGTTTACAAGATTTACAATCGATTGAACCTGTGCTTCCGACAGCCCATCTCTAAATGCTGAACCTGACGTTCCCTGTGGTCCTGTTGCTGTGGGAGATAGCGGTTGATCTGTCTGACCACCCGAATCGGTTACGGTCCAGCCCTGTGCTTCACGCGATGCTACGTCTCCAGGTGCTACCGTCGCAGTTCTAAGCTCACCATTTACGGTCTTGGTCATGGTTACGTTTCCGCTTGTTGCTGCTGTTTGAACAGTTCCTCCTGTTTCTGGGCCTATCGTTCCGCCCCCAACAAGACCACTGGCCGTAGGCATTTGGCCACCCATAAAGTTAACAATATCTTGTAAATCAGCACTTGCAACAATCGCCCGCTCATCTCCGGGTGCTCTAAACTGACCCTCGCTTAATGTGTCAGAGATATTAAAGAAATCCAAATCAGCAATACTCCCGTGCTGCCGCTCAAACTCTTTTAATCCTGCTGCAAAGTTGGTTCCCACTGTCTGCTCTACGTTTGGGTCAAACTGTTTGCCGAATTTAGCAAAGTCTAAAATCCTAAGCTCGTTTCTTTCTGGGTCTAAGAACCCAACGCCAAGGGCGTTTGAACGCGGGTCATTATTCTCCCCAATTCTAAATAATCTTGCCATAGTGTTTAAGTGTTAATCTTGTCTATTTTATCGTCCTTAGTCATTTTATCCTTTACTTTCGCTGTAAGATGATCGTCTAGCCATCTGTCTACCACGCCCTGTAGAATTTTCTTTGCTGACTCACCAGATATAGATTCGAGATAACTCTTCTCTTTAGCGGTAAGTGTTATTGTTACGTTTGCCATATGATTAAAATATAGTATTCTGTGCTACTAAATAATGTGTTGAATCGGTCGATCCCTGTGAGCCACCTGCCTGTGCAGAACCAGCAACGTCTCCGTTTCCTCCACCACCGCCCGCTCCTGCGGCTCCAGACGCATTCGTTCCCGTTGATCCTGTTGCATTATCATTTCCACCCGCTCCTGCGGCTTGTCCTGCTGCTGAGTAAGCTCCCGCTCCAGCCCCACCACCACCACCACCACGGCCAGCACCCGTCTCGGTTGACGACCCACCAGCACCACCAGCTCCGCCCCGTGCGTTTATTGTCCCCGAGTTATCGGTAAGAGAGTTGTAAAGAAGTAGTGCCATGCCAGCAGAGCCGCCTCCGCCGCCGCCGCCAGAAGAAGACGTGCCAGAGGCTGCTGCCGAACCAGCCTCACCATCTACATATATTATGCCCGCGGCATCAAAATCTAAAGCTCCGCCACATTCAATTATCAAGGCTCCTCCGCCGTTTCCTCCAGCACCACCAGCGTCTACACCGTCGGGATCGCTTCCTCCGCCCCCACCGCCCGAACCACAGGCGACATTCATAAATCTTCTGTAGAGCCTTCCTTCATCTGGGGTTGGATAAAACGCTCTAAGACCAAGCTGTGCACCAACCGTTCCGGCTGGGCCACCTCCTGGAGTTAGTCCCTCGTCTCCGCCTCCACCCGCGTTAGTAACAGAATCATCCAGTATAGAGAACCCATTTGTGCCGTCCGAACCCGCTCCGTGACTTGCTCCAGCACCTCCGCTTCCACCGTCTCCAGTTAAATCAATGTCGTTCTCAATCGTTACATCTCCCTGTGACTTTAAGATAAGGATCGTTCCGTCTGATGCTGGGTTGGTAAGCCCAAGCGTTGCTGTTCCTGTAATAGAAATGGACGTGTAGTTCTTGACTACAAAATTAGCCCCCGAAGCATCAATGTTTGTTGTGCCGGACGATATTGACAACGCACCGTCTGAGCCATCTCCACCGAATGTACCTTGTGTAGACTGTAGGTAACCGTTAATCGTAAGGTTGGTTCCGTCCCACTCAATATATCTGGTGGTTCCACCAAAGTAGAACTTCGCTGTATCTGAGTCCGAATCATCTACGCCTATAATAAAGCCTGAATTAGCACCTGAGTTGTTAAAGTCTCCTGCGGCTATGCCCGATCTAATCTCTACATCGCCCGTTCCTGATGCTGCCAACACAATCGACTGACCGGTAATCGTCCCTGCGGTTAGCTTTGAAACCGCCATGTCATTAACCTTAGCGTTTGTGATGACTGCGTTACCAATTACGGCGGTTCCCACCGATAACGCCCCAAGCTGTTCTCCGTCTATCAGCGGCTTACCACCACCAAAGAACGGAATAAACGAGGCTGTGGTCGTCTGGTTTTGAGCCGTTCCGAGCAGCAGCTTGTTGGTTCCAACTGCGTCGGTGTATGTTGTTGAGGTTTGCAAAGCTGTCGTAGACGTATCCGGGTCTAGGTAGACATAGGTAAGTGCAGCCATGTTTCCAGTGTTTCCGGCACCTATAGAGTATGTTGTCCCGTCACTTACCTCGATGGTCCCCGCCGCCCACGCTACCGTATCAGCATCGGTAACCGAAAAAACCAGATCGTGAGAGCCATCCATAAGGCCAATTCCCGTACCACTTCCGGGGGTAAGAACACCTGTTACAGTAAGCGTGGAACCATCCCAATGAATGTAGTTAGCTGTTGGATCGCCCGCTCTAAACTCATAGTCTGACCCGTCTTTACCTAAAAATATACCCGTTCCCGTAGTTGGAGCTGTTGCAGCACCAATCAATATCTGCTCGTTTTGGGAGTTAAGCAACATACTTCCTCTACGGATACTGGAGCTGTCTATAATCCAACCGCCTAAGCGTCCTCTGTTTGAAATGACCTCATTATCAGAAACATAAGCACCACCGCCTGAAACGCCCGCGGTTATCGTCTCCCCACCCTCTTCTACAGAAAGGGATATTGGGACGTAGTTTACTGCTATGATGTCATCTAAGTTCATAAGAAGACTGCCTGCTTAAACTCTGGTGTTGTTGTTGATGTGCCAAGTAATGCCACTCGTATCTGTATCTGTTGACATTCTGGGATATTAATCTCGTCGGTACGGAACGAGGATTGACCCGTTNNCTATAGGAAAGCTGTACGCCCTCACTCGCTGCAAGCTCTTTTCCTAATGTAAGTTCTAACGTGTCGTACTTGCGACCATTTGTGTACGTTCCTACTTGATAAATAGGGCTGTCAAAGAAGCCTGTATAGTCGGTTGTGTACGCATACGAGGTCTGACTAGAGCGGTCAATACCATAGGTAGCGTTATCCCTCCAACCGGCAACAAATTGGTCTCTTGCTATGCCTAATAACGCACCTATGATCAAAGGATTGGTTCCGCCTGTCGTTTCTGTAGAGATAACATGCTCACAGTTCAGTATGTTTCCGTTAGCTGTTTCCATTAAGGAGTAAACCCCCATGCCATCTACATCCTGTGAGTTGATTGCAAAGAATGGCCTGCCCTTGAAGTTCATAATAGCTCCAGGATATGGCTCTAAGTACTTACCACCACGTATATCTGAGATAGCCTCTGGTATCTGTGCAATTGGCCACGCCTGCACACCGTTTGATTTGTAAATCTTACCTTCCGTTCCTGCGAGTACATAGAGGTTTCCGCCTATGTTTAGCATGGCATTGACCCCGTTCTCGTTAATCTGTACTGGATCGTAGTAGGTAGTAGAGCTTCCGTCCCACGGAAAGATGTCAGCAATCTTGTTGTCGTAGATGTTTGACCCCATCCACGTACCAATCATGAGATTGTTGCCCTGCTCTGCTAAACACTTCACTCTGTAGTCCTCGGGCAGAGTCAAATGTGACGCTGTATAGGTGTATGTCGAAGCGGAGCCTGGGGCGAAGTTCTGCCCCGAATCCTCCGAAAGCGATGCTACATACCTACCAGTTCCAATATAAAGGTTTCCGTCTAATTTTGAGACGAGCATTGGCTCCCAATCGCTGTCATTCTCTGAGAAAGACTGCCAATCATTTGACCACGATGGACTTCCTGATAACGGTCCGTATACATCTACGGTGCCTCCCTCTGCTACAAATAGATAGTCTTTCCATACCGCTAAGCCTTGTCCTGCCCCGCCTCGATCTGATAGCTCCGCCCAAGTATCTCCCGAATTAGACGAGTTATATACAGAACCGTTTGAGTCAACGGCGTATACATTTGCAGGAGACGCTGGGTTCTTAACAATCCACTTAATTTGAGCGTCTACAGTTGATGCCGACTCTTTTACCAGAATGTTATTAAGCCGTGCAACGCCTGGCTTTGAGAACATGTCTATGTTACGAACATTACCAAAACCAATGTGGGGCGAGGGTGCAATTCCTTCTCGTGGAGCAGCTACTACTAAAGGGTTTGGCATATTATTTGAACGGTCGTTTTTTAGTCTCAATTATCGTCTTACCTGGGCGAATCGTTGACTGCCAGTAGTCCTGAATATCTCTCGTGTCAATAGCCAAATCTTCCCTAGTTTTAGCAAAATTAGGGTGGTCCGGCTTCATAAACTTGTAGGCTGCGTACCGTGCCAAGTAGTCATGATGAATAAGCGGAATGCCTGGCTCTGCGTTTGCTTTAACCCACTGATGCGTTCCTGACTGCGATCCTGTAGTGTTTACATAGGTAGACCCAACATCTGATAGGGTGGTGCAAAACTGCCACGTGTTAGCAGTCTGCTGGTCAATGTAGTAAATCGTGCTTTCTGCGGTTAATCCTGTAGGAAGTGCTCCGTCTGTTATTGCGAGAATAGAATCGTTGTCTACAAGTCCGTGTGAGGTGTCTGTAGCAACGCCTGGAGTAGCAATCGTTACCGTAAAGGTGTTGTAGCTAAACTTTGAAAGCTCTCTGTTTACATAGCATCTAAGTCCGTTGGTCTCGGTATAATCTGGTGCCGGTGCTATGTAGATATAATCACCGATCTTGGTCCAGTATTGTGGCTGTCCACGGTCATCCGCGTCTGTCGAATACTCTTCTAAGAACTCATCGATGTCCTCGAAGTCCTGATAGATAAGGTCTTCTTCCTCTGCATCGTCATTCAACACGGTAACACGGAGAACCTGCAAGACCTTGTTGGTAAAATCAGTTACCTTGTAAGCGTTCGTTCCTGCGGTTATGTTCTGTGTCTCAATCGGTGCTGAGGTGTTCCCTGTATCATCAAATGTGCCTTGTGGTGCTGCTTCTGCGGCGAGAAACCAGTATTGGTCTAACCCCTCGTTAATGCGGGCAATCTTATCTCGGTTTTTATAGACGTCATTGGTTGTGTTACATAGGCGGTTTACCTCGTCGATGATACCTGTTTTGCCCAGTGGTTCGTATAGTGTCATATTAGTATATTTTATCGCCCCAATGCCCCACCTTTATGGTCGGATCAGCGAATGTTTTAATGTTATATTTCTTAGCGTTTATGCAAAAATACCAGTCTTCTCCCGTCTTGCATGCTCCATTGTCGTAATACTCGAACACGAACCATGGTTGCGGAATCTTTTTGAAAATCTCTGTGCGGATAAGGATGATGCCCGTTCCTGTGGCGTGGCACTCGAACACCTTCTTATATTTCGGGTCTGTGTTGGTCTCAAGGTTAACCCAATGTGTCTCGTCTATCGCTTTCATGCGGTCAGCGTCGCACCTTGGATGATATGCAACACCACAGATGTCCTTGTCGTTTGAAATGAGCGTATCAAGTAAATCTGGTGGAAATGTCATGTCATCATCTACCATGAGAAGCCATTCAGAACCGTTCTTAACCGACTGTACCGCTGTGTAGTTTCTGTTTTCAGCTATGGTATACCCCTCTTCCGGCACAATCAGATGAAAATCGTAGCCTCCATGAGCAATCATCTCCAACACACACTGAAATGTATTGGGATTAAGCCCTCGATTTGACGGAACTGCGACTGTAACTCTAGTACTCATACTGACCTATGTGCTTAATATCTAGCGTATCGTCTGCCCAGACCCTATATCCTGCATTTCGAGCGTCTTCGCAGAATATCCAGTCGTGAGAACGCTTTACCATGCCATTATCATGCCATTCGTACTTAAACCACGGCTGCGGGAGCTTCTTGAACACATCACAGTTAATAAGCATGGCTCCGGTGCCAATGGCCGCTACCTCAAAGATGCTTCGTGTGGGCTTAGTCGCACTATGATCGTGCAAATACTCCACAACAGGCTCCTGCCGCTCATATTTCGTCATATATACCCCGCCTATTATGTCCTTTTTGCGGTCTAGTAGCGTTTCTAAGGCGTTTTCAGGCAGGATCATGTCATCATCTATGAAAAACAAATAATCACACGCCTTACGCAAAGCCTGAGCAGCTATCCAGTTACGGTTCTCTGATGTGTTGTACCCCCTAGTTGAGACTAGAATTTGGTATTCGTGTTGTGAATGAGCTACCAAGTTCATTACCGATGCCGCCGTCTTCGGCTTTATCAGTCTATTTGTAGGAACCCCTATTGCAATTCTTGGCATAGTTCCGCTTCCCCGTTTGGAGAAGCGGTCAATGCTAACAATTACGCCACGTTGACATCCATAAAGAACTCAGCCAACTGTGTTGGGAAGTTAGTGCCGTAGTCCACGCGGGATACGATACCAAGTCCTGACAACTTAGCTGGGTCTTCGATGAATTTAGCCTGGCCCCAAGTTCCCTTGAGGATACCGATTTCTGCCTGCTTCTTAATACCAGCGAATACGTGATTCGCGGTGTGAGAATTAGACAGGTAGTGGTCAACACCCATGTATCGGAATGCTTTCTGAACAGGGATACCGTTCTTCAAGCTAATGTCAGCCTCGGTGAAACCGTTAGCTTGGACAAATGCTTCAAGAAGCTCAAAGTCGCTAGCTCTCCATACGATGAAAATACCGTTTGCAACTGCTCGGTCAACACCATTGTTTGCGTATAGCTTTCGCTTAATAGCACGAATGATGTCATCTACGTTTGCTGCTGAAACAGTAATCTGTGTTGTGTCGTCGTCACCGGTGTTGCTAAGGTCTGTAGCACCAAAGTCTGTCCAACTTGCATGTGTTGCAAGAAGTAGGGTCTCAAGTGCTTCGTCAATCTTAGCACCTTGGAAATCAGCAATCTCCATCTGGTCAACATAGGTCTGTTGGAAGCGATCTGCTTCGTCAATAAACATAGGAATAACCTTGTACGTGCTGATCGTCAATGTGTCAGCAGTAAGTGCAAAGTCTTCGTAGTTGTAAGCAGTACCTCTCGTACCAGTAACTACTGATGGCTCGGTGCTCATGTATGCATTCACAATCGTTCGATTGTTGGAAAACATAACCTTGAACACGTCTTTCCAGGTTGTTGGGGTAGCAAGTCGTTTTCGGATTCGCATGACGTAATCATGCTTATTCCATACTACTGTATTTGCCATTACGTTTGCCTTTCATCCTTAGTAAGCAACCAGACCTCGACCCCTTTTAGATTACACCCTCGGCTCGTCAAACATATTGCTCTCCTCGTGTTGTTTCAATCTAGCGTCAATAACCTCATTTGCTAGCTTCGTGTCTGGAGGGGTAACGAAATTACCATCTTTGTCTTTCCTGTTTAACCAGTAATCGACAGAGCCTTTATTTCCTGTTGACGTTCCTTTGCTGCCTTCTGGCATGCCTGCCTCAGCCTCACGCTGGTCTTTAGCGTCTTTGAGGCGTGCTTTGATATGCTTTTCTGCAAGAACCTCTTCAATGGGCATCTTGAGGCGATTAGCCTCGTCCAAGACAATCTTACGATCATCTGGATGTTCCACGCCCTCGGTCTTTAAGTAGGCGAGCTTTGCATAATCCGTTCCGTCTGATTGTTCCTCTTGTTTAGGAGTTTCGGTCTCCGATTCAGGCTTCTTCTGCGACTCTTCATACAATTCCTTGTACGTTTTACCAGACTCTTTATCGACAGCCTTGTCTTTCCACTTGTTCTTCTGGGCTGTCAAAGTCTTTACATCGGGAGAATCTTCGCCTTGGTCATTTTTAGTATCCTCGCTAGAGGTATCAGAGGTTTGGTCCTCCTGGACGTCAGTGTCCTTTACTTCTTCATTTGACATAGTTTTGTCTATAAGTCATTTGTGTGGGTTTTGTCCCAAAAACAATTAAGTTATTCAACGTGACAATCTGCGTAGAACGTTCCAGCCATGCCTGTATATGCAGCCGATGATGTGGAATAATCTGCATCGCCCTTTGATAGATTTTGGTCATCAAATGATACAAGTAGGTATGTGCCAATTGGCCATCTCCATGAACTTGCAGCATTACCACCCTGATCTACACTATCAAATAAAACTGCGGTACCAGTTGCGTGAGTTGACGATGCAATAATACCATTCGTGCCAACAGCATCTCCAGAGTGTGCAGTTCGTGATGTTGATGTTCCAACCGAGAACGCAAGAGAATTACCCGTTGCTCCATCACCACCGGTTCCAGAACCATCAGTAATGTTAATCTGGGCGTTATCACAAACTTTGTTTGTTCCTATGTTGAGAATACGTGCTAAACCGCCAGGGGTTGTAGTCGCCCCCGCAACAAAGCCCAAAGGAACCGACAAAGCATCACCATATTCAAGCTCGTTTATGGTAACATACTCACCAACGCCCGTACCAAATGTAGGCTCTTCTGGGTCTGATGCCTCAAAAAAGTTGTAGACACCACCATCGAACACACTAACGCCAGGAACGCCTTGCCCTACGGCCCATGAACCAACACCCAATACAGCAACCAGTGCTAAAAGACTGTATAATACCTTGGTTTTTTTCATGCTATTTTTTCTTACTTACTTTTTTAGTGGAGGTTCGACTACTCCCTCTTTTTACCTTTGTCTCAACTTTTGAACGACGCTTCCGTTTCTTCTTTTTGCGTTCGTCATTCAGCTTCTCAGCTTCCATGTCTATCTGGTCTTTGAGAGACACCAGACGAGCCTCATGCATCTTCGACATAATGTTATATTATGTTAATTAGCGAAATGTTATTGTTGATGTACCCAGCGATCCCTCAGTAACATCTAATACCAAACCACTTGTATACTCTACGTCAAAGACATAGGTTCCAGCGGCTAGGTTTCTGGTTATCCGAGCTAACTGTTGCGTTGAGCTTGACTGACCAACCGTTCCAAAGCCCGTTGTAAGAACCTCGGTACCAGTTGCATTGTACAGTACAAACTCTACATCACCAGCTTTGGTGATAATTACGGAACCAAGCGATCCCCAACCCTTTCGGATAAGTTGATCTGTCCACTCACCGGTCCCCGATGGGGTGGTGGTAGCTTGGTACTCATTACCAACCGTTACACTTCCAAGTTGTGGGCTCCCGTCTTTAAGGACGAGAACAGCCGCTGCTGCTACTATCCCCAGGAATACAACCCAGATTAATGTATTGCTTGTTTTCATACTATCTTCCTTTATTAGTTGTTTTATTCTTCGACTTTTTATCTCCATACGAGGCGATGTCCATGAGGACTTGCTTTAAGATTTTCTTAGCTTCCTCTGTTGCCCTGAACTTCTCCCCTAGGATTTGATTGTCATCTGTCTTGTGAATATCTGGCTGATTACGCTCTATCTTGTCATCTACGGCTCGTTTCAACGCCCTCATCATGAGTTCGTCATCAGCTATGACCCGTAGTTTATCTTTTAGAACCTCGTTCATTGTGCTGGATTAGGCTGGCTAGCTGTTCCCAAGCCCTCTATTGATCCTGTTGCTACTGCCTGTGGCTGTTGTAACTGTGGCTGCTGATTAGTCGGTCGTGGGCCAATGGTCAACGGATTCAATCCAGAGCTTTCCAAGATTACGTTAATGAGCTTTGCCATCTCTGGGTCTTCCCGTAGCTCTGGAGCCGCCAGATACTGCCTCAAGACGTTCACAACCTTATCGGTCATTAGTGCTAGATTCTTCTGCTTACCGGCTATATTGGTCATTACGGAGATGCCAAGTCCTTTCATCTCATCTTTTAGTATCTTGAAGAACCGCTTACTGCCTTGGTTTACAATGTCCTGCTTTACAGTCTCCTCGTACAAAGCAACTACGTCATCATCAATGTCCTGCAAGCTCATAACCATCTGTTTCTTGAACTCATTAACCTTTTGGATCATAACCTGTTCAGCAACAACCTCTACCTCATCAGCTGATAGCTCTTGCATAAATACCTGCTCCTTAACAACTTCCTTCTCAAACGCTGGTAATATCCAATCTCGGTAGATTTCATCCATGAATACAGCGAGCTTACCCTGTCGGTATCTATGAAGTCCTTTGCCCTCAATAAGCTGTTGTTCATAGAGCTTAAACGGAGTACCAGAGCTTGGCTCATCACCTGTTAATGGGTCTGGAGCAGCTCCTACAAGCTGTGCATGTTGCCAGAACCGATCTACAGACTCGTTAAATACCCCTATATTACGAGGGTAGGTGTTAATCTGCTCAATGCGTCTTCCCTCTTGCAAGCTAAATACCTCATTGTTTTCAGCATCATTCAGGTTATTTCGTGACTTAAACGACGGATCATCGCTCCAGTGTAAGGTTTTAGCCGCTGCATCGACCNNGTCCATACTTGGCTCTCAAACAGCTCCTCTACACCGCCTCTTCCTAACGCTCTGTTACGAACGTCATCACGCTTTAAGAGCTTAAATACCTGCTTCGGCATCTTCTTGCGGAATAGCGTTACACCGGCTTTCTGACCCTCTGGATTCATGTACTCAGCAACTACCTGTATCTGCTTAACGTCTTTCCTGGACTCTCCATGAATATCCTCATCATTAAGCCACTCTACAGGTAGGTTTCCATGTACCTCAAAGACATCAACAAAGTCTTTATCTTCTTTCTTTACAAGCTGGATAAGGGCTTCTACGTCTATGTCAGACCCTTCTGTGCCCCAGCCAAACTCGTCTACCTTTTCTCTCAATTCAGGGAAGCTCAACCTATGATGAATACCAAATGGATTGTTCATCAAGTCATTCTGATTACAGAACGCTATGGTTCTAAGATCAACAACCTCTGGTCTTGCTCCCTTTGTTTTGCGTACTAAAGTGCCACCATACGACCCGTATGACTCAACCATCTCATCAATAAATGTGTCGAGTTCATTTTCTAGAGCCCATGTCGTGTGGTACTTCTTGACCAATAACGACTTAAAGTACTCGTCTGGATTGTCAACGAACAGCTCAATGTCCTTCACGTCAAACCCTTCAGTTCTAAACTGAATGTTAAGGATTGGTAGGATTATGTTCTTGAATGGTCTGAGGCTTCTGTTCGTGTTGTCTTCCTCAAACTGGCTGTTTAGGTACAAGAAAGACCGTCTAAGATGGTCTCTCATGTTCCAATCCCAACCCTCTTCAATCTCTACGGGCTTTCTATACTTCTCTCGTTCCGTCGTTATGTAGTCGAATATCGTCTCCATTATACACGTCTAACTGATCTTCGTGTTGCAAGTCTACCATTAACACGTGGCAAACTTGGTAATGTTGGTGTAACCGGTCGTGTTGGTCGTGTAACACCTGTTCCCAACGGTCTTACTGGTCTTTGTGGTCGTGTAGGTCGCGACGGCCGTCTTCTGCCTGGAGGTGCTGGAGCAACCCTACCGGCCCTATCACGATACCGGCCTTGTGAGTCAAATCTTGGCATATAAACTTACTTACTGCTTAGGTACAATCTTAATGTTCTGTTCTACCGTTAAGCGTAACCCCGCATCATCGAGGATTTTGTTGATTGCTGCGACAGCTTGCTTCTGCTTGCTTGCCTCAGCCTCCATGTCAGCCCGTACTTTAGCTTCAATGGCTTTTTTATCCTCCTTAGGTTGTTTCGCCTCTGGCATTATTTTGGAATGTTAGATTTGTTATTTGAATCTACTAATAGTTCAAGGAATTTAGCTTGCTGCATCCGTACTATCTTGTTTGACGCTATCTTCCTCATCTTCGCCATGTTGTACAGATGTTCGTGCTTCTTCGTCCCCTTGTGGACTGTCAGCACTCCCTTCCCCTTTATCTGATCCCACGTCGGCTTCAGTCTCCCCAGGGCTGCCATCAGAGTCGTCCCCTGACCCTCCCATTTCTTCCCCATCGACTTCAACACCACCCGATACTTTGGCGTTTTCTTCGTTGGTTTCGTCTGTGAGTCTTTCATACGCTGTTTCAATGTGTTTCTTAAGTTTGTATAAATCCCATAAGGACAATTTAGGCTTCTTGATTACGTCCTTTAGGAGCATCGCTCTATGGTCTAATATCGGAGTAATCTCGTTACAGTTCTCCTTATCGGTCATGATTATGTCTAAATATATCATTGTAATGCTTTTTTTAGCTCTTCAACCTTTGCCGGATCATCTAGCCAGTTGTCTGGTGCAAAATTCTGGCTATTACTTGGATTTTCATAGGGGTTAGCCTCCTTTTCTTTCTTCCACTCAGCTAACTTAGCTATTAAGATGGGATTTGTGGTTGCTACTGGCTTACCTACTGCATCGGATACCAGTTGGTCTATTTTAGTCCCCTCCTTCTTAGGCACAACACCTCTGGACCTGATATTGATTAAATCCTCCGGCTTTAGGTCGTCTGACATATTATCTTCCTTTGTTAATTGTCTTCTCTTTTGCTTGATAATTTAGCTCTTCTTCAAAGATACGATCCCAGTATTCCACCTCTTTCTTTAACCTTCCCAGCGTCTCCATAGCATACCGTATAGCGTCTAAACCATGATCATTTCCCTTTACTGGTTCATTGGGTTGTATGTACTTTCCGTCCTTATCTTGAGCCCATAGGTAGTTTCGATACTCNNNNTCTATGCTCTTTGGTTCTGCACTATCTGCCATAACAAGCCGGTCTAACTGTTTATCTCCTTCGATAAGCTGCTTAAGGGTGTCTACAATATCCTTGTTTGACATGCCCTTCTTGTATACGCACTCATCGAATATCCACTTACCATTAGCGTACCATATAGCGACAATAGCAGTGGGGTCGTTGGTATATCCGAAGTCTAAACCGTATCGTTCTAGCCTTGCCCCATCAGGAATCTCATCTATTAAGTCCCAATGAGTGTAAATCCGACCCTCAATGTCACCCAGTTGACCCAAGCCGTAGACTTTCCACCAATTTTTATTCCACTTATGCGATTCAATATCCTCAACAATTCTGGGGTCAAGAGCATCTAAACAATCTTTATACGTTAAAGTGAGAAAATCATGATCTCTCTTGTCTTTTATATCGGTATAATACCAAAACTCATGCGTTGGATTGAAATCAGCCCAAATAAACTTCTTGGTTCGGACAATTAGCTGATCTGCTATATCAAACGGTATATTATCGCACTCATTCAGGAAGAGCCCGTCACGCCTTGGTCCCCTACTTTTTCCGAGCTTATCTACAGACTTGAACTTGATCTCTGTGCCCGATTCAAACTTATATATTCTCAATGTACTATTCCACCTACTATCATTCCAATAGTTGCGATCTACCATAATCCCCTTAAAGTCTCTGATCGCACCGTCGTCTAGGTGGGGTATAGATTCTGAAACAACATCTATCTTTTCATTCTTGTTCGTCTGAGCATAATCTATCAGTATCATTAGAATGCTGTAGGTTTTACTCGCCGATGTTCCACCAGCAATAAACCTAAGCCTCTTGTTCAGTTTCAGTAGCCTTTTCGTTGCTTTTGTTACTATCGCCATTTGAAAGACCCCCTAATAATGGTAATGGTTCCCCCTGACTAGTAAGGTCTATGTTTTGTGGTGCCCTACCAAATATCTGTTCCAAAACAAACCTGAGCATATCAGTTTTACCTGCTCGGGCTTGTTCTTTAGCCTCTTGTACTAGAGATTGTACTTCCTCCTCTGTTACAAAATCACCAAACTGTGGTTTCTTGGTTGATCCCTTGGGTCTTCCAGCACCCTCTCTTTTACCACCTCTCATTGAATGATTTGATTATCTTTCAAATACTTAATAGCTAATCTTAGCTTTTTTTCATCGTCATCAAACAAACCCAACCCCTGATTACATCTACTACACAACAATCCTCGTACCTTACCTGTTGTATGACAATGATCTACTGCGAGTCTTTTACTATTGTCTTTTCCTTTACAAATAACACATAAACCACCTTGTTCTTCCAAAATTCTTTCGTAATCTTCCAAAGTAATACCAAATACCCGCCTAAATCTAAGGTCTCTTTCATTCTTTCGATAACTACGAGCCTTTTCCGGATTAGCCCTCTTCCAAGCTTTTGACTGAGCCTTTTTCTTCTCCTTATTTTTCAAATAATACTTCCTGTGGTATTCAGGGTTGTACATAATACAAGTATAACACAAAACAGCCTATTTTACAAACACCGGACCACCGCAATCCATGAATCGAGAGCCGTATATAGCCCGCAACGCTATATCATGCGAATGGTCAAGTG
>JABAHS010148247.1_pt1 | contig 17745 bp, 17 predicted proteins | sample 7062111 | NCBI WGS metagenome assembly JABAHS01 (sample SAMN14534600, study PRJNA622989) | marine sediment metagenome | biome: marine biome [ENVO:00000428]; feature: marine pelagic biome [ENVO:01000023]; material: deep marine sediment [ENVO:00002113]; isolation source: pool of 4 deep marine... | reverse complement strand
AAAGACGACATCATATTTGCGGATCGAAATAATCACGCCAGCATTGTCGACGGTTGCAGACTTTCCTTTGGCCGTGTCGTGAAGTTCAAACATAATGATATGCGCGATTTGGAGCGTCTGCTTAAAGCGAGCAAAGATCAGGGCAAATTAATCGTCGTTGACGGAGTTTTCAGCATGGAGGGGAACCTCATCGACCTTCCTGCTTTGGTCGAGTTGACGAAGCGATATGAGGCGCGAATTATGGTGGACGAAGCCCATTCCATCGGTGTGTTTGGCGAACATGGCCGCGGAGTTTCGGAACACTTTGGGCTGGGGGATGAAGTGGACATTCTGATGGGCACATTCAGTAAGTCATTTGCCTCCCTGGGAGGATTTATTGCATCAAATGCACGGGTGATCGATTATATTCAGCATCATTCTCGCCCCCTGATTTTTTCCGCGAGCATGCCGCCCGCCGCAGTTGCAACCGTCATCGCTGCCCTGGACATCATTGAAAACGAACCTGAACGACGGGAAAAACTTTGGCGCAATGTGAAGAAAATGAAGTCAGCCTTTGACGAGATGGGATTTGACACCTGTGGCAGCGAAAGTCCTGTGATTCCCATTGTCATTGGAGACATGATGGACACGTTTGTCTTTTGGAAAAAGTTGTTCGATAATGGAGTTTACACCAATCCTGCCATTCCGCCAGCGGTGCCCCAGGGCCGATCCCTGATCCGAACCAGCTACATGGCGACTCACACGGAAGAAGAACTAAACAAAGTTTTGGACGTTTTCGAAAAGCTTGGGAGAGAGTTCGGTTTAATTTAAAAGACGGCAGGCTGAAAATTGAACACAGATTTAAATCAAGGTCGTAGATATTTACTACGGCCTTTTTTTAGATTGAATCTGAATTAACGTTTGTAAAGAAACGTTTGAATGCATTTGAAGCGCTAACTTTTCGTTGCGCAGTGATGCTCATCTATTTATATTTCCAATATGGCAGTGAACTGTGTGCACTGCAAAGGAAAAATGGAACGCAAAACTGCTCCTTTTCAAATTGACCAAAAGGACTATCATTTGACTCCAGACCAAATCCGAGCGTGGGCATGTATTCAAGGCGGCGAAGTCTAATTTGAGGCAGCTGAAGTAGATACAATTCAAGAAGTTATTCGCCCAATAGACGAATGAACGAAAGAACGTCAAATTGCAGCCTGAATTTATGAATCGCCAAATTTCTGCAACTACCCCAATTCTACTCAGACACTATTTGAAATTGTTACGATTACAAAGCCGTGTTAAGTTCCGGTAAAATAAATAGTGTACCTAATTGCAGGTTTCTCATTCCTGTCTGATTTTCCAATCCGGGTTAGATTGTCTCGTGAACTGAACTAACAATTGTAGAAAACATGAGCGTTGAAATTTCCAAAGTTCAATCCAAAAAAGACTTAAATGAATTTATCAAACTTCCCTGGAAAATTTACGAGGACGACTCCAATTGGGTGCCACCACTCATTATGGATATGAAGAAAATCCTCAACAAGAAGAAGAATCCTTTTTTTGAGCATTCCGAGGCCGTCTTGTTTTTAGCGAAAAAAGACGGTCAACCGGTGGGCCGGATAGCAGCGATTCTAAACAACCACCACAATAACTTTCACAATGAAAAGACCGGATTCTTTGGCTTTTTCGAAAGCACAAACGATACTGAAGTATCCGCGGCGCTGTTTGATGCAGCGGTTGCATGGGTCAAAGAAAACGGCATGACTCAAATCCGCGGGCCCATGAATTTCTCGACCAATGATTCCTGCGGCGTGCTATATGAGGGCTTTGATTCGCCAGCGGTCATCATGATGCCTTATAATCCATCGTATTATTTGAGTCTATTGGAAAACTCCGGGTTTCAAAAAATCAAAGACTTGTACGCATACTACTTCAATCGTGATATGCACATACCGGAACGCTTCGAATCCATGGCCAGGCGAACTCACGCAGATAAATCCGTTCGTTTCCGGACAGTCAATTTGCAAAATTTTAAAAATGAAGTGGAAACCGTGAAAAATATTTATAATGAAGCCTGGGAATCCAATTGGGGGTTCGTGCCGATGACCGACTCGGAATTCCTGCATCTGGCCAAGGACTTAAAGCCGGTCGTCGATCCGGACATCGTTTTTTTTGCCGAGGTAAATGGCGAATCTGCCGGCTTTTCTTTGTCCATACCGGACTACAACCAAATATTGAAAGATTTGAACGGACGCTTGTTTCCTTTTGGTATTTTCAAGTTGCTAAAGAATAAGAAGAACATCACCAGGATCCGGGTCATTACCCTCGGGGTGAGAAAAAAATTTCAGAATAAGCGCGGCCTAGCCCCGACCTTCTATTACGAAACTTATACAAGGGGAAAAAACAAAGGCTATTCTATCGCTGAATTCTCCTGGATTTTAGCAGATAATGTTCTAATGAATCGGGCCTTGCAGGCACTCGGGGCGAGACTCTATAAGAAATACGCAATTTACGAGAAGGCTATTTGAATCAGTCGTACCAATACAAAATTCGTCCGCACCCTTCGCAGGTGAGCACTTCCTTATCACTGCGCCCGCGGGTGAAAAGTGAGGTGGGAATGCGCATAAAGCAACCGAGGCAAACGTCGTCCTTGACTGGAACGATCGGGCGCTTGTAGCGCTTTTTCAACAGATTGTAACGCGACAGCAAGGGTTTATTTAATTTCTTAACGATTTCGTCCCGTGCTCCTTGCAATTTTTGTCTGCCATCAACATCAAAGCCCAGCGCTTTAACGTCTTCGATGTCTTTTATCATAATGTCCAAGTCTTGAAGCGCCACCAGCAAATCAAGCTGCTTATTTAACATTTACTTGCCCCCTTTAAAGACTTCAACGAATTCATCATACCTCTCAACTTTCAACAATTGTTTTCGAAACTTGCTGTCGCTGAGTAATTCAACGAGTTTTCCTAAAATTGGCAAGTAGCGATTGTTTTCGTCATGAGGAGGGGCCATCACCATAAAAATCAAGTGTACAGGCTTTTTGTCCACTGCCTCGAAATCCATGCCCTCCCCGGATTTTCCGAAGGCTATTTTAACCTCAAGCACAGCAGTTGTTCGTCCGTGCGGAATGGCAACACCTTTACCGATTCCTGTGCTGCCCAAAGTCTCACGCTTTTTTAACAACTCTAAAACGAGGTTCTTTTTCCGAATTATTTTACTTTTGACGAAACGATTTGCAAATTCTGCAAAAGTGTCTTCTTTGGTCTTGGATTTCAGGTTTGGGATAAACAGGTCTTCGCTGAAATAATGTATCAAATCCGCACGTTTCATCCCTTCTCCTTGCTTGAGTTTCCGGTCTGAATCTTTGTTAGTCCAAACTATCTGCATTTTCAATAACCTCTCTCAAAGCAGGAACAATGTACAAACTATCCAAATCTACGTTCACTCTTAATTCATTGGCGATAATCTGTATCTTTTTCTTTGCGTTTAAAGCCTTATTAATAATGACTTGACTTTTTCCATGGTAGCGATACAAGCCGCCAAAAAAATCGCCGTTTTCGTAACGTACCTCAATACCAAGGTTATTGAGTAACTTTTCCAGGTTTATTAAAATATCTTCATCATTCATGTGAGTGACTTAGATGTTGAGTTTGACTAAATGTATTGATCGAGCTTTCTTCTTTTGGCGACGTCCGCTAATTCCTTCACGTCCTGAGCGCGTTCCCGTGGGCAAATTAACAAAACATCACCCGTATCCACAACGATTAAGTCATTTACTCCCATCAAAGCAACACATTTGCCGGGGGCCTCTACATAACAGTTCCTGCTGTCTTTAATGATATGCTCTCCTACTAAAACATTGTCGTCTTCGTCTTTCTCCAATATATTGTAGACTTCATCCCAACTCCCGAGATCGTTCCAACCGAATTTTCCTTTTATGACAACCACATCTTCCGCGTGTTCCATCACGCCATAGTCAACGGAGATGCTTTTGATTTGGCAGTAAACCCGTCTAATGGTCTCCTCTTCTTCCGGTGTTCCCAACACTTCTTTAATTTCCATAAGACCATCATACAAGTGCGGCAAGTGTTCTTCAAGCTCACGGAGTATGCGCTTGCATTTCCAAATAAAAATGCCGCTGTTCCAAAGGAAATCGCCGCTGCTAATAAATCTTCCAGCTGTGGCCAGATTGGGCTTTTCCGCAAACGTTTTCACTTTGAGAAGGGTCACATCATCAATAACTTCCAATTGTTCGTTGAATTGGATGTACCCATAACCAGTAGACGGATAGGTCGGCTCAATACCCAGGGTCACCATTGAATCCTTTTCACGCGCAACTCTTGCGCCGACCCTCAGCGCATTGATGAACCGCTCATCGTTCTGGATTAGATGGTCGGCAGGCAGCACAATCATAACCGCTTCTGGATCAATTTTCTCCAAAAGTAGCGCAGATAGGCCGATGCACGGAGCCGTGTTTTTGCCTTTAGGCTCCACAATTAGATTTTTTTCTGGCAAAGAGGGCAACTGCCTTCTTACTTCATCCTTCTGCTTTTCATTTGAAATTACGAAAATCTGATCCATGGAGAAAAGCGGACTTAATCGATCGACCGTATTTTGAATTAATGTCTTCTCCCCCAGAATGTTGAGAAGCTGCTTCGGGTGCTTTTCGCGACTTTTTGGCCAAAACCTTTTGCCGGCACCGCCTGCCATAATTAGGGCGAACATTTATCATACCTCCAGACAGCAAATATCAAGACAATTTTGATGAAACTTCCAAAAAAAATGCCATTGTCGATCTGACCCGCCAAGAGTCATTTCACACAACGGCACAATCAAAAAATACAGCAAATTGCTTTTGGTTCTTCTAAGCTTCAAAGTCTTATGTCGATTTCTTCTATCGAAAAGTTATTAAATGATCCAGCCAAAATCAAGTAAATTTAATTTTAGATTTAAACGCCGAAAGCGCGGCTTTTCTCAAAAATACCGGATTCGCCCTGAGAATTTTCATCACGTTCTTACGTGTAAACTCACCTTTTAAAATGACGGGAAGCAGTTCGGGCGGAAGTTTGGATAAGGTCTCCAAACGATGGTCCCACTGTTCATCCCTGTATCGGGCGATCCGATGATTGATGTACTCCCCTGCTTTGAATACTTGTTTGTACTTTTTTTTCCACACCCTTTCGAACTTACGCAGGAAGTCTTCATCAAAACGTTTCCTGGAAATGGCTTCTGCGGCGACCCCACCGGCCATTCGGCCAATATCGATGGCAAAACGAATTCCCTCACCCAGCAGCGTCGAAACGAGGCCGCCGGCATCCCCGACAACCATAACTCCATCAGAGACGGTTCTCTGGAGAAAGGTTTCGCTTGGGATAATACCTCTGTGATATTCAATCCGACTGACTTTCGAGAGTGCGCCATTGAAAATATCGGCCTTCGACAGGATCTTCTCCAGGAGCATTTGCGGGTCCTCAGATGTATCCGGATGAATAACTCCGACACCTAAACGCACGCGCTGATGTCCATGTGGAAAAACCCACCCATATCCCGACGGCGCATATAGACTTCCGAAAAGAAACGCCACCCGATCTTCGGGCCAATGAGGTGCAAATAAATCGTACTCTGCACCAACGCCGAGTCGTCGGAAGCCCTTGCTTAAGCCCAGTCTTCGTGCGATCATACCTGCACAGCCTGTTGCATCAATGACAAGGGGAGCCTGGACACGCAATGTATGCCCTAAGCGTCGAGCCTGCAGGCCAGCAATTCGGTCCTCTTCAAAAACGGGATTCAGAACGGTGGTGTTCACAAAAATCTCAGCGCCTGCGGCCGACGCTAATTCGGCAAGATATTGATAAAGTCCCCGCACATCGAGAATACAGCTTGGAGGCTCAACATATTTGAATGTGACTTTCCTGTTTGGAGAAATGAAAACCCCCTCGCGAATGGGATGCATGAAAGCTTCGGGAACATGCAGCTTTCTTAACTCGTCGATCCAACTCCCACCGCTTGTGTGAATCGGATAGCCTATTTCTTTACTTTTTTCAATGACTGCGACTCGAACGCCGGTTTTTGCAGCAGCACAGGCTGCCGAAAGACCCGCCGGTCCCGCACCGGCAATTACAAGATCAAAATTCATTTTGAGGGATGGCTGTAGAAAAAAATAAGGCACCCGAACAAAATCAAGTGCCTTAAAAAACTGTCAATCGTAGTGTCATTTAAGTTAGGATAGAGCCGTTTCCAATTTGGATTGGATTTGATTTTTGGGAACCGCCCCGATAATTTGGTCTACAACCTCTCCGCCCTTAAAAATTAAAAGAGAGGGGATGCTTCTGATGCCATATTTGGCTGCGACGTTCTGATTGCTATCAACATCTAACTTTCCGACCTTTGCTTTGCCTTCATATTCATCAGCTAATTCGGCTACCGAAGGTGCGACCATTTTACACGGTCCACACCACTCCGCCCAAAAATCCACCAACACCGGTACGTCTGATGAAAGCACCTCAGACTCAAAGTTGTCATCCGTCAATTCAATGGGTTTCGCCATGTTTAAGTCTCCTTGTCATTTACGAATCTATTTCTCGGACATTCTGAATAAAAAAAGATAAAAACCTTTTGTCAAAATATCAAGGGTTTTTAAGTTACAGTTTTAGGTTACAAATTTTTCGCATAAAGTATTCGATAACGTATGTCACCCTTTGTGAAATTGAAAAAACGAAATAATCGAGATATATAAAAACCCGAATTGGAAAAGAACGAAAAACGGTATCGACATGTAAACTTGATGTTTTAAGGCAAAATACACGCTGAACGTGAAATAGATGCCTAAAATGAGCTCAAGAAATGGTAGAAAGTTCTTCTCGGCTACATAAATCTTGTTGCGCCAACCGTCTCCCTTGGACTCGATTTTAAACTTTGGAGTGCGCTTGAATTCTGTCTTGTGGTTGATGAGGGCCTCGAGGACCGCCTTGCTGTTGTTAACAGAGAGACCGATGGCAAGCGCAAATATGCCAGGAATGTACCTCAGACGTTGTCGCCAATTTGAATAGACTTCCCTCTGACAAACCAAGTAAAAAACGAAAATGGAAATCGTTGCTGAAAAAAATAGAAGTAAGTAGATAAAGATAAAATTATGTAACCTTATATTAAACAAAATAATCGAGACTGGAAAAATCAAAACAGAGGGTACCGTCATCAACAGATAACTAAAATTGCTCACCAGGTGAACCACTGCCTCCCATTTCACTTTGAGTGGCAGATCGCTTTTGATAATCTTGGGCAGCAGCTTCTTAGCCGTTTGGATTGAGCCTTTGGCCCAGCGATGCTGCTGAGATTTGTAAGCGTTCATTTCAACCGGAAGCTCCGAAGGGGCGACGACATCGGGTAGATATGCAAATTGCCAACCCGCAATCTGCGCGCGATAGCTCAAATCCAGATCCTCCGTCAATGTATCATGTTGCCAGCCACCAGCCGACTCAATGGCCTTTTTTCTCCAGATACCAGCCGTTCCGTTGAAATTAAAAAACCGACCGGAACGATTTCGAGCGGTATGTTCTATCACAAAGTGACCATCCAAAAAAACTGATTGCAGTTGGGTCAAGAGTGAATAATTTTGATTAATATGGCCCCAACGAGCTTGCACCATCCCAACTTCTTTGTTTGCAAAATAAGGAATGCTCTTTATCAGAAAATCGGGTTTGGGCACGAAATCAGCATCAAAGATTGCGATAAATTCTCCCTCAGCTTTTTTAAGCCCTGCCTCGAGAGCACCCGCCTTAAAACCTTCCCGATTCGTCCTGCGAAGATACTTGATATCAAAACCTTGCCGTCTGAAAAAATCAACCCACTTTCTCGCCACAGCCTGTGTTTCGTCAGTGGAATCATCCAAGACCTGCACTTCAAGCAGAGCTTTTGGGTAGTCCAACAAACAGACCGCCTTCAAAAGCCGCTCCATCACGTACTTCTCGTTATAAATGGGCAATTGAACCGTCACTTTTGGCAAAGAATCGAATTTACCTGGTTTGAATCTTGGACGATTCTTGTACTTCAAATACAAGAACAGCAGGTAGTACTTATGTAAACCAAAAAGCGCTAAAATAGCAATGATAACTGCATAAACCAAAACTAATGAGAATTCAAATCCAGACATTTAAAGCCGGTTGCTCCTCCTTACATTTTTGTTGATCACCGTATAATTAAGATATTTCAACACACAATCAAACAATTGTGTTCCATCAAAATGTTTCAACTAGCTGTTACGTCGGAATTAGACCATGGCGGGACTCAAGCAAAACGAGCTAAATATATAAAACTCGTAACTTCAAGTCAAGAAAATTTAACTACACGGTTAGGATCGGATTATTAGGATGATTTCGTTGAGTGGTAAGAAATTTCAAAAATGTGAAGTGCTTCAGAGAGGCAACAGCCGAACGGAGAATCGAACCCTTTTTAAAACAAAACTGTTGTAAAATGATTCATGGCGCAAATCGGATGATTCAAGCAACGAGAGAAGACATATGTATGTAGATTATCGAATCCAAAAAGTAAGAACGTTAGATTAGCTTTCCCTCCTTTTCCTTGTCTGACAAGGGCTTGAGGACAAAGACGACGTCGTTTGGCGCGAGTTTGAAGTCTCTATTCTCAGTATCGTTTTTCCTGATCCGGATCCGAAACATTTTCACCCCTTCATCACCACGATCTCGGAAGATAACCGCTTCATACTCGGTAGACCGATCTTTTAACCCGCCTGCGAGCAAAATACCCTGAACAAGGGTTAGATCTCCCTTAAATTTTATGATGCCGGGCTTCTGAATCTCACCGCCGATGTAGACGTTTAAGTTCGTTCATGGACCTGAAGATTGATCACAGCTCCTGGGAAGACTTCCTGGTACTTTTGAAGCACCATTTTCTCAAGGGAACTTTAGGTAAATCAACCACCTGCAATTCCCCAAGAATGGGCAAACTAATTGTGCCATCCGATTGGACCATGATGTTTGATTAAATTCGGAGGAAGTTTCGAATGTTATTTCTATGATATCACCCACACGCACTTTGTCCTCGGCCGAGTCTTCGCTATTCGTCGACGCAACCTTTAATGGGCAGAACAAGCAGTTAAGAGCAATGTACTAACTAACGAGAAAAAGTTTTTCAACATCGTCGCTCCTCATGCATTTATTTCCTCTTCCCGCATTGAATGCAAGACCGATACCACAGAATGACGAGGGCGGGAATACTTATCATTTCAAATAATAACAAAAACTTACAACGTTAATAAATATTAATATTTTGAAACGATGGAGATCACCATCGTGATATACGTGTATTTTGTTTCAATGCCAGACGAGAAAATATTGTCAGGATGTTGAGTGACAAATGACTTGTAAAGAATCAGCGGGAAAGCAGAGTTGCTCGTGTGACCACGCTTTCGCCAAATTTGTCCTTCAAAGAATCTAACAATTTGGTGAGCCTGTCATCCAACGGCGCCTCTTGATCGAACAACCCTAATTGTTCGCCGGCAACAGAGTTTAACTGAGACAGCCCGATTCCCAGCAACCGCACCCTCAGCGTTTTCTTATCGAAATTCCGGTACAGATCAATGGCAACGGTCTTGATGACTTGTGGAGAATCCACAAAGTCGGAAAGCGTCCGGCTTCTGGTATACGTCGAGAAATCTTCCAGACGGATTTTGAGCGTCAAGGTCCGGCCCTTCAGGTGATGATTTCGCATCAATCGCGACAAATCATCTGCCAATCGGAACAAGGTTCGCTCAATCAGCTCTTCGTCGTCGGTATCTTCCTCGAATGTGGTTTCCTGGCTGATGGACTTTTGCGGCGCATGGGTTACGACGGGGCGCTCATCGATGCCGTTGGCCAACCTCCACAACGCATTTCCCAATTTCCCAAATCTCTTGTTCAGATCTTGCTCCGGGACTTCGGCGATTTGACCGATGGTGGAAATCCCCATCTTCCGCAAACCCATCTCTGTTTTTTTGCCGACTCCCCAAAGTTTGGAAATGGGTAAATCTTTTAGGAAGGATTTCTCTTCTCCCGGATTAACTATCACCAACCCATCGGGCTTTTGCAGGTCAGAAGCGATCTTGGCCAGAAATTTGTTTGGGGCGATACCTATGGAAGCGGTCAGGTGCAACTCCTGCCGGATTCGCTGCTTGATGTTCTTTGCGATCTCCTCGGGACTGCCAAACAGTTTCATGCACCCCGTCACATCGAGAAAGGCCTCATCGATGCTGATTTTTTCGATGACCGGCGTGAAGTCTTGCAAAATTTTGATGACTTGCTGCGAGATTTCCGAATAGCGTTTGTACCTTCCGCGCAAATAAATGCCGTGCGGACAGCGCTTGTAAGCTTGTGAGATGGGCATGGCAGAGTGAATCCCGTATTTCCGCGCCTCGTAACTTGCGGTGGCAACCACACCCCTTCCTCTCCCGTCTTTCGGATCCGCACCTACAATGACGGGTTTTCCGCGATATTCGCTGTGATCCAGTTGTTCGACGGCCGCAAAAAATGCGTCCATATCGAGATGTAAGATGGCTCTTGACATGACGAGTCAAAATATAAATGAGGCAAGTAAAATCGGTGGCAATTAAGTGGATTGCCAATCAACGCCAGCCATTAAATTCGCGACTGAAATATCTTCATCTAATTCAGGCCAGTGCAGACTGATCCCACCACCTCCGATTTCATATTTCTTTCTTTCTTTGGGAGTGGCGTCATGCAGTAATGGAAACCACAAAATCGGCACGCTGATAATCCGCCCATCAGTGAGTGATACATGCATCATATCCTGATCGAACTCGACTGATTTTGCGAGAGCTGTTGTAGGTACAAATGCTCTCCGGAACTTAGACTTAGTTTTTACCATGGTACTCATACCAAGCCTCTCTTAGAATTGTCTCATGCTCTTGAATAATACCTTTAATTTCTGTTAATTCGTGTCCTTTAAAACCATAATTGGCTGCTAATGCAATTGGCTCCAGCCAGAACTTCGCCTCGTCTCCCCCTGACTTTCACATGAATGTGAGATGGTTCCTGACCTTCGTTACTAAAGAAAAAAAAGCGAAAACGTCCGATGCGCAGAACAGTGGGCATAATTTCTCTTTTATATTATGACTTTATTTTCAAACTTTCAACCCGTACAGTTCAAAAATCTCTCTGCACTGTCAAAGAAAATTGTCTGAGAGGTTCGAGATTTCGCTCCACTTGCGTGTATCTGTATTGTGTTAAATTCTCCACATTCAACATGACTGTAAAGTTCCTCAAGGCCACACCCGCGCGAGCGTCGAAGACCTTAGTAGCGACTCGCGGGTCCTCAGGGAAAACTTCCACTTGTTCCTCTTTTAACCGACTGGCAAACCGGAAATCTACGCCGAATTCAAATATATCCGGTCTCCATGTGAGTGAGGCCGTCAAGAGGTGCTGAGGTCGATAAGTCAGGAGTGCATCCGTGTCCAAATCTCTGGGATCGACGTAAATGTAACTGACAACGGTATTGAGCGCACTATTAAACCAGCTTGTGGTCACGTTTATCTCAATCCCGCGAATTCGCGCATCCTGTACATTTCGAAATCTGATGACCGGCCGGTTGTCCTCAAACTCGAATTGCGGATTGATGAAGTCAAAGTATCGCTCCTGGTACACAGCGATATTTAATAACACGTGATTCTTTATGATGGTATTCAAACCAACTTCTGCGGACCACGAACTTTCAGCCTTGATGTCGGGATTGGGGATGACCTGGAATCCGGAGGCCGAGGTGCTCGTAAAAAGCTCAGCAATGGATGGCGCCCGAAATCCTTTCCCGACCGACGCCTTCAGCGTGGTGGTTTCACCTAAACGATATATCAACCCAAACTTTGGACTGACCTGACTTTCGGTGCGACCGGAATCCACGTTGCTGTAGTCAAATCGCACACCACCCGAAAGCGTGAAGCGATCGCTTATCTTGAATTCATCTTGAAGGTAGGTCGCCAAAATGTAGGCATCTCTTGTGCCAAAAAAACTGCCTGCAACCTCATCATAAGTGCCGTCAACTCCAAACGTGATCGAATGATGAACGCTTGGCTCCACATCGGCCTGGTATTCTCCCCGATATCTCTTTGACAAGGAAAAATCCTGATTGTCGACAAAGTCGTTGTCAAAACGATTCCGATAAAAGGAGGCTCGGATTTTATGAGCGAAATTTTGATGCAAAAGCTGACTGAATGTCGTATTTAGAAAGAGTTTCGTGGAAAGAATCGTGTTCTTCTCTTCGCCAACCGGGACACGCAACGGTTGTGGTGGCTCACCCAAATATTGTTGCCACAGAAGGGCTTCGCCATGATCGTCAGAAGCGTAGCTGCCCGTGAGCGTTAAATTCACACTGGTGCTGAATTTGTAATTCGTCTTGCCGAAAACATTCCATCTCAAAAACTGTCCGTTCTCTCTGTATCCTCTGGAATGCCTTCTGCCTGCTGATACGACAAACCCAAGGTCGCCGATGGTATTGGAGAAAAAAACATCCTGCTGATCCGTAAACAGATTATCATCGTGTGGGCTCACGTTTTCCAATGAAGAGATATCGTAAATCCCACCGGACGTTCGAACCGAAAGTTTGGGATCGCTGGACGGATCCTTGGTGATAATATTGAGCACACCACCGATGGCGGAGGAGCCGTACAGTGCTGACGCCGCCCCCTTAACGACTTCGACTTTTTCAACGGCCATATAAGGCACGACATCCCATTTGATGTCGCCGCTATCACCGGGCATGGTCGGCACTCCATCTGTTAAAAGCAAGACACGGCTACCGGCGCCTCTACTAAATCCGGTCGTGCCCCGAATGTTGACCTGGTTCCCGATGAAACTCACGCCCGGGGCATACTTTAATGCGTCTCTGACATCAAAACTGTGCCGTTTCCGAATGTCTGTGGAAGACACGACACTCACGCTGTTGGGCGTCTCAGCAAGACTTTTGCTTTTTCTGCTTGCGGTCACCACAACCGGTGACATTTCAACATAAGACTCCTTCAACTCGAACTGCAGGATGACCGGCACATCCGGAGAAACCCTGACGTTTTCACGCTCTTTGATTCTGTAACCAATCATACTGGCGACGACTGTGTACTCGCCCGGTCGGAGGTTCGTAATTCGGAACTCACCGGCCATGTTTGTACTTGAGCCGAGAACTGTATCTTTAATGAGGACATTCACGCCGGGCAACGGTTCGCCTGTTTTAGCATCGATGACCGTACCGGAAATGGTTCCCGTTTGTGACACTTCACAAAAAGAATAAGGCAGGCAAAGTTGGCTGATTAACAGAAGAAACGGCAGCCCGGTGAACAACCCTTGTCGAGCTACCAGGTGACTCAACCTGTCTGCATTCAGTCCGGTCATTCTTTGGAATCGCATAACCCTCCCTTCTCAGAATCCACTCGGTAAATAATGGACCCGACGGTTCTATCGCGTTCGTTCAATTCGCTTGAAATTTATCGAGGTCCGCAACAACATCAATATTCGGGGTATTTTGATTGTTTTCCACATGGATGACTCCCAACCTCGAGTTGTTTCCTGGCTCAAAATAATTCCCAATGATGCTGATATCAGAAACATCGGCTATAGCGGACAGACTGCTTCCCGCCACAACCAACAGCACATAGTCACCGGCAGGCACAAAGACTTGATAATTTGCTTCTCCCACGTTTAGTGGCAAAACTGCAATACCACAGGGTATAAAATTAAAAAAATTGATGGGATTTTCGATGACGATCACGCCCACGAACTGAATGTCCGGCGACCACTCGCCCACAAATTCGACGTTTCCACTCAGGCTTCCCTTTGTTAAGTCCACAGACAGATTCACGTTTTCCACAATGCTGGTATCGTTTTCCACCACGACTGCTTCATTCAGGTCGGGAATGATGGTACATGGATCGAGCGGGGCATGCACGGCCAGAATATTTGAAATATCCCAAGGCTGATTGCTTTCGCGAAAGATTACGGCAACAATCTCATACGTGTCCGGCTGCAAAGACAGACCGTAATCTAATGATTTCGTGCCTATCCGAATAGGATCACTGAAAATGAAAGTTGCTAAAGGTTCGGAAGGATCCGGCGGAAAACTGGCAGATGCAACCAACCTGGCCTCTGAGATGTTTTCGGGCCAGGCGCCCCGAAACTCAATATGTCCTTTTATGCCGTGACGAATGGACTCGCCGGAATCCTGGAATTCCAATCCACTGTCTAACTCACATCGAAGCGAAACACAACCTACCGTGATTATGGCAAATAAAAAACAGCGGAAAGAAAGTCTTTTGATCATGCACAACTCCTAATTCGACCCAAAAAATCTAGCCGAAAATTCCATTACATCCATTTGTTACCGGACACTTTTTTGTTTTGGACACAGATTGACGCAGTTGACACAGAATTTGGATTGTTTTACTCACTCAAATCAACTAAAAATCAGAATAATCAGCCCGATCAGTGAAAATCTGTGTCCCCAAAAATCTTTGGTTTCTCTGTTTTGAAAAGTGTCTGGTAGCGAATACATCCATTATAATTTTGATTTGCAACTTAAAATATGTGACAAAAAAGTCAAGTGAATTATTAAAATCTCAAAATTTCGAAAATGACTTGATTTTTAAGAATTAATGCAATACTTTTATCCCCAAATTTATTGAAGGATTAAGGAGAAACAGAGACCCAAAGATGGGCAAAGCCAAAACCACGAGAAAGAAGTCCCGAAGCAAAAAGAACATTGTCGTGATAAAGGTCGGGGGGTATATCGATTTTACCACATCCGATGAATTGGAAAAGATCATCGAGTCATTGACAAATGAAGGCAAGTACAATATCCTTATCGATCTCGCGAATGTGGATTACATAAGCAGTCGGGGGTGGAGTATATTTCTGAGCAAAATCAAAGAAATTAGAGACAACGACGGCGATCTCAAGTTAGCCAGGATGAAACCCGATGTCTTTCAGGTCTTTGAGGTTCTGGAGTTTTTTTGGTTTATAAAAAGTTATGAGACTTTAGAAGAAGCGGTCGAAGATTTTGAGGCGGATGTCCCTCCTATGCCACAGTAATTTTGTTCTCCTCAACTTATCGTCAGAAGGACGAGTTCGTAGACAATCAATCCTACGTATAACACCAAGACAGCCAGCAATAGATGTTTCACTTTAATGAGGCCCCCAAGGATGCCGTAGTTCTTTTGGATCAAGAACCAAATTAAGCAAGTACCTGTTAGAATATGTTTTGCCACAATAAATGGGAAAGGTCCGAAACTTAAGAAGAAGTCCATGACCGGATTTATTTCCTGTGCGCCTCTGCTCACCAAATTCAAGGTGGAAACGGCATCTGTAATTGACAAAATGATCACAAGGACAATGGTGACAATCGAACGAAAACTGTATCTATCGACATACGGGTATTTCGCTCGATCTTCCTCACGGCGATAATGAGTTCTGGAACCACGCAAACTTGAACGGGAAATAAGGAGAGGTGGGTTTACTGCTGCGGTCTTTGCGATGGCGTCTCTCTCGCGAGGATATGTTTAGCGTGAAGACAGCATTTTAACTTACAGAGTTAATGATTTCGTAGATTTCCTCATCCTTTAGAAGCCGGTGGGAGGATTTAGCTTTGTTGAAAATAGCGGTAACCCACTCTTTTTTCGGCTCCAAGTTTCTTTTCTTTAACCAATAGACAATGTTAGACTCCCCGCTCATCGGTCCGATTTCAATTTTCTGTTCACCGCCAAACCACTCTGCCGGTACCCCGGAATAGACACGATCCGCCAGCCATTTCGCGCCTTTTCTTTCCGCTTTGATGATTGCAGCGGCGTGCACACCCGTGCCCGTTCGATAGGCATCTTCTCCGATGATCGGGTAGTTCTTAGGAATGGGGAAATTGCACGTCTCGGATACTTTTTGGCAATAAACTTTCAAATCGGACAAATCATGGTCTATCCAGCCCAACAGCTTACAATTCGCTAAAATCAAATCCATCGGTGTGTTGCCCACACGTTCTCCCACGCCTAACGCACAGCCATGAACACGCGTGGCTCCGGCTTCGATGGCTGCGAAAGTGTTGGCAACATCAAAGCCACGATCGCGGTGGCCATGCCAGTCAATTCCCACATCTTCACCGGTTGATTCAACCACTTCGCGCACGTACGAAACCAGATTTTTCACACCGGCCGGTATGATATGGCCAACCGTATCACAAACACAAACACGTTGCGCACCGAAATTGATGGCTGTGGTGTACAGCTTGCGAATATCATCCGGGTGGGCCCGTACGGTATCTTCCGTGACGTACATAACGGGCAAACCGCGCTTTACGGCAAATTCAACCGCATTTTCGGTTTGCCGTAACAAAAAGTCAATGTCCCAACCTTCAGCGTATTGGCGGATGGGGCTGGAACCGATAAACGTGCAGGCCTCGATGGGAATACCAACTTCGTCGGAGATTTCAATAATGGGGATGATATCCGCCTCGACCGTTCGAGCCGCGCAATTGGCCTTGATGTTCAAATTATGATCGGCGATCTCCTGAGCCAGCCGCATGACGTCGGCTTGCGCACGCGGACCGGCGCCAGGCAGTCCCAAGGCCGCGGTGTGGATACCGAGGGAATCCATGAGATGCAAAATCTCAATTTTGTCCTCTATTGATGGGTCCGTCACGGATGGGCCCTGCAACCCGTCGCGCAAGGTTTCATCATCGAACTCAACCGTTGATTTGAAAGATGAGCCCCCCTTTTTGTGGGTATTCCAGTCGTAAATCAGATCGCTTTCTTTTGGGTTCTGCATGATTTTCCCCTAAAATTGACCTCATTTGCCCTGAAAGTTGGGCTTTCTTTTCTCCATAAACGCCTGAGTGCCTTCTTTCATATCCTCCGTGGAAAAACATAAGCCAAACAAATTGGCTTCCAATTGGACTCCTTCATCCAGAGTTAGTTCCATGCCGTGATTGACCGCTTCGAGACCCAATTTGACGGCAACGGGCCCTTTACCAAAAATTGTGTTCAAGAGGTCCTCAGCGGTGGAAATCAGTTCATTCGGTGCCGTCACTTTGTTTGCCAAACCGATGCGATAAGCTTCTTGGGCGTCGATCATATTCCCGGTCAGGATCAATTCCAGTGCCCGGCCTTTTCCAACCAATCTCGGCAACCGTTGCGTTCCGCCATTTCCGGGAATGATGCCCAGATTGACCTCCGGTTGACCAAATTTGGCATTTTCTGAAGCGACCCGCATATGACAGGCCAAAGCCAGTTCACAGCCACCGCCAAGACAAAAGCCGTTCACAGCGGCAATCACCGGTTTCGGAAAATGTTCGATGAGATGCAGGATTTGCTGGCTGGCGATTGAGAATTCTTTGGCGTCCACAGGACCTTTGGTTGCGAGCTCTTTGATGTCCGCACCAGCGACAAATGACTTCTCTCCCGCCCCGGTTAGAATCACGCCGCCCACCTCTGAATCATCTCGAACGTTCAAAAACGCATCTTGAAGCTCATGCATGGTTTGCCAATTCAAGGCATTCAACACCTTCGGTCGATTGACCGTCACGTAAGCGATTTTGTCTTTGGTTTCAAAAAGAAGATTTTCGTAGGTCATTCTATCCTCCGAGATTAACTACCTACTGTCTGACCGAAAATGGCCCTGAAGCGGTCATTCCGGAGTGCTTTAATCGGGGAATCTCCGTGCCTAAAACCAGGAGATTCCGGCTCAACACGATACCAGAATGACGGGTAAAGCGCGAGTTTTCGGTCGGACA
>JABAHS010059623.1_pt1 | contig 17747 bp, 12 predicted proteins | sample 7062111 | NCBI WGS metagenome assembly JABAHS01 (sample SAMN14534600, study PRJNA622989) | marine sediment metagenome | biome: marine biome [ENVO:00000428]; feature: marine pelagic biome [ENVO:01000023]; material: deep marine sediment [ENVO:00002113]; isolation source: pool of 4 deep marine... | reverse complement strand
GCCAAGTCGGGCGCCCGCAACTTCTTCTGCAAACGAAGAAAAGTGCAAGTATAAATTAAATTCCTTAACGACGATAATGATAATTGTGCACGCATTGAACACAAAGGGTTCGCCTAATCGATTACAAGGCAGAGGCCGATGCTCTTTTAGCTGGAAGAAATCATCAGTTTTTAAATCAATTATCGTTGTTGAACTGCTGACAGGCATACTCTTCACCCAATTGCAGGCCAACGAGCTGGCCGTCAGGAACGTACGCTTTTATCAGCAGCAAGACGGGCAGATTATCGTGCTGTACGATCTCATCGCGCAACTCGGCAAGGAATACACGATTATTTTGTCTCTTTTCGCTAGCGATAAGAAAGTCACGATTCCCTTAAATTCAGGCGCTGTTTTTGGCGATGTGGGAAAAGATGTTAGTCCGGGTAGAAACAAAGAAATTCGATGGGATCTGCTTAAAGACAAACCCAATGGTTTGCACGGTCATAATTTTGTCTTTATAGTAGACGCTTACCCGCAAAAGGAACCGAGTCAGTTGCCGATGCTTCTGGGGGTGCTTGGCGCAGTCGGTGGTGGCGTGACCTTTTTAGTTTTGAATTCCGGCTCATCCGAACCAAGCCTTACCGGCCCAGACCTTCCAGGGCCACCGGATTTGCCCGGTTCCCTTTAATAAAACCTCCCTCAATGACTGTCAGATACCGTAAAAATCTCAGTTATCTAGTCTTTTCATCCTGTCTATCGATTATCGTTGCTGCGCAAGCTTTCACCCAGGATTCATCCGTACTAAAGATTTTACGCGCAGAAACTGCCTTTCCTCAAAAGCAAGAGATTTTTGCGGAGAAGGGTTCAAGTGTGCAGGTGTCCGAAGCATGGAAACAAAAACTAGATCCTCTGGGTCGAATGCTCATTACATTGCGGGGAAAATTGACCAAACATACCTCCGGATTTGCAACACTTTTCCGGCAGCCAAACGGTCTGCTCTCGGTTTTTAACAATGAAGATGGCCAACTCAAAGCTGATGTTTTCATAAAACTGAAAAGCGAGCACGATGTCGATAAGCTCGGTAGCTACGGTGTGAAACGACGAGCCCAAATCAAAAAAATCGTCATAGCACGTATACCAATAAATGCATTGCCGACCCTGGCACAACAGAACTTCGTGCAATTTATACAACTCTCCGGACAAAGCCGCTGCCTCAATGATTCCGGTCGCTTAGATATTCGCGCCGAGCAGGTACATTTGGGTAGACAATTGACCCAGGCCTATCAAGGTGACGGGGTCATTGTAGGGTTGCTGGATAGTGGTATCGATTTTACTCATCCCGATTTTAGCAATGAAAATGGCACGCGCATCCACTATCTGTTGGAGTACATTCAGGGAGGCAGCGAAATAGAATGGACAAAAAACCAAATCGACGCGACCCCCAACTCCGTCACGCAACGGGACGGAGACGGGAGTGGTGGCCATGGCACGCATGTCGCTGGCACGGTTGCAGGGGGCGGACGTCTAAATGCGGTTATGCGGGGTATGGCGCCACAAGCAGCTATCATCTTTGTCAAGGGCATTCGCAATCCCCAAAGTAGGGGCTCTATAGCGAATGCAGACATCGTGACGGGATGTCAATATATTTTTCAAAAAGCATCGGCAATGAACAAACCGGCGGTGATCAATTTGAGTATTGGCACTCACCTTGGACCTCATGACGGTACCAGTCTGTTTGAGCAATCGCTTTCCGCATTGATCGAACCGGGAAACATGATAGTGAGTGCTGCTGGTAATGACGGCCACCTTTCCATTCATGCTGGAGGAACGATTACTCCCAATGTGACACACGAAACTTTATTGCTGATTGAGCCGGGAACTGCTGGTGCTCTCCTGGATATGTGGTACGAGAGAGATCTTCTTTCCGGCTTTGCAGTGGGGGCGTATTCGGTGGACGAAAGCGGCTCCCTGAGCTTCTTAGGGGCCACTGAGGAAGTCAGAGCAGGCGAGTTTCTGGATGTCACTCCTTTGATGAGCGGCGATGAAGTCATAGGGTACGTTGCAATTGACGCCCAGACGATAGCTGAGCCAAATAATGGCGACGGACGGGCTGTATTCCTGGTCACCAATAACGGTAAGCCGACAATAGAGATCTCTGACGTGGTTTGGACCGTGATGTCTACAGGATTAAACAAGTCCGGGCGAATGGATATGTGGGTCGTGACAGGAGGCAGGTTCTATGACCGAAAAGTCGGCCTTGAAGGTGTAAAGGAAATACCGGGAAACACCGATTACACTGTAGTGATGCCGAGCACGGCCAATGAGGTGTTGGCCGTTGGCGCTTATGTTACCAAAAACATGTGGTTGAGTGCAGATGGCAATCGGTACAATAAACTCGATCCGAATCCCGACGATCCAGACAATCGCATCGTGCCGGAAGTCGGACAAATGGCATTCTTTAGCAGTAGGGGTCCCACACGCGATGGACGCATATCCCCGAACATCGCAGCACCGGGGGAGTTCATTTTTTCCTGTCTATCTTCACATCTAACACCGGGCATTGGCTTTCAAATCGAAAACGTTTTGCAGGGTGGAGGCTATCACGGCTTTCAAGGAACGAGCATGGCAACGCCTCATGTGACCGGCACAATTGCCTTGATGCTACAAGCCAATCCCAATTTAACCTATGCTCTGGTGCGCCAATTCCTCCAGGAGACTGGCCGCACCGACAGTTTTACCGGAAGTGTTCCGAACAACAGATTTGGTGCGGGTCGCATCGATGCGCTGACTGCGGTGCAAAAAGCTGCTGCATCAGAGGCCAATTCATTTCCGGTGCTAATACACATTCCTCCCGTGGCAGGCGAGAGCGGAATGCGTGTCACGCTCTCAGCCGAAGCCGGAGATAACGATGGCATCGACGCGGTTCATTTGAACTATCGCCGAGGTGGCGATAGGACATTCACAACCCTACCCATGACGATTGTCGATGCGTCCTACAAAAGCATGATTCCGGAAGAGGCAGTCACAACCCGCGGAATCGAATACACCATCGAGGCAACGGATATCAATGGCAACACAACCCGTTCGCCTTTCTCAGGTCTCCATACAATACAGGTTGCTATCGGAGGCGAAGGCGAGCAAAAACCTACGGTCCAGCCGGCCGATACTCTACAAACCGCGTACCGATTGATTTCGATGCCGCTGGATCTTCAGATGAAATCTCCAGGAAATGTTTTAGAAGACGATCTGGGAAGACAGGATGTCAAATCGTGGCGGTTGTTTGAGTTACAAAATGGCAACTGGAATGAATTCCCTAATACCGCTGATTTTTTACCTGGCAACGCCTTTTTCCTGATTGTGAATAAAGCAGGTATCAAGATCGACAGTGGACCCGGCATGTCAAACGACAGTGGGCATGCCTACTCAATCCCTATAATGCCAGGTTGGAATCTTATCGGAGATCCGTTTAATTTCCCTGTTTCCACGTCAAAAATCAAGTTTCAAAAAAGCAAAGCCAGACCTATACTGAGAACGTTTAACGGTCAATGGAGCGGCGTTGGGGATGTTGTCGAAATTTTGCCGTTCGAGGGGTATGCCGTATTCAATCACTTATCCTCATCAGACGTTCTTTTGGTCGACCCCAACGCCCCTGCTTCATCTGCTGTGGTTGCGAAAGCGCAAAACAAAATGGCAGCCTCTCAGTGGTCCATCCGGATTTTGGCGCAATGCCAGCAAGCACGCGATTCGGATAATGTCGCAGCAGCCATTCCCAAAGCAGTGGCTAGCTGGGACTTCTTTGACCAGCCCGAACCTCCTGTAATCGGGCAATATATCAGCGTTTATTTTCCACATCCTGGGTGGAACATGCTGACGGATTTTTACTCAATCGACGCCCGTCCATCACCGGTTGACGGTGATGTCTGGAATTTTGAAATACGAACCAATATTCATGACGAAGTCAGGCTGACTTTTGATGGAATACGCAAAGTTCCCCGTGAATTTGAGGTTTGGTTAGTGGATGAGGATTTGAAGCTCTCTCAGAATCTCAGAAAGGCCAATCGGTTTTCCACAGCTCCCCCTCCAAACAATCAATCCAGAAGGCTTCAATTAATGATCGGCAAGCCGGACTACATCCAGCGAAAAATCGAGACATTTAAGGGAATGCCGGAGAACTTTGAACTATTTCAAAATTTCCCCAATCCGTTTAATTCGATAACAACCATTCGCTACGCGTTGCCGCAAGCCGAGAAAGTGACGTTGAGAGTGTTTAACATACTGGGAAAAGAAGTCGCAACGTTGGCCAACGGCGAACTCCAAGAGCGCGGATTTCACACGGCAATTTGGAAAGGTACGGATGATGACGGATTTCTCGTGGCGAGCGGAATCTATATCCTTCGAATTCAATCCGGCTCATTTTCAAAAGCAAAAAAAATGATTTTGATCAAATAGTGTCATATGACTCCCGAAGGAGGATTAACCCCATGCTCATAAGTTACATATTAATGCTCACGTTCCTGGTGCTGGGAAGCTGTAAGTCATTTTCCGGGGAGCATGCACGCGGCCATAGTCTGCCCGGCACATTGGGAAATCCTAGCAAGACTAAGCAAACTGAACATGGACAACCTGAAAACAGGGAAACGGACCTCTCTAATATCACAATAACTAAAGTTGCAGATATTTCAAACGTAGAGGCAGCTCTCATAAATGCCGGGAGAGATCAGGGACTTAATTTAGGAGATACGTTTACTGCGGCAAGGAAAGTTAACGGAGAATGGGTTGTCGTCGGAGATGTCAAGATCATCGAGGTTTTCCAAACATCATCAGTAGTGCGCTTACTTCCACCCCATGATATGAAACAAGAGGAGAGTCCATCACTAAACATAGGAGACCGGTTTTTTTGGAGGAAATAAAGTCTGTACGATTTAAAGGATGAATCTCGCTGAAATCGGTAAGCTTTTGCTCTCGTGATAATAACGTAACAGTTTGTTCCGCTTTTCTTTTCATCAACATAAATTTCCTTGCATTTTGGCAGGGAATTGTTTAATTAATTATACCCTGACACATAATGGGAATTTCTCACCTAAAAAGGAGGAGGTGACATGATGAAACGAACGTTCACAATTTCTTTAGCTCTGCTCGCTATCGCTGTTTGTGCTTGTGCCCAGGAGCAAGCGCAGCAGGGCCCGAATATCGAGGGGGTTTACATCCTGGTCTCTCGCCAATTACCAGACGGCACGACCCAACAGCCTCCGGACATCAAGGGGCTTCTGTCCTACTCAAACGGCTACCGAAATTTCAACATTATCTGGAAAGATTCCACCGGCAACAAGGTTTCAGTCTCCTTGGCTTCATCATATAAGTTAGCAACCGATGAGTATAGTGAGACAAATTTATTCCATGTCAGTACCAACGAGGCAAATAATGAAATCAATTACGACGTTTCGGGGCAGACAGGCAGTTCTCCTGTGACTGTAACAAACGGCCGTATCGAATTTGACTTTCCTCTTTTTGATGAGCCGTCGATAGTCTTTGAAGGCGATAACGCTACGGCAACCGGACCGGGCTTTGTCGATACCTGGGAGAAAGTTAAATAAAATAAAAATATAAAGAAACAAAAAGGGGCTTTGACCGCCAGTCCGCCACCAGACATCCGTTGAGTGCCGGGCTTTTGGGAAATCACTTCTGCGGCAAAGCCCCGTCCATTTTATTTACCATCCCTCCCACTACTCTTGCTAAAGCCGTACCCTTTATTTTTATTTTAGAGACCAATTCAAAACGACGTTATTGCTTTCCGGCCTTGCCGACTTATTTATTCAAGACTCGCTTTTAGCAATACTGCCTCTTCTGTCTTGTCACTATATCTACCGCCATTGTTCGATACACAGGTATGATTTAGAAGTTGGCTGAATTCAATGTGAAAGTTACGAATACGGTGAAGAATAATCACTCAAAACATTTTGGATTCATTACTACAAATTGCCGGTTTTACTTATTTTATTGTTAGAGATAACGTGAATTGCAAAAGGGAGCTAATCGGGATAGGGCGAGCCTCGCGACCCCGCTCAACCGAGTAGAAGGGATCACGCTTGGTGACCCCAACCGCCACACAATGTAGCGTGCGGATTTCCCGCACTACGCTCTTCAAGATGTTGATTTACAGCACAGCATAGGATTTCATTTTGCCATTGGGCAAAATAAGCCTTGTTCGCTGTAACGGATAAGTCTTTGAACTGATGGAACTTATCCCATCGGACACAACTCTCACGACTTCGCCGACAAAGTATCCTATGCCAATAACGTATTCAAGTCAATCATCTGAGCAGCAGCATCTTGCGGGTGAGCACTGCGCTAGCGATAAGATAACGGGCAAGCGGCAACGCAGAGCCGGATTGTGAAAAAGTGCCCAAAACTTGGATTCACTCCAATTTTTGAAAATCGCGCTCCCGCTAGCTTGTGCGGTTACATTTGCGGCTCTGCACGCCCTTAGTTATTATATTATATTAATCAAAGCCGCAAGACCTGGAGAAGGCACCTACGTAGCAATCAGGTGAAGCCGCCTACTAGAGCACCAAAAGCAGCGCAACGCCCCCCACGATCAGCAGAGCCAAAGCCCAAATCAAATCGAAGTTGATCCATTTTTGACGCAACACAGCTAACCCCAACTTCTTGTAGACAATCCAGGCCACGGAGCCCATCACAACCAGCATGGCGAGAGTGTGAACGCTGACGGCCAGGAACAATCCAGTCCCCTGACGTAGATGTACGTCCGGTGACCCACAAATACTGGCCACACCCAATAGTGCCGGAGCCACCATCAACCCAGCCCCGTGGGCTGTGGCCATCAGAAATGACCAGACGAACAAGTCACGCATGCCCACCTTCATGCCAACCCAGCGAGGGTGCCTGTAGTAGTTGAACACTTTATATGCACCAAAGGCCAGTAGGGTGACTGCCGTCAACCACTGCAAGAAGCTTGAAGAGATGAAGCGCATCCCCGCCATGACCATTACCGCCACCAAAGCTATTGTAGTGGCATGTCCGGCCGCAATGGGCAACAGCGACACCCATATAGCTCGTTCACTCCGTTGTTGCAGGCCGACTGACAGGGCAAATAGCCAACCCATCCCCGGATTCAGTCCATGATAGGCCCCAAAGCCCAACATCGCCAGCCAGGGACCGAACGAATCAGGAGGGATAGCAGAAAGTGTCTGTTGAAGCATCTCCACCTTCCAGTCGAACTTGGTGACATCGAGTTTCCCCAAAATCAGTGAAGAAATCGGGATCTAGTTCCATGCCGCCGTTAGGGTCGGTATTTACCTTGACCATCCAGCCCTTCAACTTGTCCGGATAAAACTGGTCATCCCAGGTACTGTAAAGGGAATTGGTAAAATAAACTCGTCGGCCGTCACGGCTGATCTCGACCATTTGTGGGCCGCCTAACAACGACCCGTTACTCTTGGGGTGTTCTTTCTTCTGAACGATGCCCCCGATTTCAACCTTTCCGGTCAATTTCGGATCGAACGGGTCCGAGACATCGTATTGATGTAGCTCGCCGGTCCCCCAACAGGAAACGTAGAGGAATTTGTCATCCAGTGACAGATCAATATCGGTTACCAGCGGCGGCACAGCCTTAAAACTCTTTAATAACGGCGGTAAATCTGCTTCGTCGGCAGGTACAGGCGGAATCGTGACCACCTTTTTCATCTGCCACTTGTCTTTCTCCTTATACCATGTCCAGATTGAAGCAGTGAGGTCTGCCGTGCTCACGACAACGCCGGCAAATCCATAAGTTTTACTGGGCTCGTGGGCTGGCCGCAATTCCAACAACATCTGGTGCTCGGCACCAAGGTCAATGGTCTGAGCAAGCCTCCGTTTGCGGAGATCCCAGAAATGGAGGCGGTGACCGTATTTATTGGCCAGCAAATCCTCTGGCACCAACCCATCTTCAAACTGCTTTGGCTTAGCCCATTCACTGCTCATTAGAACATCATCCGCAAGATGCCACCAGAAGTCGTAGGACAATTCTTGCGAGCCACGGTGGAGTTCCCACGGGCCAATCACCTCAAAGTTGAAATGGTCGAGCAAAAAGATGCCCCCGGGACCATCGCTGCCATTCGCTGAGCCAAGAGCGCTCACATAAATGGCATCCGGGCCGCAGTGAATGGTGTGGGGGCGGCTATAACCTGACTTCGCCATGACTTCCTCTGGCTCAATCACTTTGGCAATATGCGGCCGAATCGGATCTGGTTTTGTGTCAATGATGTAAATGCGTGAGCTGCGCATACCCGGCACAATCAAGTAGCGTCGCTCCAGGTGAGGATGAGGCGCATAGGGACAGAGCGCCGAACTGCAGGCGTTCCAACCAAAGTGATGAAGCTCATCGCCCGCTTGCGGCAATTCAAGGGTGTTAATGATTTGACTGTAGGTGGAAGATTTTGGATCCAGATCGACTGTGCAGACAACATCAGGGCGGTCATTGCGGCCATAATTGAGAGCCACCACGTAGCCGTGTCGCTCGGGGGGAGCTTTCATCGCCATTTTGGGTGATGGATAAAAAGATGGATCGGGTTTCCATTGAGCCATTGTCTTACCCTCCTTCGAAAATTAGATTAATATAATAAATTAATTATGTTTTGAACACCATATCTTAATGTTGTCAGAAATTACGGTTCCAACATAAACAACAGGTCTAACGTTTTGCGCATCACGCCTGCACTATGCTTGAGCAGCGAGCATTTTTCGAGGAAATAACATCCAAGAGACTCCAAGCAGAATTCAAAGAAACGGAGCCCTGCGGTCGCAGTGAATGCGCGTGATATTACGTTAATGGTTCTCCCGGATTTTGTATATTAGGTGAAACCAGTCAATTTAATTAACCAAAACCCGGGAGGTATATCATGCGATTCGCCACCCAGTACCCAGTACTTGGGATAGACCTGCATTCCCGCAGCCTGTATGTCTGTGTCATGGATGAGCAAGGGGACATACTGTTTCATCGTAATATGCCAAACAACTTCGACATTTTCAAGAAATATATTCACTAATATTCATTCATGCATATCTGCCAGAAATGGCTGTTGGCGTTGAATCCAGTTGTTATAATTATTGGCTTAGCGATGCCTGTTGCAAAGCCGGTATTCCGTTCTATCCTGGCCACGCTTAGTAGATGAAATCAGTACACGGCGGCAAAGTAAAGAACGACAAGGTTGACTTAAAAAAGATTGCGACCTACTGCGCTACAATCTTTTCCCCCTGGCCCATCCGTATCCCAGAAAGATGCGTCCGACCCGAGCCAAGAGCATCATGGCGCATCGCTTCGCCGTCACGTCCTATTCTTGATTTGATGTTCAATGACTAATACTAAATCGTTTATTGGCTATAATTTATTGTTTAATGAAGCGTTAGTTGATAACTGAGCTTATCCGTTTAAAATCGATACTCCCTTCGTTATGGGGATAACTTTACCGTACCAAACCTTCCGGCATGGGAATAACTTTAGCCAATTTAGGGTCAAATAGGCCTTCGAAGCGCCGAAAACGGGGATAATCTTCTAAAATGCCAATTTTGGCTGTTGTTTTTCTGTTACTTAATACTATTGAGCAGTCTTTAATTATTAGGCCTGAGTTTCAAACAGCAATTCTTCAAAGGAGTTTCGTCTCGAGCGTTTTCAATGCTCTTTTTGGATCCTTTGGCAGAATAACAGTAAAGGTACTGCCTTTGTCAACTTCACTCTTAACCTTTATTTGACCATGGTGTTTTTGAACCAGAGTATAACTGGTGTATAACCCAAGTCCCGTTTTCACTCGTGATTCTTTTGCGGTAAATGCCGGATCAAATAAACCTTTTATCCGTTCAGACGCAATACCTACCCCGGTGTCGACAATCTGTACATGCACATAGCCATTTTCCATATAGGTGCTTATCGTGATAGTGCCTTCTCCTTCGATCGCCTGGACTGCATTTGTCAATAGATTCATAAATACCTGATTTATCTCACCTGGATAACACTCTACCAGTGGGATCTCGCCATATTCTCTCACCACGCTCGTTTGGTCGTTTATTTCGTGCTCGATCAACGATAGAGTATTTTCAATGCTTTCATGGAGATCAGTTTTTTGATATCCGGCTTCATCCAATCTGGTAAAATTTTTCAAACTATTTAGGATTTTAGCAATTCGGTCGCTTGCGGTCGAAGAAATTCGACTGTTTTTTTTGAGGAGGTTGACAAATTTCTCATACTCATTGCCACTGCTAACCCCGGTGGATGTTTTACTCCTCTCCAAAAACTCCTCCAGTTTAGCAATACATCGCGCCGATACGTCAGCATTACTTTTGATAGCCCCCAGGGGAGTATTTATCTCATGAGCAATCCCAGCGGTGAGCTTGCCAAGCGAAGCCAACTTCTCTGATTGGAATAATCGCACCTGAGTCTTTTCCAGCTCGGCTTGCTCCTGTTTGCGTTTGGTGATATCGCGGATAATCCCCGTTACAAACTTAGCATCATGCGTTTCCCAATCGGCAAGGGTCAACTCAATTGGAAACTCGGTTCCATCTTTGCGCATGGCTTCCAGCTCAACTACCTGTCCGATAATCCGACTTTTGCCCGTCCTCAAAAAGCGATCCAGTCCCTCACGATGTGCTTTATGGTGCTTCTCTGGCATGAGCATGGTCAACGGTTGTCCTACTGCCTCTTTCTTCGAGTAGCCAAAAATGGTCTCGGCATGCTTGTTCCAAAATATAATTCGGCCGGTAATATCTGAAGTGATAATGGCATCATTAGCTGATTCTGCCACCGCTCGAAATCTGGATTCAGAATCTATCAGGGAGTCTTGCGCTGACTGCAGCTTTTGAAGTACAAACTGCAGCTCCTTATTCTTCTCATTCAACTCGAGATTTTTCTGACTGATAATTTCGGCTTCTCTCAGCTTTGCTTTCTCTAACTCCCTTTTGACCAAACGAGAGCGCTGGACACGGTCAATAACGTATACGACTGCCAGAAAAAGCACAAAATAGCCCGCATAGGCCCACCAGCTTTGGTACCAAGGTGCCAGGATTTCAAATCGGAAGTGGTCTTCTCTGCTGAGGTTACCATAGATGTTCTTAGCTCGAACCCTAAAAATGTACTGTCCAGCGGGCAAGTTGGTATAGTCCTTTTGGGTTTCCCTTGTCCAATCGGACCAGTCTTCGTCAAAGCCGCCTAAAAAGTATTGATAACGATTTTCGGATACCTCTTCAAAGTGTGGCACGGTATACTCGAAACGCAGCGCCCTGTTTCTATAAGGGAGAACCTGCGGCATCGGTTTTGGAGACGAGATCCCCCCAAAAATCAACGAGTCTCCGCTAACAGTGGCAACACGACGAATTTGAGTTGGGTAATCTATGCTAAAGTGTTTGGTTATCCGGGAATCATAACGAACCAGTCCGTTACTACAACCAATCCAGATGATGCTATCATTATCTGTATATGTTGTATGGATGAGGCCAAGGTTCATGATGGAACGGAAGCGCTTCTTGTCAATTAAGTAACCACCGCTTCTCTGTGGGATCGCCATCCAGGGTTCTGATTTACCTTCTTCATTTACCGGCCACACAAAGACCTGCCCAAATCGATCCTCTTCGACCCACGCCGCGGATAGAGTTGTGTCTGCTAATTCAGCGGCAATGGTCGAATCGGGGTCGAAGTACTGGTCACCTTCAGTAAAGCGTCTATGCCCCTTCTTTGTCGCAAAAACAACACTCCCATTGATGCGGCTTATGTTGGCAGGACCATCCGGTAACCCGTGGCTTCGGTTAAAACGGTCCACATCCGCATTCCAACCCTTTGAATCATGAGAGGTTAACCTGACATGCAGAACACCCTGAAAGATGGTCCCAAGCCACAATCCGCCATCTTTTTCCTCAACTATTGTACGTATCTCCTCGCCAATCCCCTTGACTCGGCCGGTGCTCGTCCAGCGTTGATTCTCTAACTTTAAAACTTCCATCCCGTTCTTCAGGCCGACATAGACCACATTCGTGTCACGTTTCGATTGATGCAGCACAAAGGAACTCTCGCGCCCGGAATTGACCAGACGGGCCCGCGTCCCGTCGATCTGATAAACGCCATCCGCTGTCGCAGCCAACAACCATTGCCTGACCGATAGAAGCCAAAAACCTTGATTCGAGATGCCCTCCACTGACTTGAAGGCCGGTATATGAATGCCGGACTTCTCAGGGGAAGTATTGAGAATCGATAGATCGGACTCGAGATAATATACCGACTGGCTTGTCGCGGCATATAATATCCCTCTATGCCTGGTTACCGATACAACGTTCCCTTTCAAACCTTGCCGTTCTGAAAAAAATGTGGCCGGATCATGCGCCTGTACCCGGGCAATGCCGGAGTTGAGAGCCATCCAGAGGGTGCCCTGTGGATCGCAGTAGAGATTCTTGACATCCTCATTCCGGAGCCCGGAGGATATGTTTAAGACTTGTAAAACCCTTCCCGTCTTGTCGATGATGCATGCACCGCCACGATATGTCCCGATGGCAAACTTGCCCCCTGGCAAGGCAACGGCTGAGGAGAGAATATTTTCGCGAATAAAGGCATTCACAGGGCTGGCAAAAGAAGAAAAGGTCTTTCCATCGAAGAGGAATAAGCCTTTGGTAGTAAATACGAGCTTCCGATAATGGTCGTATGGCGTCATAGCCACAAAGCCCATAGGATTCAGTCTCTCACTGTCCGGAATCAGCACAAGAGAATCGCCCACTGTTTTCATAAGGCCCTTATCGCGTTCCTCAACATACACCGTATCATTCACAACAGATGACAACGACAACGATGATTTCGACCCCAACACTTTGAGTTGATTATTTGACCAAAGGAAGAGCTTATCGCGCGTTCTGAAATAGGTACCTTCACTTGTACAATGGGTTCGCCATATTTCAGCAAAATCGCGGTCGCCGGGCTCGACTTTCTCCAGAAGAGAAACGAATTGCAGATTACCAACAGAATCAGGCGCCAGATACCCAAAATCCCCAAAAGAACCTGCAAAAACAGTTCCAGTGCTATCCACAGCGACAGAGAGCACCCAGGTCTCCTTAGGCGTTTTAATTACACGCCAAGAGACACCGTCAAATTCCAGAATACCATTGAGGTTTGCAACATAAATGATGCCTCGATTATCCTGGACCATACCCCAATTCATCGGGTTTTCGCCATATTCCTCTGGACTGTAGTTTTGGATGTATGGAGTGCCTAATTCGTTCGGTAGAACCGAGCCCATTCTCTCTTGCGCTGTAACTAGACTCGGCCAATATAGGAACAGCAAAAGGATAAATATGAGACTAATAGTTTTATACACAGTTAGCCATAGTTTGGACATTCCGTATCGACAAATATTTCAGGTTCAATGCAACAAGGCATCCGATTCGATAAAAAGACAAAACTTGTGATAATGTTCAAAACTTAGAAATCACGCCAAAGGGGCAGCGTCCGCGTCAATGCCGATTGTTATACCACGCATGTTAATTTGACGCTTTAGTTTGCTGTTCAAGCTTACGGGGGTCACAAGTCAGAGAGACTCTCACGCCCCTAAAACCGCGACGAGGTCAGCTCATGCGTGGCGTCGGCCCAGGCGCGATCAAAGCGTCTGGCTACAGCCGAGGCTGCCTCAAGCTTGCCCTGCTGCTCGAGCGCGAGCTTCAAGCCGAACAGCGAGTAGCCGTTCTCCGGATTCTTGCGCAAATCGGCAGCATAAATCACCTCGGCCTCATTCGGGCGGCCGGCGTCAAGAAGCATAGCTCCCAGGAGATGTCGCACCGGGAAATACCAATCGGGGGGCTCGTTGTAGAGCAGACCGTCCTCGAGTCGTACGGCCCGCTCGAGATGCGCCAAGCCCTGCAGGGTCTGGTCTTCCGCGTAGGCCAGCTCTCCCAGCACGATCTCCTCGGCGATCGTCAGCAGAGTCTCGGCGGTACCGAAGCCGATGTAATGCTCAACCTTCCCCATCGCCTCGCGTGCCGCGGTAAGCGGGCCCAACTCCAGCCGCGCCTCAGCCAGCCGTTTGGTGTGCACAAACGCGAGGGCTCGACCGTAATGCCAGATGCCGGTCATAAATTGCGACTCGATATCGGGCTTGGGTTCGGCAAGCATCTCATCCCACATCCCAAAGCGAACCATAACAAAGTACGGCTGTGACAGAAACGTTTCGTAGAGCGCCCATACGTTCTTCTCGGCGGCAAGCTCCGGCGGCACCTTATCGACGATCTTGCGCGCCGCTTCAAGCGCCGCCTCCGGAATTCCCTGAACCATTGCCGACCAAGCCATGAAGTGGATGTTGTGCGGGTAGTAGTTAAGCGGATAAATACCCTGAGCGCGGCACTGCGTAATGTAGCTCTCGTCGGCCTCCACGGCCCGACGATTTGCCTCATAGGAATCGCCAAAACGCCCGACTCGCATGTAGATGTGTGACGGCATGTGCACAATATGCCCGGCTCCCGGCATCAACCCACCCAGCATGTCGGCATGCCGTTCACCACGCTCCGGGTGGCGTGCTTCCACCGTGTGGATGTAATAGTGAAGGGCACCTGCGTGCTGGGGATTGCGATCGACCACCGACTGCAGGGTCTCCAGGATCTCTTCGGTATTCGCTTTAGGACTGCCGTCCAAATTCCAGTAGTCCCAGGGACTCAGGTTCATCAGTGACGCCGCGTAGAGTGTTGCAGCATCAAGATCATCGGGGTAACGTTCCACCAGCTTCGCCATGGCGCGGGCGTAGGCCCGATCGAATGGTGCACGATCTGCCGGGGCTTCTTTCGCGTACCGTTCTGCCAGAGCTTCGATGTAGGCCCGTTCGCGTTCAGAGACCTTGTCCTTGAGTCCCACCGCACGCTGGATCGCCTGGTAGGCCTGCGGCGCTACCTCCGGAACCATCGGCAGATTGAGATTGGGGCCCAGGACCAGCGCCCAACCCCAGTAGGCCATCGCGTTTTCCGGATCGAGCCGCGCGGCCTCCTTGAAGGCACGCAGCGCTTCCGAGTGGTTGAAGGCATATGTCAGTCGCAGCCCCTGATCAAAGAACCGCTGTGACTCAGGGCTCTGCGTTGTGACCGGGAAGTGGTGGTCCCCCAGACCCTCAAGCTTCGGCGCGATAGGCCCTTCGGCCTTGGCCGGATCCGCGGCAAGGGCCCGCGAGTCGTGGATCTGTGCCGCGGCAGGTAAGGCAATGACACCCAGGATCATCAAAACAATCGAGGTGGCAGTGGCTCGCATTTTCTTCTCCTTTTTTGTGTTTAAGAAGTTCAACAGGCTCTTAGGGAGCCGCGAATATCCCAAGGACAGATTCGCTCTTCGAAGCTAACAGAGCCCTCGTTGCGGTGTTAAGGCTCGTTTAACGGCAAAACCGCCAAAGACAACCTTGCGCTCATCCCAAAGTCTCTGCGGTTTTGTCAGACTTGAAACGAATGTCAAACATTTGTTTGCGCTGGGTTGCTGACTTACCTACTTTGACTTACGATATATCATGTCTTCCCCATCTTGAAGCTATCTTCTTTACAAATAAAGTGGCAAGGCCGACCGCAACCATTGCCACTGTCCCGCGATGGAAAGCCATTTGACTGATGTCATCAAACTGGTTACTCGCCCACAGCAAACAGCTGCACAGGGTAGATAGTCAGCATTATCGCAACCCCGATGTTCTCGAAATAATCGGCAACCGGAGGTACAATTAGAAAAATCAGTGGATTGTTCACAACGATCATTGTCAACAAATGCACGACTAGAAATATAAGTAAGCAAACTGAACAAGAGTGCCGTAGAGAGAGGATAAATCAGGTCTGCACTGAAATCTACAATCGTATAAAAGTGTCGTCCTTCCTCCCCGTACGCCTCAATCATCTCGTAAGCCTCTTCCAATGTATAGAAGAACTTCATATCTACACATTTGAAAGCGGACGAGACACGATTTGCGGACGGCAACCGGCCTTTGGCTTCGAAACCGACTCCGTTTCCTGAATGGATACGAGAATTTATGTAACAGGTTTGTTAAAAGCAACAAAAAAATGGGAGGTGTGCATGCCGGGCAGGTGGCGGGAAGATCCGACAAAACACGCGGCAATCTTGACCAAGCCAACTTGGATAGATATTATTTTCATTTTTTGGGTACCCAGAAGTCGTTTAGACCCGGAAACTCCCAGCGTTTCCATCATGGAAGAATGGTCGGAGGTGGTCCAGATTTTTAACATAGAGAAGGGAGTGAGAGAATTTTCTCTCTTTTTGTTATCTTATGCACAATTTGTCAATATATATGACTAATCACTGAGTAAACTGCAACAAAAGCGGAATAAATTCGATAAAACTGCGTAATTAGAAAAAGCGATTTGTGAACGATTGTCAAAACTAAATAAAGGCGATGATGGATAAGGTTGACTACAAAATACTTTCTCTGCTGCAGGAAAACGCTCGAATCTCCAATACTGAGATTGCAAGACAGGTTGGGATGGTTCCCTCGGGGGTGCTGGAACGCATCAAAAAGCTAGAACAAAGCAAACACATACAAGAATACACGGCACGACTTAAATCAGAGTCCTTGAACCTGAGTCTTCTCGCCTTTGTGTTTGTCCGCGCCGACGAACCAGCGCATAGAATCGACACGGCTGAAAAGCTGGCCGAATTTCCTGAAGTCATGGAAGTACACCATGTGGCGGGTGAAGACTGTTATTTGCTGAAGATCCGCCTGAAGGATAACAAATCGTTGGCGGTTTTCTTGCGCGAGAAGGTTGGTAACGTCTCAACCATCGCGTCGACGCGAACGGTCATTGTCCTCGAAACCATTAAGGAAACATCCAGGGTGTGTCTTCCAGAGACATGGAACAAACATTAAGCCACTCTGGCTCCGTATTGAAAAACTTCAGCAAATCAAAAAGGAAAAGAAAGTGGAGGCAAACCATGATCGCAAGAATGTGGCATGGGGTCGTCCCGCAGTCAAAGTCGGATGACTATCTTGATTATCTCAAGAAGTCAGGTATTTCTGGCTGTCAATCTACCATGGGCAATCGAGGTGTATTTGTTTTTCGCCGAAATGAGGGAGACAAGACCCACTATCTTATGATGACGCTGTGGGATTCTTTCGATTCAATACGTAAATTTGCGGGCGCAGACGTGGACAAAGCCCGCTACTATCCTGAAGACGAAGACTACCTGCTTGAACTCGAGCCGCATGTTACTCACTATGACGTCTCGGTAGAATCGAGAATGAACTCATGAAGCGTTCGATTCATGCTCAAATCTAAATGTCATTTTGACTTGAAATTTATGGGGATACCACTGGGCGTGAGGCCAAACCCATTTCATCAAACGGGGGCACGACCGCAAAATATTTTGCCTAAGGGCGTGTCCTTTGGTCCAGGGATGCTGGGTGAAAAGTATATGGGACATACCGCAAATGAATATAAGAAATCAGCAACTTACTTGTAGATACTCAGATGATCACTGAGATGATATTGCGTATTGGGAATCTAGATGAAATGAATCAATAGCGTATAGGGTGCCGAACATGATTGTCTGCGTGACTCTGGCCTCTCAAGAGCCAGCCACTTGTTATACGCGGCCAGGTCTGATTCTATGGTAGATAATACTTTTTAGAGACTCTGCTCATATGCTAGAAATTTCCGAAATTCTCTAGCCATCGCAGCAATCGTCGATATGATTGCCAGAATCAATCCGCAGGCGATAAAGATGAGAGGGACATTCTGTCCGGTTAAATCAGCAACGATACCTGAAAGACCCA
>JABAHS010027304.1_pt1 | contig 17764 bp, 15 predicted proteins | sample 7062111 | NCBI WGS metagenome assembly JABAHS01 (sample SAMN14534600, study PRJNA622989) | marine sediment metagenome | biome: marine biome [ENVO:00000428]; feature: marine pelagic biome [ENVO:01000023]; material: deep marine sediment [ENVO:00002113]; isolation source: pool of 4 deep marine... | reverse complement strand
GCAGGTTGTCGGCGCGGGCATAGAACTGCGCCTCCGGGTTGGTCGGGTCCGATAACCGGGCCAGGTATCGCTCGGTCGCCTCGATCGCCTTGCGGTAGCGTCCCTCGGTGTTGGGCGGAATCCAGCGCTCGCTGTCGTAATGGAACAGGGGGTCCGCTTCCATCAGGTCCGGATCCTCGGTGGACTGCGTTTGCGAGCGGCTGAAGTCGTTGCGCATGGCGCGGCTCAGGTCGCGCACCTGGGTCAGCACGCCGAACTCCCAGTTGGGCACGTTATCGAGCAGCACCCAGGGCGGCATGATGTCGTTGGAGAGATAGCCGCCGCGCTTGTCCAGCAACACCTCCACCGTGGCGATGAGGGTGGCCGTGGTCGCGTAACCCGTCACCGGGCGGTGACCGTGCTGCTCGGCGTGCGCCCGGTTGCGCTCCACCGGGTCGAACAGCGCGGGCTCATGGTTGAGCCAGAACATCATGCCCAGGCACAGCACCACCAGCACCGCCGGTATTGCGAGGTAAAGCCTGGTTTTCATCCGTCCACGGTAGCGCAGGAGGGAATTCGGGAGCATGTGCCGGAAGTTTTGGTGGCGGAGCCCGCCGCGCTCAGGCGCGGCGATAGATCTTGCCTCCCCGGTCCCGGAACTCGCGCGCCTTCTCCTTCAGCCCCTGTTGCAGCGCGTCGGCCTCGCTCACACCCTTGTCGCGCGCGAACGCGCGCACGTCCTGGGTGATCTTCATGGAGCAGAAATGGGGGCCGCACATGGAGCAGAAATGGGCCAGCTTGTGCGCCTCCCGGGGCATGGTCTGGTCGTGGTACTCACGCGCGCGTTCCGGGTCCAGGCTGAGGTTGAACTGGTCCTCCCAGCGAAATTCGAAGCGGGCCTTGGACAGCGCGTTGTCGCGCACCTGCGCGCCCGGATGCCCCTTGGCGAGGTCGGCGGCGTGCGCGGCGATCTTGTAGGTGATGATGCCTTCGCGGACGTCGTCCTTGTCCGGCAGGCCGAGGTGTTCCTTGGGCGTGACGTAGCAGAGCATCGCCGTGCCGTACCAGCCGATCTGGGCGGCGCCGATGGCCGAGGTGATGTGGTCGTAAGCGGGCGCGATGTCGGTGGTCAGGGGCCCCAGGGTGTAGAAGGGCGCTTCCATGCAGTCGGCGAGTTCGCGGTCCATATTCTCCCTGATCAACTGCATGGGCACGTGGCCCGGCCCTTCGATCATGGTCTGCACGTCGTGCTCCCAGGCCACCCGGGTCAGCTCGCCGAGGGTTTCCAGCTCGGCGAACTGGGCGCGGTCGTTGGCATCCGCCAGGCAACCCGGGCGCAGCCCGTCCCCGAGGGAGAAAGCCACGTCGTAGGCCTTCATGATTTCGCAGATTTCGGCGAAACGGGTGTAGAGGAAGCTCTCCTGGTGGTGCGCCAGGCACCACTTCGCCATGATCGAGCCGCCGCGCGAGACGATGCCGGTCACGCGATCGGCGGTGAGCGGAATGTAGGGCAGCCGGACGCCGGCGTGGATGGTGAAATAGTCGACGCCCTGTTCCGCCTGCTCGATGAGCGTGTCGCGAAAGATGTCCCAGCTCAATTCCTCGGCCCGGCCATCCACTTTCTCGAGGGCCTGGTAAATCGGCACGGTGCCGATGGGTACCGGCGAATTGCGCAGTATCCATTCGCGGGTCTCGTGGATGTGGCGGCCGGTGGAAAGGTCCATCACGGTGTCCGCGCCCCAGCGCACCGCCCACACCATCTTCTCGACCTCCTCGGCGATGCCGGAGGTCACCGCCGAATTGCCGATGTTGGCGTTGATCTTCACCAGGAAATTCCGCCCGATGATCATCGGCTCCAGTTCGGGGTGATTGATGTTGCATGGAATGATGGCCCGCCCGGCGGCGACTTCCTCCCGCACGAATTCCGGCGTAATCCGGCGGGGCAAGCGGGCCCCAAAGTCCTGCCCGGGATGCTGGCGCAGCAGGCGCTCGTCGCGAACGGTCTCCAGCCGCTGGTTCTCGCGCAGGGCGATGAATTCCATCTCGGGCGTGATGATTCCGCGCCGCGCGTAATGCATCTGGGTGACGTTGCGGCCCGCGCTGGCCCGTCGCGGTGGGCGCGTGGTCCGGAATCGCAACTGCTCGGTATTCGGGTCGGTGGCCCGGGCGACCCCATATTCGGAACTGGGGCATTGCAGTTCCGCGGTATCTCCGCGCTCCGCGATCCAGGCGCTGCGCAGGGGGGGCAGGCCGGTCAGCAGGTCGACCTCGTGCTGCGGGTCGGTGTAGGGTCCGGACGTGTCGTAAACCGTGATGCCGGGATTGGGCTCGGCGCCGAACACGGCCGGCGTCGACTGCTGGGAGATTTCCCGCATCGGGACCTGCAAATCCTCGCGGGAGCCCTGCACATGGATCTTCCGAGAACCCGGAAACGGGCGCGTGAGTTCCTCGCTCAGTTTGGAGTGTCTCGACAGTACGTCTTGGGGTGCGGCGTTCATTTGGTGTTCCTCGCATCGGCGCGTCGCCGACAGGCCTGTGACCCCCGGCGGGTGACCTGCTCCGGGCGCCGACGGGTGCGGGCAGTTCCCGCTCCGACATGATAGCCGCGTGCCGGGGTGATGACCAATGCGTCGTGACTCATGGCACTTCTGGAAGCAAGGCAGATGGTCGAGGCTGAACCTTGCCAGCCATGGTTGGAGCGCTTAACCTTGACTGCCTGCAACGGGGACCCCCCTGTCCGCCAACGGAGAGCCTGGCGATGAGCATGAATTTCGAGCGTGCCCGCTACAACATGGTGGAGCAGCAGATCCGGCCCTGGGAGGTGCTCGATAACCGGGTGCTGAATCTGCTGGAATCCATTCACCGGGAGGATTTCGTGCCGGTGCGCTACCGCAAGCTGGCGTTTGCGGACCTCAACATCCCGCTGGCCCATGACCAGGTCATGATGAAGCCGGTGGTCGAGGGCCGCATGCTGCAGGCGCTCGATCTGCGGACGGACGAAACCGTGCTCGAGATCGGCACCGGCAGCGGATTCATCACCGCATGCCTGGCGCACCTGGCGAAATGGGTGGTCAGCGTGGAACTGTACGAGGACCTCTCGGAGGCGGCAGCCCGCATTCTGGCCGACAAAGAGGTCCACAATGCCGAATTGTTCACCGGTGATGTCATGTCCGGCTGGCAGCCGGAGCTCGCCCACGACGTGGTGGTCGTGACCGGTTCGGTGCAGGCGGTGCCGGAGCACTTCCGCGGGTGGGTCAACCCGGGCGGGCGCATGTTCGTGATAACGGGGGACGCTCCCGCCATGGAGGCGCAGCTGCTGACCCGCCTCAATGCCACCGAGTGGCGGGTGGAAAGCCTGTTCGAGACCAACCTGCCACGACTCGTGCATGCCGAGCAGGCACCCGAGTTCGAATTCTAGGAATGACGAGGACACAGGCCATGAAACACAGATTGATCGCGCTGGCAGCATGCTCGGGGTGGCTGGTCGCGTCGGGCGCGGGTGCAGTCGACCTGGTGGGCGTGTACGAGCTGGCTGAAAAATTCGATCCGGCCCTGCAGGCGGCCGCATTCCGGCGCGATGCGACGGGCGAGAATGAGCGTCAGGCCTGGAGCAACCTGCTGCCGTCGCTGACCGCTTCCGGCGCCATGACCCGGGGCGACACCGAGGTGTCGCTCCAGGGCAACCGGCTGTCCAAAACGGACACCGACAACGAGAACTACCGTCTCGACCTGCGGCAGTCCCTCTACGACCAGGCCAACTACGAGCAGCTCGACGTGGCCCGCGCGCAGGTCGGCCAGGGGGAGGCCCTGTACCTGGCCGCGTACCAGGATTTCCTGGTCCGCGTCGCGGGCAGCTACTTCGAAGTGCTGACCGCCGGGGACGGGGTGACTTTCGCCGAGGCCGAGGAATTGGCGCTGCAACGGCAGTTCGAACAGGCCCAGCAGCGTTTCGAGGTGGGCCTGACCGCGGTCACCGACGTGCACGAGGCGCGCGCCAGCTACGACAACGCGCGTGCTCGCGCGATCGTGGCGCGCAACCTCCTGGAAGACACCCGCGAGGCCCTGCGGGAACTAACGGGTCAGTATTTCTCCGAGCTGGACGTGCTGCAGGAGGAGTTGCCACTGGTCACCCCGGACCCCCAGAGCGCCGAGGAGTGGGTGCAGATCGGCCTGGCCAACAACCCGCTGGTGCTGTCCAACCTGCAGGCCGTCGAGATCGCGGACGCGAATGCGCGCCTGCAACGCAGCGGACATTTCCCCACCCTGGACCTGACCGCGCGCGTCAACCGCTTCACCAACAACGAGTTCATCATTCGTGATGACTTCCAGAATCCGATCGGCACCGCGGAGCTCGAGGTCGACGATACGCAATACGGGCTGGAGCTCGTCGTGCCCCTGTACCAGGGCGGGGTGGTCAGTTCCCGCACCCGGCAGGCGCGATTCGAGTTGAGCGCGGCCCAGCAGGATCTCGAGGCCCAGCAGCGCGCGACCGTGCGGCAAACGCAGAATGCGTACCGGGCGGTGATCGCGGGCATCCAGCAAGTGGAGGCCTTCGGTCAGGCCCTGATCTCGGCCGAGAGCGCCCTCGAAGCCACCCAGGCGGGCTTCGAGGTCGGCACCCGGACCATCGTTGACGTGTTGATTGCCGAGCAGCGGTATTACCAGGCGCAGCGTGACAATTCCAATGCGCGCCACACTTACATCGTCGATCACCTGCGGCTCAAGGCGGCGGCGGGCGTGTTGTCTGCCGACGACCTCTCAGCGGTCAATCAGATTCTGAATTGAGCGCCGCTGGTCCGGCGGCGTCGCCGGCGCGGGCCAGCAGGCGGGAGGCGATGTCCACCGTCCGCCGCACGGTGCCCCGCCCCGTTTCGACCAGGGCGCGGGCCGCGCCGCCCATGTCAAGCCGCGCCTGTTGGTCCCCGAACAACTCCACGAGCCGGCGCGCCAGGTCTTCGGCGTCGCGCACCCGGGCGGCCCCGCCAGCATCCAGCATCGGCCGCAGCAACTCATCCACCGCATCGGTGTGCGGGCCGACCAGCACGGGCTTGCCCAGGGCGGCCGGTTCGATCACGTTGTGCCCGCCGATCGGTGCGAGGGTGCCCCCAACGAAGGCGACATCCGCGCAGGCGTAGTACCGCAGCAATTCACCCACCGAGTCGATGAGGAAGCACTGGGCCTCCGGGGGACAGGCCGCGCCCTGGCTGCGTTGCCACAGGCGCAGGCCGGCGGCTTCCACGGACCGCGCCGTGCGGGCAAAGCGTTCCGGATGGCGCGGCGCCAGGATCAACAACGCATCGGGAAAGAGTGGCAATAGCTTGTGAAAGGCTTCCAGCAGGACGGCCTCGTCCGCTTCGTGGGTGCTGCCGGCGACCAGCACCGGACGCTGCGACCCCCATTGAGTGCGTAACTGCGCGGCCTGCCCGGCGATGTCGCCCGGCACGGCCATGTCCAGCTTCAGGTTGCCCACCACGGCGACGCGCTCGGGGTCCGCACCGCATGCGACGATGCGCTCGGCGTCCCGGGCAGTTTGCGCGGCAGCGAAGGCCAAGCTCCCGAAAGCGGGGCCGGACAGGCGGCGCCAGCGGTGGTAGGCGCGCTCCGATGCGTCCGACAGGCACGCATTGGCCAGCAGTAGCGGTATCCGGCGCCGGGCCGCTGCCGCATACAGGTTGGGCCAGACCTCGGTTTCCATCACGATCACCAGCCGCGGTGCGGTGCGTTCCAGAAAGCGCCGCACCGCTCCAGGGAGATCGAGCGGCGCGTAACTGTGTTCGACGCTCTCGCCAAACAGCGCGCGCACCCGCTCCGAGCCGGTGGGCGTCACCGTCGTCACGACCAGGGGCAGGCTCGGGTAATGTTCGCGCAGGGCCTTGATGAGCGGCGCCGCGGCGTTGACCTCGCCCATGGATGCCGCGTGGACCACGATGCTTTCCGTCCATCTCGGCGTGCGCTGCCGGGCGAACCGCTCCGCCCAGCGCCGGCGGTAGGCCGGCTCGCGCAGGCTGCGCGCGAAGAAATAGGCCAGCACCAGCGGTGTGCCCAGGTACATGGCAAGGGAGTAAAGGGCGCGCATGGCTCGCTGTGCGGCTACACCTGAGGGGTTCGCGCGGATTATATCACCGGGGTCAGCGCTTCCCGCTTGGATATCGGGCCCGAAGGCCGGACAATGGTGTGATGCGCGACACCGCCTTGTGCTTGCCCTCGATGCTGCCCCGCAACTGGCCCGGATGGCTCGCGGTGGGCGCGCTGTCGGTTCTTGGCCGTCTGCCCCAACGGCTTGGGCTCTGGCTGGTTGCGCCGCTCGGACCCCTGTTCTACCGGCTCTCGAAGCGACGCCGGGCGGTCGCCCAGCGCAATATCGAACGCTGTTTTCCGGGCCTCGATCAAGGCGCCCGAGACCGCCTGGTCCGCGCCAGTTTCGCCGCGCTGGCGCGGATGATCGCCGAGCTCGCCTGGTGCTGGGCGGGTCCGTTGCGCCGCATCGACCGCATCAGCTCGGTCGAGGGCCTCGAGCACCTGCTCGACGCCGAGGAGCAGGGCCGGGGCGTGTTGTTGTTGACCTGCCACACGACCTGCATGGAGATTGGCGCGTGTATCTTGGCTCGGCGAGCGGTGGGCAGTGGCGTGTACCGACCGTTGCGCAGCGCGGTCGTCGAGTGGTTCCAGAACCGCGGGCGGCTGCGGTATGCGGAGCACATGATCAGCAAGCGCGACGCGCGCACCGCGGTCCGCTTGTTACGGCGCGGTGGCGTCCTCTGGTACGCCCCCGATCAGGATTTTGGCCCGGAGCAGAGCCTGTTCGCACCGTTCTTCGGCATCCAGACGGCGACCCTGCTGGCCACCCACCGCCTGGCAAGGCTGACCGGATGCGCGGTGGTGCCGATGTTTCCGCTCTACGACCCGCAGCAGCGGCGCTACCGGGTCACGTTGCTGCCGGCGCTCGAGCATTTTCCCTCCGATGATCCGGCCGCCGACCTGGCCCGGGTCAATGCGATCATGGAGCAACAGGTGAGGCGGGCCCCGGAGCAATACTGGTGGGTGCACCGCCGATTCAAGACCCGACCGCCGGGAGACGCGCCGTTCTACGAATGACGTGACGTCAACTCCGATCCTGGAAGGTCGAGGCCCACAGGCCGGCCAACACCCAGATGAGCGAGGAGAGATAGGTTCCATAGACCGCGAAATGGGAATTCACCGGGAACAGGATCAGCACCAGAGCCAGCGCGAACGGAAAGGCTTCCTGGCGTTGGGCGGGCAGCATGCCGCGCCATTGCCGCCAAGCCAGCAGGATGCCCAGCGCCAATCCGGCCAGGCCGATGGAGCCGGTATCGGCCATCACCTCCAACACCACGTTGTGCGCGTGGTAGGCGCCCCGGGCGCCGCCCGTTTTGCGCACGTGGACATCGTCCGCCTCGGCATATTCGAGGTAAGCCACCGAGAATGACCGCACCCCCACCCCGTTCAGCGGATGGGCGCGGTACATGCGCAGGGCGGTGCGAAAGATCGGCAGCCGCTCGGAGGAGGCGAAATCGATCGCGGTCTCGGTGCCCTCCAGGGCCGTCATCGACTGCTCGATGCGTTCCTGCAGCAGCGGCGAGGCGAGGTAGCCAGCCAGGATCACCACCATGGCCACCACCGGGATGGACAGGGTGGCGAGGCGCAACTCGCGGTTCTCGCGGTTCAGGAGCAGCAGCAGGTAGGTGGCCACCACGACGGCCATGAGCAGCCAGCCCGAGCGCATTCCCGCGATGGTCACCGCACCCAGCACCAGCGCGAACGAGATCACCCAGGCCCACGCGGGCCAGCGGCGCCGGGCGTATTCGAGCAACAACGGGGAGAGCATGGCCATTGTGGGGCCGTAGAATTGGTACTGCTTGATGAACAGGGCATTCAACCGGTCCGGGTGCATGGCGATGCCGAACAGGTCGCTGCCGAGATACAGCTGCACGAAACCGTCCACGGCCCAGAACAGGAGCAGGTAGGCGCCCCAGCGCAGCACCCGCCAACGCTGGGAATCGGGTTGCAGCAGCAGCGCGATGCTGAAGGCGGCAGCGAGGTACCTCAGCGCCGCCAGGCTTCTCAGGCTGCTCTTCTCCGGCGTGAAGGAGTCGAAGCTCGACAGCACCATGGGCAGCCAGAAGCACAGGAACAGCGGGATGAGCACCGGCGCCAGGAAGCGGAAGCGGCGACGGTGGGCCGAGCTGCGCAGCAGGAACGGCAACGCCAGGGCCAGGGCGGCCAGCGGCAGCTCCTGCCAGCGCCCGAATGGCAGCAGGGCGATGAACAGAACCACCGTCCAGCTCGGCCATTCAGTGCGGAGGCGTCGGAACAGGATCGGCATCGGCTCGCCTCAGATCAACTCCTGGTAGAGGTGCATGGTTCTGGCCATCGATTCGTGCAGCGAGAAGGCATCACTGTCGGGCACTTCCGGCCGTCGGTCAAGGAACGCCCGCGTCTTGCGCAGCAGGCCCTCGAAACTGCCAGGCGGCACGGCCCCGGCCGCGAACATCCCGGCCAGCACCTCGCGAACCCCGCCGTGGTCCCAGGCGATCACCGGGATGCCGAGGTACAGGGCCTCCGGCACGGTGCGCCCGAACGCCTCCGGCGGGTCGCTGCACAGGTTGAAAACGATGGCGGAGGCGGCCATCCAATCGCGGATGTCGGCGCGCTGCCCCGTGAAGGTGACGCGCTCCAGGATGCCGCTGCGTTCGGCCAGGCCCTCGAGCTCCGCCCGGTAACGCGAGCCGGGCCGGCCGGGGCCGAGGATCACGCCGTGGGTATCCGGGTAATCCTCTGCCACCGCGGCCAGCAGTTCGAGGAAGGTCGCGTGGCCCTTGTAACGCGACAAGCGGCCAGGCAGCAGCAGCAGGCGCTTGCCCCTGAGCAGTGGAAATTCCCGTTCGGTCGCCGCATGCCACTCCGGGGCCGGCCTGTGGCCGCGCGGAAACCCGTCGCGGCTGATGCCGCCATGGATCGTGACCACGCGATCAGGGTCGACGCGCGGATAGTTTTCCAGCGTGTAGCGCCGGATGTGCTCGCTCACGGCGATGACCCGGTCGCCGCGCGTCATGATGGCGCTGTAGGGGCTGACCGTGTACTGGCCGTGCACGCTGGTGATCAATGCGGGACGCCGCCCGGGCGACATGGAGCGCAAGGCGCGCCAGCAGACCCAGGCGGGCAGGCGCGAATGCGCGTGCACGATGTCGGGTCGCTGGGCCTCGAGCCAGGCGCGGAGACGGCGTATGTATTTCAGGGTGGCGGGCCGTTTCCGCCCGACCGGCCAGTCGAGGGGCTCGCCGCCGCACGCGGCCACCCGCTCGCTGAGGGGGCCGGCGGCCCCGAGCACGGTTACCCGGTGGCCGTGCTGGCGCAGGTGCTCGCACAATTCCACGGCCACCAGTTCCGAGCCGCCGACGCTGAGGGCGGCCAGGGACTGGACGACGTGCATGGTTGCGGAGGCGGCCGGGGCCCGTTCAGGGCGCCGCGTCAATCGTCCAACTGGTAATGGGCGCCGCAATACGGACAGCTGGCCTCACCAGTGGCCTCGATGGGCAGGTAAACCCGCGGGTGTGAATTCCAGAGCTTCTGCCGGTGCGTGGGGCAGGACAACGGCAGGTCCTTGCGACTGACCCGGTAGGATTTCTCGGTGCTGGCACTTGCCAGGTCCGGATTGCTGGCGTCGGTTCGGTGGGTCACGGGGCCCGCTCCAGGGTCATTCGAAATCACGGTTTCGCACGGCGCTATTGTAACCACTGCCGCCATGCAGGTCATGGCCTGCAGGGTTACCGCCGCCCAGGTTATCGTGGGGCCATGAATCCGGGCTGAATGGCCCGGACGTCAGCTGCTCGCCTCGGCGGGGAGCTGTCGGGCGCAGATCGCGCGGACTTCCGCGCCCGGGTCCGGTGCGGGTTGCGAAGCCCGTGTCAGGCGCGCCCGATGCCGGGTGCGCGTGAGGGTTTCATGGGCGGCGATCAGGCTGCTGACCGCGCCGGCTTCCAGCCAGGCCGCCTGCCCCAGCGCTTCCAGTTGCGCTACCGTGCCGACCGCCTCCAGCAACTCCGGGTGCTCGTGGGCGCCCTCCAGTATCCCCAACTGTGCGACGAATCCGATGTCGACCAAGCCCCCCGCGCCATGTTTGAGGGGCTCTTCGTCGCCGAGTTCACGGCGCATACGCTGGCGCATCTCGACCACATCCGCGCGCACCCGCGCCGCATCGCGGGGCAGGCGCAGGACGTCCGCACGAATACGCCGGAACGCGCCGCCAATCGCCTTCTCGCCGGCCAGTGCGCGTCCGCGGGTCAGGGCCTGCAGTTCCCAGGTCCACGCGTCCTGGTGCTGGTAGCGCTCGAACGCCGTGACGGACGAAACCAGCGGCCCGGCCCGACCATTGGGGCGCAGACGCGTATCGACAGAATAGAGCCGCCCGGAGGCGGTGGTGGCCGTCAGATAGGAGAGCATGCGTCGCGCCACCCGGGTCTGGAAACGCTCGGCGCTGAGTGGCCGCTCACCATCGGAGGTGGCCTCACCGGCCTCGTAGAGAAAGATCAGGTCGAGATCCGAGGAGTAGCCGAGCTCGCGTGCGCCCAGCGACCCGTAACCGATCACCGCGAGACCCGGACCGGGCAGTTGCCCGTGGCGGGCGGCAACTTCGCGGGCCGCCAGCTGCCAGCAAGCGCCGATGATCGTCTCCGCCAGGTCGGTCAGGGTGTGCTGCGCCTGGCTGGCCGTCAGCGCGGCTTCGAGCTCCGCCACGGCGGTGCGCAGGCCGAAGGCCAGCTTCATGTGGTTCAGCGCCTGCAGGCTGGCCTCGGTATCGTCATCGGACTCCAGAATGCGCTGGGCGGTGGCCTCCATTTCCTCGCGGGACGGCAGCGCCTTGCCGAGCGCAGGGTCGATCAACTCATCCAGCAGGGCGGGATAGCGGATCACCGTCTCGGCCAGCCAATCGCTGGCCGCGAACAGGCCGATCATGCGCTCCAGGGCCCGGGGATTCTGCACCAGCAGCGACAGGTAGGCACTGCGCCGACACACGGCCGCCACCAGGCGGAACACATCGCTCAGCGCGGCGTCCGGGAGTTCCTGGCGGCTCAATTGTTCGAACAGGCGGGGCATGAAGCGGTCCAGTCGCTCCCATGCCCGGGCGCTGAGCGATAGCCGGTCGAGGCTGTGCAGAAACGTTGCCAGGGCCTGCCCACCCGGCGGCGCTTCGTCTACCGGGCGCTCGCCGCTCTTCAGCAGGCGCCACTCTGCGCGCCAGGGTTGCTCGTGCCCGGGCGCTTCCAGTCGCGGGAATTGCTGATTGAAATGCGCGTTGACGTGCCCCCGCACACGGGCCAGCTCCGATTCGAGCCCGATGGCGGGTTGGATGCCCATCGCCCGCGCCACGCGCTCGAGGTCTTCGCCCGCGGGCAGGGCATGGGTCTGCTGGTCGTGCAGGGCCTGGATGGCATTTTCCAGGCGCCGCAGGAAGTGATAGTCGCGCCGCAGCGCGTCCGTGCTGTCCGGCGGGAGCAAGGCCAGGGCCTGCAGCTGGTCCAGCGCCTCCAGCAGGGACGGCGTTTGCAGGCGGGGCTCGCGTCCACCTCGCAACAGCTGGAATCCCTGTACCAGGAATTCGATCTCCCGGATGCCGCCCGGGCCGCGCTTGATGTCGTTCTGCCGGCCGCGGCGGGCGGCATCGGCCCGCACCGATTCGTGCATTTCCTGCAGCGCCTCGATGGCCCCGAAATCGATGTATCGCCGGTATACGAACGGCGTGAGCTGCTCCAGCAGGCGCGCCCCCCCGGCCCGGTCGCCGGCCACCGGGCGCGCCTTGACCAGCGCGTAGCGTTCCCAGTCGCGCCCTTCACGCTGATAGTACTGCTCCATGGCGCCGAAACTGCACACCAGCGGTCCGGCGGCGCCGAACGGCCGCAGCCGCGTGTCCACCCGAAAGCAGAAGCCCTGCTCGGTGACTTCCGACAGGCTGGCGATGGTCGCGCGCGCCAGGCGGGTGAAGAACCGCTCGTTGGACAGGGCGCGCGGGCCGTCGCATGTTCCCGTCTCGGGAAAGCCGAAGACGATATCGATGTCCGAGGACAGGTTGAGCTCGCCTCCGCCGAGCTTGCCCAGCCCGATGACCGCCATGGCCTGCGGCTCCCCCGACTCGCCGCACGGCGTGCCGTGGAGGCCGGAGAGCCGCGCGGCGTGCGTTTGCAGGGCGGCGTCCAGGCAGATTTCCGCCAACCGGCTGAGGTCGTGCATGGTCTGCGCGAGGCTGGCAACGCCGTTGAGTTCGCGCCAGATGATCCGCATCATCTCGAAATTCCGGAACTGCCGCAGGGCAGGGTCCAGGCCTGCCGCCTCGATCAGGGGTTCGAGTTCGCTGCTCTGAGGTGCGCGGTCTGATTGCAGGCGTCCGCCGGCCTCGAGACGCTCCATCCAATCCGGGTGGCGGTCCATGAGCTGGCCCAGGTAGGGACTGCATTCTCGGGCGATGTCTCTGGGCCGGCTAGCCATCGGCCGAGTATAGCCAAAAGCCGGGCGACTCCGCCTTTCACCTCAATCGATAACGGCCGTGTGCGGGCGCCCTGCGGCGGTGAAGTGCCGCAGGCCGGACAGTTGGCCGGCGCATCCCGCCCCCCGAACCCATTGGGCAGGCGAAACGGGTCGCAGGCGCAGCACTCAGAAACCGAGGGTTCTGCTCACGGTCAGGACGACATGGGTCGCGGCGTTTCCGCCCAGCAGCGTTCCATCGCTGTGGACGATGGCCAGCGCATAGTCCAGCAGCGGGCGCTCGTCGATCGTCAGGGTGCCGCCATAGCCCGCTTCGAAGTAACTGCCGTCGAAATCATGTGCGAAGGTGCCGACCACACCGTAGAAGCCCCGGTGCGAGGCGGTCAGTGAATAGAACCCGTAATCCAGCGTTGGGCCGCCAAAGTTCCGGTACTCGCCGAACGCGGCATCGAAAGCCAGCCAACGCCAGCGGGCACCCAGGTTGAGCTCCAGGTAGTCGTCGTCGAAATCGTCCGTGTAGGTGTACCAGGTGGCGCCGAGGCTGAAGCCGAAATCACCCCGCTCGAGGCCGTAGCCGCCGTAGTAATCGACCTCCAGGCCATCGCCCACATCCGCCGCCCAGGTGCCGAGATAGAACCCCCCTGCACCGAGCTCGGCGCCCCCGAAGAAGGAAGAGGTGTGCTGGGGGATGCCCCGAAAAATATATTGACTGTTGTATCCGATGTGGGCGGAAAGATCCGCGGCCATGGACGGCGCTGCGATCATCGCCAGCGTCGCGGCGCAGAGCATTGCATGTGTGTTCATGGTCTTTTGCCTCCCGTTTGCGCAGTGTGCGTGCCATGCCGGCAACCCCGGCCTCGGGCACCTCCCGGGGAGGTTTCTGCAGGATTCGTGCCATGAAGATTAATCGTTGGGTTTCAGGGACCTGCAATGACCCGCCGGGCTGCCAGGCAGGCGGCCCTGCACCATGCCGGGCCGCCAGGGGCATGCGTTGCCACAAATCGGGGCACAGGGAGAGGCCGGCAGGCGAGCCCGCATCGCCTCATGCACTCCACCGAGCGCTTCCGGCATTGCAGGAAGCCGGGTAACCCTCAGCGTCGTCGTCGATTGAACGCGGCAAGGACCTGTGCCCGGTCCGGGCTGGGCACCACATTTTCATTGAACGGCAGATGCAAAAGCGTTCCTGGCCAGGCCTGCCAGAAGGGTTGTAGCAGACATTCGCTGATATCTGGAATCGGGAGATTCCCGGTCAAGTCGTGTATGGCGGAGGCAAAAAAGAAACCCCGCCGAAGCGGGGTTTCTGGTAGCAAGCCGGAGGCCTGCAATTGGGGTCGGGCAGATGCCTTACATCATGCCGCCCATGCCGCCCATGTCGCCACCGGGCATCGGCGTTTCCTCCTTCGGAAGCTCCGCCACCATGGCCTCGGTGGTGATCATCAGGCCGGCGATCGACGCGGCGTTCTGCAGCGCCGCGCGCACGACCTTGGTCGGGTCGAGGATGCCGGCTTCGATCATGTCGTCGAACTCGCCGGTGGCGGCGTTGAAGCCAAAGTTCGCCTTGCCTTCTGCCACCTTGTTCAGGACCACGGAGCTCTCCGCACCGGCGTTGGCCACGATGGTGCGCAGCGGCTCGGTCATGGCCCGGCGGGCGATGGAGATGCCGACGTTCTGGTCCTCGTTGTCGCCCTTGAGGTCGGCAAGGATGGCCAGCGCGCGCACCAGGGCGACACCGCCGCCCGGCACCACGCCTTCCTCGACGGCCGCGCGGGTCGCGTGCAGCGCATCCTCGACGCGAGCCTTCTTCTCCTTCATCTCGACTTCGGTCGCCGCGCCGACCTTGATCACGGCCACGCCGCCGGCGAGCTTGGCAACCCGCTCCTGCAGCTTCTCGCGGTCATAGTCTGAAGTGGCGTCTTCGATCTGGGCGCGAATCTGGTTGACGCGGCCCTCGATGTCGTCGTGCTTGCCGGCACCATCGATGATGGTGGTGTTCTCCTTGGTGATCTGGATCTTCTTGGCCGAGCCCAGCTCGTCCAGGGTGGCCTTCTCGAGCGACAGGCCGACTTCCTCGGAGATCACGGTACCGCCGGTGAGGATGGCGATATCTTCCAGCATCGCCTTGCGGCGGTCACCGAAGCCAGGGGCCTTCACCGCGGCGACCTTGACGATGCCGCGGATGGTGTTGACCACCAGGGTGGCCAGCGCCTCGCCTTCCACGTCCTCGGCGACGATCAGCAGGGACTTGCCCGACTTCGCGACGCTTTCCAGCACCGGCAGCATGTCACGGACATTGCTGATCTTCTTGTCGTGCAGCAGGATGAACGGGTCTTCCAGCTCGACGCTCATGCTCTGCTGGTCGTTGATGAAGTAGGGCGACAGGTAGCCGCGGTCGAACTGCATGCCTTCGACGACGTCCAGTTCGTTCTCCAGGCCGGAGCCGTCCTCGACGGTGATCACGCCTTCCTTGCCCACCTTTTCCATGGCCTCGGCGATGATCTTGCCGATGTTCTCGTCGGCGTTGGCCGAAATGGTGCCCACCTGGGCGATGGCATTGCTGTCGGTGCAAGGCGTGGACATCTTCTCCAGCTCCTTGACCGCCTCGGCCACCGCGCGGTCGATGCCGCGCTTGAGGTCCATCGGGTTCATGCCGGCGGCGACGGCCTTGATGCCCTCGCGCAGCATGGACTGGGCCAGCACGGTCGCGGTGGTGGTGCCGTCACCGGCCACGTCGGAGGTCTTGGAGGCCACCTCTTTCACCATCTGGGCGCCCATGTTCTCGAACTTGTTCTCGAGCTCGATTTCCTTGGCCACGGACACGCCGTCCTTGGTCACGGTGGGGGCGCCGAACGCCTTGTCCAGCACCACGTTGCGGCCCTTCGGGCCGAGGGTCACCTTGACCGCGTTGGCCAGGATGTCGACGCCCTTCATCATCTTCTTGCGGGCGTCTTCGGCAAAACGTACGTCTTTTGCACTCATTGTTTAAGTCCTCAAATCTCTTGTCAGCGGGAGCGTGATCAGTCTTCGATCACGGCCATGATGTCTTCTTCGCGCATGACGAGCAGTTCCTCGCCCTCCACCTTCACCTCGGTACCCGAGTACTTGCCGAACAGCACCTTGTCGCCCACCTTTACATCAAGGGCGCGCTGCTCCCCGGATTCGAGGATTTTGCCGTTGCCGACGGCCTGCACTTCACCGCGGATCGGCTTTTCGGTGGCCGAATCGGGTATCACGATACCCCCGGCAGACATACGCTCTTCCTCGACGCGCTTGACAATTACACGGTCGTGTAATGGACGTAATTTCATCGAAATGTCTCCCCAAAATTAATGGTTAAAAACCTGTTGTGTCCGAATGTTGACCCGCGCCATGTCGAGCGGCGCGCCCTCATTCTTTCCCTGCGGCGCTGACCGGGGCCATCACCACAGCCTGCCCGCAACATGGGGCTGTGCAAATTTCATTTCAAGGGCCCGTCGCGAAAAGTGTTTTCGCCCCAATCGCGCGCCATTGGCGGCCTCGAGGGCCGATGGCCCGCGCGGATGTAACCAAACGGCCCTGGCGGCGTATATGCTGACAGGATGAGCAGGGTGTACCGCCAGTGGGTGAGACAGTTCCAGGACCAGGCATGGACGCTGGCACGGTACCTCCTACAGGACCCGCAGGAAGCCGAGGATGCCACCCAGGAGGCCTTCACCAGGTTGTGGAAACACCGCGACGAAATCGACCCCGGGCGTGTCCGGGCCTGGCTGATGAAAGTGACCCGCAACCTGTGCCTGGACAGGCTGCGCCGCCGGCGGCCCGAGCAGTCGTTCGAGGGCTGGGAGGCGGTCGATGACTCCGGGCCGATGTGGGATGCGGAGCAGTCCGAACTCGGCCAGTGGCTCACTTCGGCCATCGCCGGGCTGCGGGAACCATACCGTTCGCTGGTGGTGCTGCGGGACGTGCAACAGCACAGCTACGAGGAGGTCGCAGGGGCCACCGAGCTCAGCCTGTCGCAGGTCAAAGTCTACCTGCACCGTGCGCGCAAGGAGCTGCGGGAGCAGCTTGCGGAGGTTCGACCATGACACATGACACAACCGGACCCAGTGACGACCGGGAGGCGCGAATCAACGCCCTGCTGGATGGCGAACTGGGGCTTTCCGAGACCGAGGCGCTGAAGACGGCCGCCGGTGACGACCGGGAGCTGGCGCGGGCGATCATCGACGCCTACCGACTGCAGCAGGCTCTCGAGGGGCTGCGGATCGAGCGCGCGCCGGCCCGGCTGCGACGCACGCTGCGGCGCATCCCGGCCCGGCACCGCCCGCCCCTGCTGCAACCGCGCCGGTTGGCTGCATTCGCGGCGGTGCCCCTGGTGGTGGCATTGGTGATCTCGCTTCAACCCACGCCGCCCTCGGCGGCCGAGCTGGAGCGGGCCCAGCGGGAACTGGCCATCGCGTTCCATTACCTGGGGCAGGTCAGCGACCGCGCCCGGAACAGAATTCAACACGAAGTAGGCAGCGAACTGTCCGACGCCGTCGCAGGCAGCGTTGTCAACAGCATTCCAAAACCCAAGTCAAAGGAGACACACGCATGAAACGCTTATTGATCGCGGCCCTGGCCGCTTGCCTGGCCCTGCCCGCAATCGCGCAGGAAGATGCGCTCAAAGATCTGCCGGGCTACATCGATTTCGGTGAACTCTCGAGCGCCTATGGTGAACCCAAGGTCAATATCACCATCGGTGGCACGGTCCTCAATTTCGTCGGCGCCATGGCGGCGCAGGACGACCCCGAAGCCGCAGCAGTGTTCAGCAAGCTCAAGGGCGTGCGGGTCAGCACCTACGACACGGCCGGAGATTCCGGCGCGGCGATGAGCCAGCTCAGGGCGGTCAAGGACACCCTCACCGCCGGCGAGTGGGCGCCCGTGGTGCAAGTCAACGAGGGCGACGAGCAGGTGCAGATCTTTCTCAAGCTCGCGGGCGAGAACATCGATGGCCTGGTATTGATGGCGGTCGATCCAGAGGAGGCCGTGTTCATCAACATCATCGGCAGCCTCGACCCCGCGCAGCTCAGCCAGGTGATGAAGAACTTCGACGTGGAGCTCGACAGTGCCCTCGACATCGGGCGCGACTGAGCAGGCGAGGCTATCCCGGTCGAGATCGGCGCGCGTGACGGGCGGAACAGCCGCGCTGGTGCCGGGTACGACCGAACTGCTGCCGTTAAACATCGCGACCGCGGCGCTGGATACCGAAGCAGCGACCATTCGGCGCACGGCACCGGGTTGAGTTGACTCCGGTGTCGGGCTGACTGCGCCG
>JABAHS010095060.1_pt1 | contig 17791 bp, 17 predicted proteins | sample 7062111 | NCBI WGS metagenome assembly JABAHS01 (sample SAMN14534600, study PRJNA622989) | marine sediment metagenome | biome: marine biome [ENVO:00000428]; feature: marine pelagic biome [ENVO:01000023]; material: deep marine sediment [ENVO:00002113]; isolation source: pool of 4 deep marine... | reverse complement strand
AGAGTACAGCCGGTGGTTGTTCCTATCTTTGTTTTTTTTAATCAAGGGAAATTATGTTAGATCGCTAAGGTTTTCCCCAGACGGGTCAATTGAAAATGTTTAGGATGAATAGGAGAAAGAAAAATGTCATATCAAAAAATTGTGATCGTTGGTAATCTCGGACGGGATCCGGAGTTCAGATATCTGGATGCCAGCAACAATACCCAGGCAGTGGCAAATTTAAATGTTGCCACCAACCGCCAATATACCACCAGCAGCGGTGAACGGGTAAAGGAAACCACCTGGTTCAGGGTCACGGTATGGGGCCGGCAGGCTGAAACTTGTCACCAATACCTGCGAACTGGCTCTCAGGTGCTGGTCGAAGGACGATTGAATATCGACCGCGAAACCGGTGGGCCGCGCGTTTATCAGAGAAATGATGGCACCTATGGCGCTGGATTTGAACTGACCGGGGAACGAGTAGTTTTCTTGTCCTCGCGCGGTGATTCCCAAGAATACAGCTCAGAAAATGCCCCCATGCTGGATGAGGATGACATTCCCTTTTAATGGTCTGTGATCTGAAAGGAGAACCGAATGGCTGAACCGAAAGGCAAACCAAATGCCCCCAAACGCCCGCGCATTATCTTGCCACCTGACCTGGAGGCCACCTATGCCAACCTTGTCCGGATTGCCCATACTCCATCGGAAGTGATGTTTGATTTTGCCCGCTACCTGCCCAGCGACCCGCATGCCAAGGTGGTGTCGAGAGTGCTGGTCTCCCCCTTGAGCGCGAAGCTGATGTTGAACGCGCTGTCGGAGAACCTGGCGAAATACGAAGCACAGTTTGGTGAGATTGTGGTTCCGCAAAAGCAGTCGCTGGCAGATTTTTTGTTCCGCCCGCCGGGCAAAGAAGATGAACCTGAAGAATAATTATGGATAAACTAGAACAAGTTGCAGAGCGAATTCGAGAAGAGTTTGACGCCCAAAATGATGCCAGGGACAAGGCTTTGGTGCAAACCCGCACCCTGACCAGGTATTGTGCCCATGCCATCCGTGCGGTTCACCGCATGGAGCGTGAGAATGCCAACCAGGAGCTGGAAAAAGCCGGCAAGATTGTGGATACCTTAACCAGCACCTTGAAAACAGAGCATCCCAACCTGTATTACGCCGGGTACACCCAGGACGCGCTGAAAGAATATGCGGAGGCCAGGATTGTGTACGCGCTGGTGGATGATGAATCATTGCCGTCTCCCGAAGACCTGGAGCTGGCACCAGCAACTTACCTGAAAGGTCTCGCCGAAGCTGTCGGGGAGCTGCGCCGGCGCATTTTAGATATTTTGCGCGGCGGCCACTCGCAGGAAGCAGAACGTTTGCTCAAGCACATGGACGATATTTATGCCGTCCTGGTGACCATGGATTACCCCGATGCCGTTACCTATGGCCTGCGCCGGCAAACGGATATTTGCCGCAGTATCATAGAGCGCACCCGGGGGGATATCACCCTCAGCTTCCGGCAGCAGCAGTTGGAGCACACCATTCGCAATGCGGAAGAAAATTTTTTGACCGCAGACGGAGAGGATTCCCCAGCGGGAGGATGATCGCCGGTGCGTACAATTAGAGCCTCCGAGATCGGCACATATTTGTTCTGCCAGCGGGCATGGTGGTATCAACGTAAAAAAGTGCCTTCTGAAAATATCCGCGAGATGGTCGCGGGGACGGAGATTCACCGCCAGCACGGCCGCACTGTGATGGTTGCAGGCTGTTTGCGCACTCTGGCAATCGGGATGCTGCTGGCGGCGATGGTCTTTTTAGTGATTCATTTCGTTGGGCAGGTGCTCTAATGCTGGCGCCGGCACTGATTTTAATTGTTCTGGCCCTGATCATGTTGATGTTCTCCAGGAGGACACAAAAATCTGCCGGGCTGCCGGGTGGAAAAGTGATCTACACGGATACCAGGAATTGGGAAGAGGTCGAAAAACCGCTCTATGACCCAGTCACCCAGATCACAGGCCGGCCTGATTATCTCGTCAAGCAGGGCCAGCAGGTGATCCCGGTGGAGGTCAAATCGGGCGGGGTTCCCGATAGCCCGTATGATTCCCATATCTTTCAATTGGCGGCTTATTGCCTGCTCGTAGAGCGGGAATTTGGTAAGCGTCCTGATTATGGGATCATCCATTATGGAAAGCGAACATTCTCGGTGCCTTATACCCTAGAGCTTGAAGCGGCGCTGATCGAATTGTTGACCGAAATACGCCAGAATGACAGGCGCAAAAATGTCGGCCGTTCGCATGACCAATCAGCCCGCTGCCGCGGCTGTGGTTATGCCTATACCTGCGACCAAGCGCTTTGATGATTGTCTTGGTTAATCTATAATGATACAGAAATGAACATAAAGCAACCCCATTCATTTAATCGTATTGCCATCTTAGCTCACCCACTGATTACGGAAGCGAGTGCGGAAGCCGCGCGGATGGCGGAATATCTGCATGAAAAAGATACTGAAGCCGTCCATGGTTTGCTCATTGATGATGACCTGCGTCAGGCGATCTTGGATAAAACTTTTGACCTGGTGATCACCCTGGGTGGTGATGGGACTGTCTTGCGGGCCGGGCATCTGTGTGCCCCGGTGAATGTCCCTATTCTCCCGGTCAATATGGGCAGTTTTGGTTTTCTGATTGAGGTGTCTCCGACTGAATGGAAAGAGGCTCTCGATCGTCTGTTTGCTGGTGATTTTTGGTATGAAGACCGCATGATGTTGAACGCCAGAACCTGGCGGGGAGAAGAATGCTTGCAGAGTATTGATGTGCTCAACGACGTTGTGATTGCCAGAACAGAGAGCCTGAGGCCGGTTCATCTCAGCGTCAGTCTGGATGGACAGGTAGTGACTACCTACGTTGCTGATGCATTGGTGGTATCCACACCAACCGGGTCAACCGCGTATGCCCTGGCGGCTGGTGGGCCGATCTTGCCGCCCGACCTGCGCAATATCTTGTTGGTCCCGGTTGCGCCTCATTTGTCGATTGACCGTGGCATTGTCCTTGCTGAGGGCTCCACCGTCAGCGTGAGCGTGCTTTCGGATCACGGGAGCGTGGTCAGCGGAGATGGACAGGAATCGCTGCCTTTGGAACAAGGAGACCGGGTAGATGTATGTGCCAGCAAAGATGTGACGCGCCTGATCAGGTTTCAGGAAGTCAATTATTTTTACCGTAACCTGGTATCGCTTATGGATCAGAATCCCTCCGCAGGAGAAGCATTATGACAGAACAGCCCACAGTATGCTACCGGCATCCCCAAACAGAAACTGCCCTCCGCTGCAACCGCTGCGAAAAGTATATCTGCGCCCAGTGCGCCCGTAGAACACCGACTGGTTACCGCTGCCCGGATTGCATCAAAGAGCAAAGCAGGGTATTTGTCACAGCAGAATGGTACGATTATTTCACCGGGTTTTTTACCGCCTTCGTCATGTCTTTAATCAGCACCTGGTTGATAAAATTGATCAGTGGGTTCGGTGGGTTCTTCATCATTTTCATCATATTTGCCCTTGCCACTGGTGCTGGGGCGTTGATTGCAGAGGCTGTGCGCAAGGTGATCGGCAAGCGGCGGGCGAAATCGCTCTTTATTACGGTTGCCGCTGCCGTGGCGCTGGGAGGCATCGCTGCCAATTCGGTCGAGCTGCTCACCTTCCTCTTCTTCTCTCGAGATCTCAGGCTGCTGCTCAGCCTGCTGTGGCCGGGAATTTTTGTCTTCCTGGTAACCACGACCACGTATATGCGTTTATCCGGGATTCAAATAGGTAGGTAATTGGCATGTTGATCGAGTTGCGGATTGAAAATTTTGCCATCATCGATAAGGTGGACCTGGAACTCGGTCCCGGCCTGACCGTCTTTACGGGGGAAACAGGCGCGGGCAAGTCGATCATCATTGATGCTGTGGAAACCCTGCTTGGCGTGCGCGCCGACATGACCAATATTCGCACGGGGGTTAAGCAGTCCAGTGTGGAAGCGACCTTCAAGATTATGTCCACGGTCCGGGAACAGGTGCACCAAATCCTGCGGGAAGAGGCGCTGCTCGATGATGAAGATTATGTCACCCTGCGCAGAGAATTCCGCCGTGAAGGGCGCAATATCGCCCGGGTCAATGGCCGGACCGTCAACCTGGCGATGCTGAAGGCATTGGGTGAACTGCTGATCGATCTGCACGGGCAATCGGAACATCTCTCCCTCCTGCGGGTGAAAAGCCACCTGAATCTCTTAGATCGATTTGCCGAAGCGGAAATTGAACTGGAAGTTTACCGTAAAAGTTACCGCCAGCTGCAGCAGGTACGGTCCGAACTCCGCCAGCTAAGGCAGGCGGAAAAAGAAGCTGCCCGAAAGATAGAAATGCTGGCCTTTCAGGTGAAGGAGATTGAACAGGCTGGCTTGGAGCATGACGAAGAAGATCGCCTTAAGGCTGAACGTGTCCGGCTGGCGAATGCGGAAAATCTCGCCAAGCAGGCCAACATCGCCCTGATCGCTTTAGATGAGGGGGAACTGGATTCCGCTTCCGCCTCTGATCGGCTGGGGATTGCCTTTCAGGCGCTTGAAGAACTGGTGAAAGTCGATCAGGAGAGCGAAGGCTATCTGTCGCGGGTGCAGGAACTGTTTGATGGTGCTGTTGACCTGGCGCGCGATTTGGTCAAGTACCTGCAGGATATCGAATTTGAGCCCGAAAGACTTGAAGAAGTGGAGGAGCGGCTCAACCTGATTTTTTCCCTCAAGCGCAAATATGGCGAAACGATTCCCGAAATCTTAGCTTTTGGCGAGCAGGCCCAAAAAGAACTTGATGAGATCACCTATGCAGAAGAACGCCTGAAAGAGTTGGCGGCAGAGGAACAAAAGTTGCTCAAGGTGCTGGCCGAAAAAGCAGCCATCCTCTCCGCGAAGCGCCATGAAGCTTCTGAAAAACTGGGCAAAGAAATTGAAGCTGAGTTGGCTCACTTACGTATGGATGAAGCCAAATTTGCTGTGGATTTTTCTACCACGCCAGACCCCAAAGGCCTGCCGATGCCCGACGGCACCCGGCTGGCCTTTGACCTGAATGGATCCGAACAGGTTGAATTTCTGGTGGCCCCCAACCTGGGAGAGGGCATGAAACCGTTGGTGAAAATTGCTTCTGGCGGTGAGACATCCCGGTTGATGCTGGCCATGAAGAATGTGCTCGCCCGTGCAGACCGCACCCCAACTTTGATATTTGATGAAATTGATCAGGGGATTGGCGGTCGGGTGGGGGCCGTGGTGGGAGAAAAGCTCTGGACATTGGGGAGGGAGCACCAGGTACTTTGCATCACGCACCTGGCTCAGCTTGCCGGATTTGGCGACCGCCATTTCAAAGTCCAGAAAGAAGTGGTGGGGGGCAGGACGATCACCGTGGTGAGCCGTGTTAATGAACAGGACCGGCTTGTGGAGCTTGCCCAAATGCTGGGTGATGTGAGCGAAGGGACTCTGCAGTCTGCCAATGAAATCTTGCAGGGAGTGCAGAAGACCGTTTCTTAATCTCGGAGGGCGGTATGCGAGCTGTTTTTTATTCCTATCATTTAGATGAAGCAGCGGTGCTTCAGGTGGTGCTGCAGCGAGCGGGTTTTTCCCCACAGCAAGTCCAAGAAATGCCTAAATTTATTGAAATCTGGGCAGAGCGCCCTTCCGATCTGGTGCTGGTGGCGTTTGGCGGGGCTCAGCCCCTGGATATCCAAGTTGTTGAGCGCCTGCGTTCCCAAACGATGGTGCCGATGATCGTCATCAGCGATGTGTTTTCAGAAGATCAGCAAGTGGACCTTTTGGAGGCTGGCGCCGATTTGCTGGTTGCCCGTCCCTACAGCCCCAGGGTGTTGATCTCTCAGATTCGCGCCCTGATGCGCCGCTCCGCCGGGATGCCTTTCTTTAGTTTGCCCATCTTGTCTCAATCGGGTGTGATGATTGACCCTTCTACTCGAACCATTCAAGTCGAAGATCGGGAACTGGAACGCCTGACCCAGCTTGAATTCCGCCTGCTGTTCACCCTCATGACGCATGCTGGGCGGGTGATCCCGACTGAGATGTTGGTGGAATATGTGTGGGGCTTCAGCGGTGAGGGGAATCGCGGCCTGGTGCGCGGATTGGTGCAGCGACTGCGCTCGAAGGTAGAGCCTGATCCATCTCGCCCCAAATACATTCTGACCGAGCCCGGCCTGGGATACCGCTTCAATCCATTTCAGGATGCAGAATAGCCTCTGAACTTCCGAAACACCTGTTGAAAATTTAATACCTTTTGCCTTTTTTCGGACAATTTTCAGACAAATTTGAGACAATTTTTACACAAGTAGCATGTATACTGCGCGGCATATTATGCTGGCATTGAATAAGGAGTTTGCCATGGCAAATACTAAGTGCCCGATGTGCGGCGCAAATGTTGGTGTATCGTCCAAAGCAAAAGAAGGCGACCTGGTTTTCTGTGATTCTTGTGACGTCGAATTGGAAGTGGTAAGCATTAAGCCCCTGGAATTGGACTGGCCGCTTGACGACTACGACGATGATTACGACGACGAAGACTACGACGATGACGACTATGATGATGACTATGATGATGACTATGACGAGGATTAGTCGATAGGGTTATTTTTTAAATCAACTCATTACAACTGAATATAAGCAGAAGAGCAGGAATTTCCTGCTCTTTTTGTGTTTTTCAGTATGAGAGCTAAATTTTTTTGAGATAAAAGTTTCTAAGAGAGATAGTCCCTCAGGTCTCTGCTGCGGGTGGGATGGCGCAGCTTGCGCAAAGCTTTGGCTTCGATCTGGCGAATGCGCTCTCGGGTCACTTTGAAGTATTGCCCGACTTCTTCCAGTGTGTGGTCTTTCCCATCCAGCAGCCCGTAGCGCAGTTCGAGCACTTCCCGTTCCCGGTCGGTGAGCGCCGCCAGGGCGTTCTGCACCTGATCGCGCAGCATTTCTCTGGCAGCGGCATCCATCGGTTCCAAGGCTTCATCATCTTCGATGAAATCGCCCAGCTGGCTGTTATCTCCAGTCCCCACAGGGCTTTCCAATGACATCGGTTCTTCAGCAGTGCGCAGGGTTTTCTCTACCTTCGACGTGGTTCGAGTCCAGCGGCGGCGCAAGGCAGGGGGCAATTCCTTATCCATCTCCAGCGCTTCTTTGATTGCCGCCACATGTTCTGGTTCCATGAAGCCTGATTCGAGCGCCAGTTCATCGCTGCGCGGGTCACGCCCTAATTTCTGGGTCATTTCTCGCTGGGTACGCATCAATCGCTGGATCGATTCCAGCAGATGGACTGGAATCCGGATCGTCCGGGCTTGATCGGCAATGGAACGGGTGATCGCCTGGCGAATCCACCAGGTGGCATAGGTGCTGAATTTGAATCCCCTGGTGACATCGAATTTGTGTACGGCTCGCAGTAAACCGATATTGCCTTCTTGGATGAGGTCTTCAAAAGAGCTTCCCCTTCCGACAAATCGTTTGGCGATGCTGACCACCAATCTCAGGTTGGCGCTGATAATCGCGTCTTGGGCGCCGCTTGCCCGCAGTTTGGTGGCTTTTACGTGCAGGGTGAGGGTATTACTGTCTGGCAGCTTGCGCGAAAATGTCCGGGTGTGCGGCAAATTGCCCTTCTTGATATATTCTTCCCTCAGCCATCTGGCAGATTCAGGAGGGAGCAAGTACAGGATCAGAAATACCTTAAAGGCGGTTCTGGCGATTTCATCCCAGTCTTCATCTTTGGACCACAGACCGTTATCCAGATAATTGCGCAAATAGGCAGTTCTCCTGTTTTGCCAGCCGCGCTGAAGCTGCTGGGCTTCATCTAATATTGCCAGGAACTCCGGTGGGTCTTGTTCCATATCATGGGTGTCTTCCAGGATATGCTTCCAATGTTTTTGTAAGTCGCTGTATAGGGCTTTAAATGTGGCTTCTTCGGAGCCTTTTCCACGCTTGGCGATGGGGTTTTGTTTACAGGTTTGGTCGAAGAATTTGGGCGCTTCGAGTAACGTTGCCAGCCAAAACTCATGGTCTGCAACCAGCAAATCCACCTGCCCAATCTCTTTCAGGTAAAGTCGAACGGGATCATCACTCGTTTCAGATGAGAGTTTAGGGATCGGCACCCGGGCTGAATTTTTTTGTTTCTGGGCGCGCTCCATCCTCTGGATTTCATCAGCAAGTGCAATTTCTTGAACGATATCCTCGCTCAACTGCTCGTCATCATCCAGGTCTAAATCCAAGTCACCACTTTGGTCTGCTTTCTTGTCTTTATCCTCGGAATCGGGTTCCTCATTTTCTTCGAAGGTTTCTTCCTTGGTGGATTTTGCCATACCTTTTACCTTTAATCTAATGTTGGTTTGTGTGGGTGGTCGGAGACGCAAGTGCTTTATGAATCTTCAAAAGCGTTTGGATATTTTGTTGAATAGTGTAATTATACTGGCTGATTTCATTTTTATTATTTTCATGGGCATCTTCAAGCAGAAAACGGATCTGATTATTGGAATCTCGCAGTTGTGCCTCCCGCATACGCAAGATGGTCCGCAAGACATCTTCCAGGATGTTTTCCTGCTTTGGATTGATCTTTTCAGATTTTTCCAGTATGGCTTCAGCTTTCTCAAGTAATTGGAAAGGGATATGGTCCAGTGCGAAGCTGACCGGGTTGAGTTGGTCCTGATCTATCGCTTGCATCGTGGCGTTGAGCAGTTCCTGGTGCACCGTGTTTTGGAAATCTTCGCCAGATAAGGGCGGCAGATTGGCTTGTTTTAGCGTCCGGTCAATTTTATAGATCATTTCTGGCTCGCGCATCAAAATCGAGAGGCAGTGCTCTTCCAGATTGAAGACCATTTGAGACTTTAAAGTCGTGGCGGCTGCGGCGCGTGAGGCTGTCTGGCTGATTTTGGCCGGGTCTGCTTCGAACTGTGGCTTGCGGCGGATCGGCGCTCTGCCTTTAGCCGGTTGCCGCTGTGCCAGCAGGCTGCGCTCGTCAATCTTAAGCAAGCGCGCCAGCTGTTGTGTATAGGTGTCCCGCTCGATGGCGTTGGGTAGGTCCTGGATCAGGGGGAGCACTTGCTGGGCAATATCGTTCTTCACTTTCGGATCATCCGTATCCTGCCCGGCTGCCAGGGTTCTCATCACATGCGCCACAATCGGCTGGGCGTCTTTCAAGATCTGTTCCCATAAAGCTGGGTCTTCGCGGACGACTTCATCAGGGTCTTTGCCTTCGGGCAGAGTGCTCACGCGGATATCTGCTTTGAGGCGCGCTTCAGAGTGCAGCAAGCCGCGGGCATCAAATACCAGCTCTGCTTCCCGATCCAGCGTTTGGCGGGCAACCTGCAGGCCGCGCATGGTCGCTTTTGCGCCAGCTGCGTCTGCATCCAGCGCCAGAATAAATTTGCGTGTCAAGCGTTTGAGCTGCCTGAGCTGTTCTTCTGTCAGCGCGGTCCCCATGGGGGAGACCAGGTTGGTATACCCCGCCTGGTAGGGGGCGATCACGTCCAGGTATCCTTCAACAATCACGACCTGGTCTTTGTCCCGGATATTCTTGCGCGCTTTATCCAGCCCGTAGAGCAGGCCGCTTTTGTCAAACAGTACGGTTTGAGGGGAGTTCAGGTACTTTGGGACATCATCCGGCTCTATCGCCCGGGCGCCGTAACCGGCCATTCTGCCCCGCCCGTCCCTGATGGGGAAGATCACCCGGTGGCGAAAGCGGTCGTAAAGGCTGCCGTCGTCCCTTTCGGATGCCAGCCCGGCATCCACCAAATCTTTCTGCGCGTATCCCTTCTTCATAAAGAAAGGGTAAGTGTTTTCCCAGCCCTGGGGGGCATAGCCGAGTTCAAACAGTTCGATGGTTTCATCGCTCAAACCGCGCTCGTGCAGATACTCGAGGGCCACTTTTCCCGCAGGGTTGTTGAACAGCTGGTGGCGGAAGTAAGTTGTCGCCTCTTCCAGCAGCTGGCGCAGGTGGTCGTTTTCTTCACGCTGAGCAGCTTCCTGTGGGGTTGGAGGGCGGAGTTCAACGCCGGCGCGCTGCGCTAGCTGCCGCAGCGCTTCGGGGAAATCCAGACCATCGCGCTTCATCACATATTTAAAGATATCCCCGCCCTCGCTGCATTCACCGAAACAGCGCCATGTTCCCGTATCTGGCCAGACCACGAAGGCCGGCGTACGGGTATTGGCATGGAACGGGCAAAATCCAGTATAATTCTTTCCGGAGCGTTTTAACTGCACATTTTCGGAAACAATATCTAGGATATCCAGACGAGCTTTGATTTCTTCGATTTCACTCATGAGTGATTAGAAAATAGAGATACCGGTTGAACTGTGGGTATTATATCATTGCTTGCGCGAATACCTTCCCTGGAAGAGAGACGAATGGTAAAATAACGCAACCGGTTGCATTACGGTATTGAGGTGATCGTGTATGAATCATTTTAGAGGACAGCCTGCCAACAACTTTGACCTTCCGGAGTACATCGGACGCTTAGGTAAGTTAGCCTATAACTTGTGGTGGACTTGGAGACCGGAGGCTCAGCGCCTTTATTCTTGGATTGACCCCTATTTATGGGAAGAAACTTATCACAACCCCGTGCTTTTTCTGCAAAAAGTGCGGCGCACTGATTTAAATGCTGTTGTGCACGACCGCAATTATATGCAGCATTACGACGAGGTGATGACAGCTTTTGATGAGTACATGGAGGCCAAAGACACCTGGTATCTCAATCATCACAAAGCGTTGAAAGATCGCCAGATTGCTTATTTTTCCACCGAGTTCGGCCTGCACGAAACGCTGCCGATTTATGCCGGGGGTCTGGGTGTGCTTTCAGGTGACCATGCCAAAGAAGCTTCAGACCTGGGGCTACCGTTTGTCGGGGTGGGCTTCTTTTACACACACGGCTACTTTACCCAGCGGATTAATGACGACGGCTGGCAAACCGCCGATGAAGTCCGCATGGAATTTGAGGACCTGCCCGTCTTGCCGGTTTTAGATGAAAACGATCAACCTTTAACCGTTTCTGTCGATCTGCCCGGCCGGGCAGTACTGGCGCGCTTTTGGGAGATCCAGGTTGGACGGGTCCCGCTTTATCTGCTGGATACCGATGTGGAAGGGAATTCTGAAAATGACCGCCGCCTGACCGCCCGTCTCTACAGCAGCGACCTCGACCTGCGGATTTCCCAGGAGATTATTTTGGGGATTGGTGGCGTACGCGCCCTGCGGGAATTAGGCTATCACCCGGATGTCTGGCACATGAACGAAGGCCATTCCGCCTTTTTGAGCCTCGAGCGCGCCCGTGAGTATGTCGAGCAGGGCTTCAGCTTTGCCGAAGCTGTGGGGCTGATCCGTTCCAGTACCCTTTTTACCACCCATACACCGGTGCCAGCTGGCAACGATGAATTTCCACTCTGGTTGATCGATAAGTATTTTGGTGAAATGTGGCCCAAGCTCACCCTTCAGCGAGATGAATTTATTGATCTTGCTCGCCATAAAGTCTCCTGGGGAGAGACTTTCAGCATGCCTATTCTAGCCATCCGGATGGCTGAAAAGGTCAACGGTGTCTCTGAACTGCACGGGCAGGTTGCCCGGCGCATGTGGCATTTCCTCTGGCCGGACCGAAAAGAATATCAAGTGCCAATTTCATATATTACCAACGGTGTCCACACTGGCACCTGGCTGGCCCGCCGGATGGGAGTGCTTTTCGATCAGTACCTGCCCGATGACTGGCAGAACCACCTGGACGACACCGATGTGTGGGAAGAAGTGGTCAATATTCCCGACGAGGAACTGTGGGAGGTCCGCCGCCACCTCAAGCGTAAGTTGGTTGCCTATATGCGCGAGCGCGCCCGCCAGCAGTGGTTGAACGATAACGTGCACCCGGTTCAGGTGGTGGCCGCCGGCGCGCTGATTGACCCTTATATGCTGACCATCGGGTTTGCCCGCCGCTTTGCCACCTATAAACGCGCCGCATTGATCCTGAAAGATTTTGACCGCTTGCTGTCGATGGTCAATGAACCCAATATGCCGGTGCAGATTATCTTTGCCGGGAAAGCTCATCCTTCGGACGAGCCGGGGAAGCTGTTGATCCAGGAAGTGTACCGCAAGGTCAAGAAAGCGGAAACTGGCGGAAGGCTGGTTTTCTTGGAAGATTATGACATGAACCTGGCCCGCTACCTGGTGCAGGGCGTCGATGTCTGGCTGAATACCCCCCGCCGTCCCAACGAAGCTTCCGGCACGTCAGGTCAAAAAGCCGCCTTGAATGGTGTGCTCAACTTCTCTATATTAGACGGCTGGTGGCGTGAAGGTTATAACGGTCGTAATGGCTGGGCGATTGGAGAAGATAAGCAGTACGATGATCCAAACCTGCAGGACGCAGAGGATCTTTCCAGCCTGTACGATATCTTAGAAAAAGAAATCATTCCTCTTTATTACGACCGCAGTTCTGGAATCAACATGTCGGTTGAATGGGTCAGGAAGATCAAAGAGTGTATCCGTACCCTGGCTCCCCGCTTCAGCATGAGCCGGATGGTGAAAGAATACACCGATGAGCTGTATCTGCCAGTGATGGAAATGGCCGCCAAGGCGAACGGTGAGGCCGCTAAAAAGACAAAAGTCTGATTTGATGTGAGAACATCCACCCAGGACCGAGTGGGATGTTGGGACGGCCAATGCGACAAAGTTGGCCGTCCCTTTGATTTTTAGAAAGGCGCAGTTTGGCATGGTTCAAATACTCAATTCTTAACATGAGAGGAAAACTTTCGGTACAATAACGCTATGGAAAATTTACTAGATGCTGAACTATGGTTGGGCGCTGGGCTTATCTTTGGTCTGCGCGTGATCAACATGACCCTGGATACCCTGCGTATCCGCATGATGGCCCGCGGGCAAAAACCACTGGCCTTTATCTTCGGAGTGGTCGAAACCCTGATCTATCTTTACACACTCTCCACGGTGATTCAAAACCTGGATAATTGGGTCAATATTGCGGCTTATTCGCTGGGGTTTGGTGTCGGGAGCATCGTCGGTTTGGCTTTGGATGAACGTATGGCTGTCGGGTATGTCCATCTGCGGGTGATCAGCCCGAACCGGGGCGCGCTGATTTCAGAAACCCTGCGCGATGAGGGGTTTGCCGTCACCGAGTTTTCCGGGCGCGGGCGCGACGGAACGGTTTCGATGCTCAGCGTGAGCGTCAAGCGCAAGCATGCCAGGAAGGCGCGGGCGTTGGTGGAACAGTTAGACGAGAAGGCATTCATCACATCCGAAGACCTTACCCCGCTGCGCCGCGGCTATTGGGGGATGTAATCTATCTCGATTGTTTTCTTATCGATCAAAAAGGCTCAGCATTTGCTGAGCCTTTTTTCTATAGAACGAATGAATGAGATTTCAGGGGAACTCCATCAGGCAATGAACTTGCCGTTCTTGTACACCACTTGCCCATCCACCAGGATTTCGGAATCTTTGCGCATATCACAGATCATATCCCAATGGATCTGGCTTTTGTTCTGGCTGCCGGTCTCTGGGTAGCCAGCGCCGAGCGCCATGTGGAACGAGCCCCCGATTTTCTCATCAAAGAGAATGTTGCCGGTGAACTTGTCGACCTCAAAGTTCAGGCCGATTGCAAATTCGCCCGCGTGGCGCGCACCAGGATCCGTATCCAGCATGCGCAGCAGGAAGTCCTGGTTTTGTTTGGCTTTGGCGGTCAGCACCCGGCCTTCGACGAATTCCAGTTCAATATCTTCCACCACCCGTCCCTCATACACCGAAGGGTAAGTATAGCGCACCCAACCGTTGACAGAGGTTTCTACCGGAGCGGAGAAAATTTCGCCGTCCGGCATATTGCTCAGGCCGCAGGCGTTGACAAACTTGCGCCCTTTCACGGATAATCGCAGGTCCACGTTTGGGCCGCGCAGTATCACCTTGTCCTTTCCTTCAAACAGCTTTACATATTGGGCTTGTTCTTCCCGCACTCTTTGCCAGTAGCTGACCGGGTCGTCGGTGTCAGCGTGCATGGTGCCGTACACAAAATTCTTATACTCCTCCAGGCTCATCCCGGCCTCATCAGCGTAGGCCTGGGTTGGGTAAAGGGTGGTGCACCATTTGAGTTCGCGGGTCAGGCCGCGCCTCATTTGGGTTGCCAGAATCGGAGATTTTGCCCTGGAATGCAACGCTTGCTTCTCAGGATCCACGTCGCTGAGATGCTTTGTGTCGCTCAGGGAGTGCAGGCGGATGCGGGCCTCAAATTGCTCGTATGCTATCTTCAGAAACTCGGGGGTCTGCATCAGTTGGGCTTCTTTGGCATACTTGAAAAAGATCGCCTCTTCCCGGGGTAGCTTGGTGAGCAGATATGGGGTACCGCCTCTCACTAAAATGCGCTCTATCAGGGCCTCCAGCATGGGTTCGGCGGCGGTGGTGGCTTCGATCACAACCCGGTCTCCCGGTTGGATGTCCGTCGAGTAATTGACCAGGATATCGGCGTGTTTCAGCATTCTTGGATCTGTCAATTGGGTCTCCTTGTGATGGGTATTCCAAGGCTTGGATTATATCAAAGAAAAAAAGACAGAGCTGGCATTTGCTTCTGATAGATGGGGTGGGGTTTGCTCAGCGAACTCCAGCAGCGTCCGGCACCTGATTTTGCTTTCCCTATCTGGTGTCAGCAGAATCAAGCGCTTTCGATGATTTTTTTCAGAGTTTCGCTGTCCTCTTTCATGCTCTTTTCAAGCTGTTTTGCCACCGCCCCTCCGGCCAACTTGAAAAATCCACCCGGTTCAGCTTCCACGGTGGTCGTCATCTTTGTGCCGCCCTCGACAGCTTCATAGGTGACCGTTACCTCGTAGGGTACCGGGCCTGTGAGCGTTTTGGCTGCCCATCGTTTATTTTCTTCCAGTTGGGTGACTTCCAGCTTGGTGCGCATCTCGCGCCCCATGAATTTGCGCACTTCGGTATATTGGCTTCCGACCCCTTGTGTGCCATCATGTTCGATCGATTCGACCCCGTTCTGCCATTTGGGCGAGTTATCGGGGTCGTTTGCATAAGCAAAAACAGTTTCTGGCGAGGCTTTGATCATCATTGAGGATTCAACTTTAATCATGGTTTTCTCCTTATTCAATACGCATAAATTTGAGTTGTCTGGTCGAATGCCTGCCAATCGTCAATCAGGATCATGAGAGATTAAAGGGTGGGGATGCTTTTGCCTGCGAGTATAGAGGGGACAGCAGTGGTCAATTCGGGCTGGGCAGCCCTGCTGGGTAATTGGGTGGACATTCTTTTTCTCAGTATAACACCGTGCTCTTTGATAAGTGACAAAACCTTAACCGCTCTAACAGAGCGACTTACCAGCGAACTTAACTGCTTCCCGTGGTAGAATTTTTGCACATTGGATGGTTGACGAGGAAACATGAAACAATTACTGCAAAGTATGCGAGATGGGGAATCAAAGGTGGTAGAGGTACCGGTGCCGGCAGTTCAGCCGGGGATGGTGCTGGTGAGGACCGGGGCATCGCTGGTCTCAGCGGGAACCGAACGCATGGTGGTCGAGTTTGCCGGGAAATCCCTGCTGGGCAAGGTGCAGTCCCGCCCCGATTTGGCGAAACAGGTGCTGGATAAAGCCCGCCGGGAGGGTCTGCTCTCTACTGTGGAAGCAGCTTTCAACCGTCTGGATCAACCCATGGCATTGGGATATTCCTCGGCCGGGACCGTGGTTGCCTTGGGGGAAGGTGTGGAAGGGGTTCAGGTAGGCCAGCGGGTGGCTTGTGCTGGGGGCGGCTATGCCGTGCATGCCGAATATGCGGTGGTGCCGGTCAATCTCGTGGCACCTCTACCGGATGGCGTCGATTTTGAATCTGGCGCGTTTGGCACCCTCGGGTCGATTGCCCTGCACGGCTTCCGGCTCGGGCAGCCGCAGGTCGGCGAAACGGTTGCCGTAATTGGATTGGGCCTGCTCGGTTTGATCTCGGTGGGGCTAGCGCAGGCCGCTGGCTGCCGTGTGTTTGGGGTCGATCTGGACGAGCGGCGGGTGGCGCTGGCGCGGGAAATGGGCGCCGAAGCTGTTGCCCGCGCCCAGGCGGAAGATGCAGCCCAGGCTTTCACACAAGGAAAAGGCGCCGATATTGTCCTGATCTGCGCCGATACCCCCTCCAACGACCCGGTGGAGCTGGCCGGAGAAATCTGCCGCGACCGCGGCCGGGTTGTGGCGGTGGGGGCGGTGGGGATGGAACTTCCCCGCAAGGTCTATTTTTATAAAGAGATTGAGTTCATTGTTTCCCGTTCATATGGTCCAGGTCGCTATGACCCAGATTACGAGGAGGGCGGCCATGATTATCCGCTGGGCTTTGTGCGCTGGACAGCCGGCCGCAACCTGAGCGCCTTTGTCAATTTAATTGGCGACGGCAAGCTGGATGTAACTCCACTGATCAGCCATCGCTTCCCCATTGAGCAGGGTGCTGAGGCGTATGAATTAATTACAGGTAAAGCGGGGGTGCCCTTCCTGGGTGTGTTGCTCACCTACCCGGATGCTGATGAAAAAGAGCTGGACAAAAAGCAGACCGTTCAAATCACGCCCAGCCCGGCTCCCAAAACGAATACTGTGCAGTTGGGTGCATTGGGCGCTGGTAATTTTGCCGGGGCGGTCATTTTCCCCGTCACGGCTAAACATCGAGACATCCAACTGGTGGGGGTTGCTTCGGGGTCTGGTCGCAGCGCCCAGCATGCTGCCAGCAAGCACAGCTTCAGCTATGCCACCAGCGACAGTGAAAAGATCATCAATGATCCAGCGGTGAATACCCTGGCGGTGCTCACCCGGCACCACCTGCACGCTGAACAGGCCCTGGCCGGGTTACGGGCGGGCAAACATATCTTCTGCGAAAAACCTCTGGCACTGAACCGCCAGGAACTGGCTGAGATCCAGACTGAGGTGCAAAAACCCAACGCACCTCTCCTGATGGTCGGCTTCAACCGGCGTTTTGCCCCCCTGGCACAGCAGATGAAAGCATTCTTGGACGGGAGCGCAGAACCATTGGCTGCCCATTACCGGGTCAATGCCGGCTTCATCCCACCCGGACACTGGGTGCACGACCCGGATCAAGGCGGCGGACGCATCCTGGGAGAAGGCTGCCATTTTATCGACTTCGTCACCTGGTTGGTGGGCGCCCCGCCTTCGTCTGTCTCAGCCCATTCGCTGCCTGACCTCGGGCGCTACCGGCAGGACAATGTCGTCATCCAGCTGGCTTTCCCGGGTGGTTCGTTGGGGACAGTGAGCTATTTAGCCAATGGGGATAAATCAGCTTCCAAAGAGCGGGTCGAGGTCTTCAGTGGGGGGCGGGTGGCTGTGCTGGACGATTTCCGCAGCTTGGAGACTTACCACCGCGGGTCCCGCAAGGTGGAAAAATCCCGCCTGCGCCAGGACAAAGGACATGCCGCCGAATGGGATGCGTTTGCCTCCGCTATCCTGGCAGGCGGGCCGCCGCCCATCCCGTACGAGCATCTTTTTGGGGTGATGGAAGCCACATTTGACGCCGCAGATGCCCTGCGAAGCTGAACGATGAGCCCCAAAACTGACCAGGTGCAGATGCTCTGGTCCATGGACCGCCAGATTTCGCCTTCCTGTGATCAGTCACCATCAGGATATACCCTCCGTACATACCAGCCGGGTGATGAGCCCGGTTTTTACATCCTGATGGATGCGGCTGGCTGGCCGGGCTGGGACGATGAGAAACTCCGTCCCTGGCTCTACCGCATCCTGCCGGGAGGTTGGTTTATGCTGGTGGAAGAGAAAAGCGGAGAGATTGTTGCTTCCTCAATGGCGACCCATGATCCGACC
>JABAHS010087966.1_pt1 | contig 17856 bp, 11 predicted proteins | sample 7062111 | NCBI WGS metagenome assembly JABAHS01 (sample SAMN14534600, study PRJNA622989) | marine sediment metagenome | biome: marine biome [ENVO:00000428]; feature: marine pelagic biome [ENVO:01000023]; material: deep marine sediment [ENVO:00002113]; isolation source: pool of 4 deep marine... | reverse complement strand
CTCTGACGCTGAAGCCATCCGAGATGTGCTGTTTAACTCGGAGCCAAGGCCAGACATCAACACTCGTACAGTCATTCAAATGAGCACCATCGCACCGGAGGAGAGTCAGCGACTCAAATCGGATATTGAAAAGGCCGCGGGTCGGTACCTGGAAGCGCCGGTGCTGGGAAGCACGCCGCAAGCTAAGGAGGGCAAGCTCATGGTCATGGTGGGTGCGGATGAGAAGACTCAATTCGAGCAGTGGTCGGAGGTGCTGAACTGTTTTTCTTCCGAGCCGTTGTTCATCGGTTCCGTTGGTCAAGCCGCAGCATTGAAACTGGCATTGAACCAACTCATCGCTTCGTTGAGTGCAGCCTTTTCCTACAGTTTAGGCATCATTCGGCGTCGAGATATTGATGTGGTTCTGTTTATGAAGATACTCAAGGACAGTCCGCTTTTCGCTCCTCAATTCGAGAAAAAGTTGCCGCGTCTGCTCAAACGCGAATTTTCCGATCCGAATTTCCCCACCAAACACCTTCGCAAAGATGTCGAGTTGGCTTTAAAGGAGGGCGAAACGCTCGGTTTGAACACTGCGTCGATTTCCGGAATATTGGAAATTTTGCAACAGGCATTGGAAGAAGGCTGGAGTGAGACCGACTATTCATCCATTTACAATGTTATCCAACCGGAACGGTGATTCCCTGTCAACTTCACGTTTTGATGACATTTCCCTGAATTGACTACACTATGGATGGGCACAGGGCGCGGCAAAGCTACAAATTTACAGCCACGGATGTATACAGCACGGCAGAGCCGCAAATGACAAATTCCAAAATGGCAAATAACAAATAAATTCCAAAACCCAAATAACCAAATTTCAAACCGCTTCGGGAGTTGCGTTAGCCATGGGTTCACACCGATTGACACCGATAGAATTGGAGAAAAACCGAAAAGGTGTTTCGGTTTAAAGTTCAAATTCAAAGGTAGAATGATTCTTTGGCAGAATAAAGGCAGAATAATAAACCAGGCCATTTTCAATGGGTAAGATGATTTATTTATGGTAAAACCACTAAAATCTTTACTTTAGGACAATTGTTTTGCCTTTAATCATTTTGCGGTATAATTTTATTCTGCCATAGTTCTGCCAACCAGGCTTTGCCAAAAAAACAAATGTTGCAGATTTGTAGTACGGATTGAAACACCGATTAAGTTAAGTCAGTCTGAAATTGTTTCCTTTTTAAGTGTACCATATATTCTCACCTCAACAAATATAGCAATAACGGCATGTTTGAAATCGTGTCGAATCATTTTGTTTAATCTATGAAAAACAAAAACTTATGTTAAATATGTCCTTTGCTGGCATGTGTGTTGCATATTAAAAACGTGAAATTTCTTGAAAATGAGCAAACAAAAAGATACCTTTAGAGGTTTACATGAAACTGATAAGTTCGATTTTGATAATTGCTGGGCTTTTTCTATTCGGATTTCTGACGATAGATACAGCATTGCAAACAGAGAACAATGAAATTAACGCTGATAGAACTTTGTTGTTACAGAAGGCGCAAAGGTTAATTCATCGCGCAAAATCGATAATGAGAATTGACAGCGTGCGCGCACACAGTCGACAAAAGGTTTTGCGCATTGTGAATCGCTTCAATTCGCACATGCCATTTCAGCAAAAACAGGAGATCGCAGATAAAATTTATGAAATGACCGTTAGGTATCAAAATCTTGGGGTGGATCTAATCTGTGCGACGATTACTCACGAGACGGCGCAAACATGGGACCCGCGCACGATCTCGAATGCCGGCGCGATGGGACTTATGCAAATTATGCCGAGCACCGGAAAATATCTTGCAAAACGAGAAGGCATTAAATGGACATCCGCCGAGGACATTCTGTTTGATCCGGTCTATAACATCAGATTGGGCTCGCGTTACATGTCTGGTTTAATCAAAGCTTATGAATTGGAGGGCGGATTGGCTGCATACAACGGCGGTTTGCAGCGTGCAGAAAAGTGGTTAGCGAGCAACAAATCAAAAGGTGTGCTGTTCGAAGAAACGAGAGATTACGTCCCGCTCGTTTTGAAATGGTACGATAGATTTAAGGACATCACAATGTAAGCGTCGCAGGTACATGTTTGGTACATCCTTTCGATCTTCTTTGCCAACAAACCATTCTTTTGGAATCAGTACGAAAACAGAACAAGCATGTCATTCTGGCAAGCTTTTGTGCCGGAAACTCAATGCCGGTTTTTAATGTGTTGCTTTTTCATAGCCATGGCTTGTGGACAACAAATGGGTGTACCGATTGTTTACATCCGTGTGCAAGACTCCTTAAACAAAGGGGGAGCATTAAAGGGAAATGTTCAAGAATGACCTCAGTTAAGTCTGTATTACATTGAATTTACACCAGAGTTTGTTATAAAAAGAGAAGCTTTTCTTAAACTGCAGTTGGCATGCCTATTGCAAAACGAATCATTGCAATCTTAAGATAAAAAACAAAAACTGTTGGTTACGAACCCTTTAAAAAGGAGGACGACAGGTGAGCAAATTGGAAAATATGTCAATTGATGACCTTTGCATCAATACCATTCGCACGCTCGCGATGGATGCTGTACAGAAGGCAAATTCCGGGCATCCTGGTACGCCTATGGCATTGGCGCCTTTGGCGTACGTGCTATGGACGAAATTTCTAAAATACAATCCTAAGAATCCCAACTGGTTCGATCGCGACCGCTTTGTGCTTTCGAATGGCCACGCATCCATGTTGCAATATGCCATGCTCTTTCTGACAGGCTACGAGGTGTCTTTGGACGACATCAAGAACTTTCGGCAGTGGGGAAGCATCACGCCGGGCCATCCGGAGGTGCATTTAACACCTGGAGTGGAAACGACGACCGGTCCCCTCGGACAGGGCGTGATGAATTCCGTGGGAATGGCCATTGCAGAAGCTCATTTAGCTGCGAAATTTAATCGCGATGGATACGATATTGTGAATCACTACACCTACGCCTTTTGCAGCGATGGCGATTTGATGGAAGGCGCCTCGCACGAGGCAGCGTCATTGGCCGGGCATTTCGGTCTTTCGAAGCTGATTTGGGTTTATGATGACAACCACATCAGCATTGAAGGCGCAACCGATATCACGTATTCGGACAACGTGGCTCGTCGCTTCGAAGGCTACAATTGGCATGTACAAGATTTGGGAGACAAAGGCAACGATCTCGACGCCATTACTAAGGGTTTTACAGAGGCACGGGAGGAAAAAGAAAAACCATCTTTGATAATTTTGCGAACGCATATCGCGTATGGGGCGCCTAATATGCAGGACACACCCGAAGCCCACGGTGCGCCCTTGGGAGAAGATGAAGTCAAAGAAACCAAGAAACGTTACGGTTGGCCCGAGGACGAAACATTCCTGGTGCCGCCGCGGGCCATGGAACACATGCGTAAAGCCATCGCCCACGGTCGGGCACTGGAAGATGAATGGCAGATGAAATACGACAACTACAAATCAACGTTTCCTGAATTGGCGGATCAGTTTGAGCGAGCTATGCGATTGGAGCCTCCGAAGGATTGGGATGCGAACATCCCCGAATTCGACCCTTCGGAAGGGTCCGTCGCTACACGCAAGGCGTCCTCAACTGTCATAAACAGCTTTTCTCAACAGTTGCCCTGGATTATTGGCGGCAGCGGTGATCTGGCTCCGTCAACAAAAACGCTCATGGAGGATTCAAAATACTTCTTGAAAGGACAACATGAGAATCGCAACATCGCCTGGGGCGTCCGAGAGCACGCGATGTGTGCTGCGAGTTCTGGCATGGCGCTACATGGCGGAGTCCGTCCCTATGCATCTACGTTTTTCATTTTCACCGACTATGCGCGGCCTGCTATTCGATTGGCAGCATTGATGGAGTTGCCGGTTATATATGTGATGACGCACGACTCCATCGGACTTGGTGAGGACGGCCCAACGCATCAGCCGGTGGAACATTTGGCGGCCATGCGGGCCATGCCGAACATGTGTGTGATCCGGCCTGCGGATGCAAACGAGGTGGGGTATGCCTGGCGCGCAGCCATGTTGCGCAAAGTCGGGCCGACCATGCTTGTACTGACTCGTCAGGGGGTGCCTATCTTTGACCGCAGTCAGGTTACCAGCGCCGCAGGTGTGATGAAAGGTGCCTATGTCCTGTCAAAAGAGGACGGCTACGTACCGGACGTTGTCTTGCTCGCTTCGGGATCAGAGGTACAACTGATTTTGGAAGCTCAAAAACAGCTCCGCGCAGAAGGCATTGACGCCAGGGTGGTGAGCATGCCGAGTTGGGAGCTGTTCCAGGAACAGCCGCAAGAGTATCGACAGGAGGTTCTGCCGCCTAAGGTAAAGGTTCGTCTTGCAGTGGAAGCAGGTGCACCCCAGGGTTGGCGACAATGGGTGGGCGATGCCGGCGACGTCATCGGTGTCACAAAATACGGCGCCAGTGCCCCATATAAGGAGAACTTTCTAAACTACGGGTTCACCACCGACAAGGTGGTCAACAAGGCAAAACATTTGATAGATAGATTTAAGAGCGCTAACTTATAATGCGCATCGTTTCTATCAAGACATTCCGGGTGCTTTTATTCGGGAGTCCATTACGGCAATTGAGAGACTTCGATTCAAGAGATTCTGGAATGATATGCTCGTTCTTTTATCATTTGGTCATCAATCAATTAGAACTGTGAATAATTCATAGAATTAATAACAAAAAATTGCTAAATAGGAGGACAGGTTCAAAATGAAGGCATTATTAGAACTCATAAAACACGGTCAAAGCTACTGGATGGACAATCTCACTCGAGGGATGATCACCGGTGGTGAACTCAAAAAGAGAGTTCAAGAACAAGGCCTGCGTGGAATTACCTCGAATCCCCAAATCTTTATGAAAGCGATTTCGAGTGGAAGTGACTATGATGATCAAATCAGAGAGTTGGTAGAGCAAAAGAAAGAAATCAATGAGATTTATGAGGCTTTGGTAGTGAAGGATGTTCAAGACGCCTGCGACATCATGCGTCCGGTTTTTGACGAGTCTGCTGGTGTGGACGGATTTGTAAGCCTGGAGGTCTCCCCTCATCTTGCACACGATACCGAAGGCACCATCGAAGAAGTACGAAGACTGAATCAGGCTGTCAACCGGCCAAATGTATTCATTAAAATTCCGGGCACACCTGCCGGGATACCAGCCATTGAGGAGATGCTTTACGAAGGAGTCAACATCAACATTACCTTGCTTTTCTCAATCAAACGCTATGAGGACGTAGCCAGGACTTACATTCGAGCATTGGAGCGACGACTTGAGGAAGATAAGGGTCTTCACAATATGGCCTCTGTCGCCAGTTTCTTCCTCAGCCGTATTGATGTGCTGACCGACAAACTTCTCGATGACATAATTGAGAAAGAAGCGTCTTCGGAAAAAGCTCGACGAGCACAGGGCTTGCTGGGAGAGACGGCCGTGGCTAGCGCCAAGCTGGCTTATCAGAGCTTCAAGCGCATATTCAGAGGCGACCGGTGGCAGAAATTGGTGGAAAACGGCGCACGCGTGCAACGACCTCTTTGGGCGAGTACGAGCACCAAGAATCCGGATTATTCCGATGTGAAATACATAGAGCCGCTCATCGGTCCGAACACCGTGAATACCATGCCGGAAGAGACCATTGCCGCTTTTGCCGATCACGGCGTGGTTGACGAAAATTCTGTTGAAAAGAATCTCGATGAAGCCAAGCAGGTGTTTGCAGACCTGGAAGCCGTGGGCATCGATATTGATGCTGTGACAGAGCAACTCGTAAAGGAAGGCGTACAAAAGTTCATCGATCCATTTGACGCTTTGATGAAAACGCTCAAGGATAAGCGAGAGGAGATTTTGGAAAAAGAAGCGGTTGCATGATGGAGGATCATTTGAATAAACAGTCTCTCGAGGTCGGCTGCCAAGGAGCGAGACCGGGGGAACCGCCTGACCCCTGTGTGGTCGTGATTTTCGGTGCTACCGGGGATCTGGCGCATACGGAGTTAATTCCTTCTCTATATGCGCTGGCCTGTCAGGGTCTGCTTCCTCGCTCATTTGCCATTGTGGGCTCTGCGCGGAGAGAGTGGGATGACGACACCTTCCGTGAGAAGATGAAACAGGCGGTTAAGCAAGAGCTTAACAGTTACACTGATGAAGCCTGGCAGACTTTTGCAAGCCGATTATTTTACGTTCAAGTGGATATTCAGGATGAACCATCCGGAGCTTACAGAACGTTGAAGGAAAAAATACGGGAAACGCGTGATCAGTTTGACATTCCCGATAACGTTCTGTTTCATTTTTCAACGGCTCCGAGTCTCTACGGCACCATCGTGGAAAAGCTGGACGCAGCGTCCTTGTTGAAGCAGGACGATGGCTGGCGCCGAGTTGTCATCGAAAAGCCGTTTGGCCAGGATGAAGAATCGGCTCGCCGGCTGGATCGTGAATTGCGGTGCGTCTTAGACGAAGAGCAAGTTTACCGGGTGGATCATTACCTCGGCAAGGAAACGGTTCAAAACATGCTGGTGTTCCGGTTTGCGAATCCGGGTTTCGAGCCGATCTGGAATCGCAATTACATCGATCACGTGCAAATCACGGCAGCGGAAAATGCCGGAATTGGCACGCGCGCCGGATTCTATGAGCAGACCGGCGTGGTGCGCGATATGGTTCAGAATCACCTGTTGCAACTGCTGTGCATGACGGCCATCGAGCCGCCGGTTTGTTATGACGCGGAGTCTTTGCGAACCGAAACAGCACAGGTGCTGCAAGCGATCCGGCCGGTTGATGTCAAGAACGATGCGATTTTAGGACAGTACGACAAAGGAGAAATCGAAGGCGAACCCGTCCGGGGCTATCGGGACGAAGACGGGGTGGAGGAGAATTCCGACACTCCGACATTTGTGGCGCTTAAACTCAATGTGGACAACTGGCGCTGGGCAGGCGTGCCGTTCTATCTTCGCACCGGGAAGCGCATGAATCGCAAAGTGAGCGAAGTGACCATTCAATTTAAACCCACCCCGCATCTCATGTTTCCGACCGAACAGGAGGGAGAGCGGATGAAGAATGTGCTGACTTTCCGGCTTCAGCCCAATGAGGGCATTATCTACACCTTTCTGGCCAAGCAGCCCGGCGCCGATATTCACCTCGAGCCGGTACGCATGAATTTCCAGTACGATCAGGCGTTCGAAATCGACGAGCCGCCCAGCGCTTACCAGTGGCTCTTACTCGATGCCATGCAGGGCGATCAAACCCTGTTTCCGCGCTCGGACTGGATACTCAAGGCCTGGTCCATCGTCGATCCCATTGTAAAAGAATGGGAATCCGAGCCCTGGCTGGATCTGCCAAACTATGCAGCCGGTTCGTGGGGACCCACGGAAGCGGACGAGTTGCTTCGACGTGACGGACGGGAATGGAAGATTCTGTAGGGGGAGCAGCGTTTGGCACAGATTGAGTTTTCGGCTCACTAGTTACTTTTGACACTGAGGTAGATGGCAATCGATCCATATCGAAGTCGATGTTCAATTGCCTGAATGTTTCGCCTATCTTATCTTCCAGGTCTTGTGTTGAAATCTCTCCCTCTTTAGCCGAAAGTTCAATTTCGAGAATGTTGAATTTGTTTTGCAAGAGATTCATTATTCCCATAACACTGGAAACTTTGCCCCGAGGGACCTGAAACTTCAAACGGAGTTGTTTCCTGCCTTCAACAGGCGCTTCCGTTTCCCTCACGTCTGGCTCGCGCACCTTCTCGGGCGTCTCGCCCTGTGAGGCATTCCTCATAAGTTTCTCTCCCCTCGAGAGATTCCTCCTTCTGTCGTTTCTGTTCGATGCAAATTGAATCCTTGATGAGAATCTCGTTTCCGGAAAGCGAAACCGTGGGATATTCTTTGAAATAAAAGCACTTCGGTTCTTCCTGTTCCAACTCGCCTAACCCAAACATGCCCATTTGGACGCCTTCGACGATGCTTTGCTCCACAACCCGTCTATTTAACGGTCTGGCTTCACCGGGGGTTTTGAGGGAGGATTGAAATATGAGCTCTGTCAAAACAGAATCCTTGTTGGTCAGATACTTCTCTCTTAACACGATCGGTGCGATCTTCTCGAGAATCTCGCCATCCATCCGTAGCTGCTCATACAGCTCTTCGTCCAGACTACGACTCACTCCATAAGTCGGAATGCCCAAATCTTTTTCTTTAAGTCCGCCCTTACCCGGAATGGCTACTGACCTATAGAGACGTCGAATCGCCTCTTTCAGGGGAGATTCGAGTTTCCTGATCTCGTCTTTTACTTCCTTTTTTTGCTCCTCAGCGAGTTTGAAGTTTTCATCAGTGGCAATGTTCTCATAAGCGATTTTTCGCTTAATCGTGTTCAGGAAATTCGTCCGTTCACTCTCTAGTGGTTGAGCTCTGAGTGGAGCCGACAATGTGAATGTGGTCCCCTGCTTCCTCAGACGGTGAGCAACCTACTGACAATTGTTGATGGAAGAAAAACTCAGTCGGCTTCAGCCGACTTCCACTATGAGCCTGAACATTTATTTTCAGGCGGGGCTTCAAAGGTTCAAAGGTCGCGGCATACTAAATGGAGCTACAATTTCTTTGGAATGCAGGAATTTGAAAGCAATAACCACAAAAAAAGGCCGCCCATCGTAAGACGGACGACCTTGATTATGAACGGTCGGAGTTTAATACATGCCGCCGCCCGGAGGCATCGGAGGAGCGGGTTTCTCCTTCTCCGGTTTCTCCACAACCGTGGTTTCGGTCATGAGCAAGAGACCGGCGACACTGGCTGCGTTTTCGAGCGCCACACGAGTCACTTTGGTCGGATCGATGACGCCTTCTTTGAACATGTCACCATATTTCTCGGTCTCGGCGTTAAAGCCAAAGTTGACGTCGCTGTTCTCTTTGACCTTCTGAACCACGATGGAGCCTTCGTGACCGGCGTTGTTGGCAATTTGCCGCAACGGCTCTTCCAGGGCACGACGGACGATGTTCGCACCGATTTGCTCATCGTGTTCAAGTTTCAAGGAATCGAGCGCCTTGATGCAGCGCACCAGAGCCACACCGCCTCCAGGAACGATGCCTTCTTCAACTGCAGCACGAGTGGCGTGCAGCGCGTCTTCGACTCTTGCCTTCTTCTCTTTCATTTCAACTTCGGTGGCTGCTCCGACTCTCAGCACAGCCACGCCACCGGCAAGCTTGGCCAGGCGTTCCTGCAATTTTTCTTTGTCGTAATCGGATGTGGTGGTCTCGATCTGTCGCTTGATTTGCTCGATTCGACCTTTGATATCTTCGGTCTTACCAGCGCCTTCGACAATGGTGGTATTGTCCTTGTCGATGGACACCTTCTTGGCTTGGCCTAAATCAGAGGTCGTGGCGTTCTCGAGCTTGAATCCGGCCTCCTCGGAAATCACGCGGCCGCCTGTTAAGACGGCGATGTCTTCCAACATGGCTTTACGACGATCGCCGAATCCGGGCGCCTTTACGGCCGCCACTTTAAGCGTGCCGCGCAGTTTGTTGACAACCAGGGTTGCCAGAGCTTCACCTTCAATGTCTTCGGCGATGATCAAGAAGGACTTGCCCATCTGTGCGACTTTTTCCAGAATCGGAAGCAGATCCTTCATGACACTGATTTTTTTGTCATGAATCAGAATCATGGGCTCATCCAGTTCCACTTCCATGGTCTCCGGGTTGGTGACGAAGTAAGGAGAGAGGTAACCGCGATCGAACTGCATCCCCTCTACGACCTCGAGAACGGACTCTGTACCTTTGGCCTCTTCCACAGTGATGACGCCGTCTTTGCCAACCTTCTCCATGGCATCGGAAATATCCTGTCCGATAGACATGTCGTTGTTGGCTGAAATTGCGCCCACCTGGGCGATTTCTTCTTTTCCGGGTATGGGTTTGCTCAGCTGCTTGAGCTCTTCCACCACCTTCGCGACGGCTTTGTCGATGCCGCGTTTCAGATGGGTGGGATTGCTCCCGGCGGTGACGTTGCGTAAACCTTCGTTGAAAATTGACTGCGCCAAAAGGGTTGCGGTTGTGGTGCCATCCCCAGCTACATCGCTGGTTTTAGAGGCCACTTCCTTAACCATTTGGGCGCCCATGTTCTCGATTGGGTCTTCCAATTCGATCTCTTTCGCAACGGTTACCCCGTCTTTGGTCACGGTAGGTGCCCCAAATTTCTTGTCAATCACCACGTTTCTTCCTTTTGGTCCCAGGGTTACTTTCACAGCTTCAGCAAGCTGGTCCAGCCCTTTTTTTAAGGAAGTCCGTGCCTCTGCACTGAAATCAATGAGTTTTGCTGCCATACTTACTTACCTCCATATTGGTTTGAATGTTTATTCAGGGTTTGCTAGACTTTAAATAACTGCGAGAATATCGCTTTCTCTCATGATTAAGTACTCGTCGCCGTCAATGGTGACCTCCGTTCCGGAGTATTTGCCATAGAGAACTCGGTCGCCTTTTTTTACTTCCATGGCAACTGTGTTTCCGGCATCGTTGATTTTGCCAGGCCCTACGGCAACAATTTCGCCTTCCTGAGGCTTCTCTTTCGCGGTATCGGGAATGATGATCCCACCCTGCTTTTTCTCCTCAGGATCGATGGGTTTAATGAGTACTCGATCAGCTAAGGGTTTTACCTTCATTTACGAACCTCCTTCTTTTTGATTAATGATTAAGTTAAATAACAGAATCGTAGGTTTTCAAATCCTAAGTCAATTTTAAAGAGAAATGCAATTTGTGAGTTAAGCTGGCCTCTAATTTTCAAACAAATTGAAATGAAAGACGAGGTGCAAAGACTTCGTCTCGGCAAACTACGTGACCTTGATTTCAATATCTTTCGCCTTAGCTTCCTCAGCCTTGGGTAAAGTGATGCTCAAGACACCATTTTCGAAGTGGGCATCGATTTGGTCCCTGATGATTTCATTAGTAAGCCGAAAACTTCTTTCAAATTTCCCGGAGGCTCTCTCGAGTCGGTGAAAATTCAAGCCATCATTTTCATTGAGATCTTTCTTTTCACCCGAGATGGACAATAGGCCATCCTCATACCTGATATGAACATCCTGCTTGCTCAGGCCGGGTAACTCAACATGAAGATAGAAATTGTCGTTATCTTCACTAATATCAACAGCGGGAGTCCAACTGCCCTGAAACAAAGAGGTTTCTTCCGTTCCATTGCGCAGAACATTGCGAACAATACGGTTCATCTCATCAATGATACCAAGAAGATCACGCGTTGGATTCCAAGAATTAAGCTGCGTCATAGCGATCACCTCCTGTTTATGATGTGATTTAAGAATTAGATTTGATTAAAAAGTTACAATTTTAAAAATCCGCATGAGCTGACAGCAAACCACATGCCAAATGAAATACCTCTTGTAATTTTATTAGTTTCATGGATTTATAATAGTCGGTTATTTTGTCTCTAAAGTGTTGTATTGATGAAACTATCTGCCATTATTGCAGAAAACTCTGTCATATTGCACTATTTGAAAGAATCCTGCACATAGAGTTGTGCCTTGACTTTTGTCCAAAAACATTCTTAAATTTTATTATACGGCTAAACAGTGAGCGTACATGAGCGAAGTATAACCACCTGAAATTTGTGGGTGACCCGAACTGTTGCGGATACAGAGCCAATCAGCTGGAACCCATCCACTGGCCAGACCTTGCTCGGTCTGGCCGAGTCTGCCACTGTGATTGCGCTTCGACTGGTCGAAGAGCGGCATCATGCTGTTTTCAAGAAAATAGTCTATTTGATAAACATGGCTAATGTGAATTATTTCAAAAAAGTGCCGCGGCGAGCGCTCATTTCCGCGAAGGCTAAGGCGGGAATCCATTGTAATCAGCGGATTATGGAATGTTTCTGGACGCCCGCATCCGTGGGTATGACAATTCAAAACTTTGAGCCTAAAAGAGCTATTGTGAATAATCCAAGCCTAACGAATACTACGCGAAAGTTTTGACGGGGAATTGTCGGCAAGAACATTATATGTCCAAATGATTCGATTGGATGGTCATACATTTTTACTTTGATGATCCTGACCGTCTTTCAACTAGACTCAAAAAAACAATTTTTCTACAAAATTAATTTGTATCTTGCTTTTTACATTGAACCAGTATTCTATTCCTTTTACTGGAATTGTGATTCCTTTTCAATTAAACCGAAACAGATTTTGAATGTTAACACAAGGTAGAAATCGGTCAATGAAATTACAGAACAAAATTTTCATCCTGTTTTTGATCAGTACCGGATTGCTGTTGTTCAGGTGTTCTGGTGAATCCGATGGTACCGACGAAAGCCGAACCAACCGGCTGATTCCGGCCGTGGAAGCCGTCCGGGCCCGACACGGAAGCCTGCCCTTGACCGAACGGCTGAGTGGCGTGGTCAAAGCCCGGAACCAAGTCGAGATTTATCCTGAAATCAGTGCAGCTATCGTGCAAGTGCATGTTGAAAACGGTGATACCGTTGAGGAAGGACAACCGCTGGTTCGACTTCGGGATAAAGAGCTCTGGGAGCGGTTGAAACAGGCCAGAGCCAGTTATCAAATAGCCGTGGCGCAGGCCAAGCAAGCAGAAGCTCGGTTGAAGGAAATGCAGGCCGAGCTTGAGCGAACCCAAATGCTGTCTGAAAAGCAATTGACCAGTGCGACAGAGCTGGAAACAATCCAGACGCAGGCCATCTCCGCAGAAGCGGATGTCGAGCTGGCGAACGCTCGGGTAGAACAGGCCCGGGCCATAGTGGATGAACGCGAAGAGGCGTTGTCTCAGACCGTCATACGGGCCCCGGTTACCGGCAGCGTCGGAAACCGCAATGCAGAAGTCGGGATGCTGGTGAACAGCAACACCCGGCTGTTTACACTCGGACAATTGGACAGCGTTCGGGTGGAAGTAGTGTTGACGGACCGAATGCTCAACTATGTTGAAACAGGCCAGAGGACTGAAATCTATGCAGAAAATACCCTCTCCGGTGTGATCACCTCGTCTTTATCGCGAATCTCCCCGTTCTTACATCCCGTGACTCACAGCACAGAGGGCGAAATTGACCTGGCCAACCCTGGCAGACGTCTGAAGTCTGGGATGTTCGTCACGGTGGATATCTACTATGGCGAAAGTGAACAGGCCACTCTGGTGCCCCTGAGTGCCTTATATGAGAATCCGGTAACCGGCGGAACGGGCGTGTATGTCAGCCAGGCCGGAAGCGAGATGGATCGGGAACCTGTAGGTGCGATGAATGACGGCCAGTCCCGAGGCGCTGGGATCACGGCTCCGGTTTCCTTTGAGTTTGTGCCGGTGGATGTGATAGCCAAAGGCCGGATGCATGCCGGGATTCGCGGGGTGGAAGCGGGGGACTGGGTCGTGACCATCGGACAGGATCTCATTGGCGGTGAGTCGGGAAAGGCCCGCGTTCGTCCGGTGAAATGGGAATGGGTGGAATATCTGCAGAACTTGCAACGCCAGGATCTCTTGCAGGAGGTCATGAAGCGGCAGCAGGCGACGGGGAAAGATACAACATCTAAAAACAAATTCCCAAATTAGGGTAGAAGAAAAATGAATATCACCAGATTAGCGGTTAAACGCCCCATTGCCACTACAATGGTGTTTCTGATCATCATCACTCTGGGCATTATGGGGTTCCGGTTTTTACCGGTGGACTTGCTTCCGCCCATTGAATATCCGATGTTGACGGTGAGGACCAATTATCCAAATGTTGGGCCGGAGGAAATTGAAACCATTATCACCGATCGCGTGGAGAATGCCATCGGGAGTGTACCGAACATCGAAAAAGTTCGGTCTCGGTCCAGGGAAGGGCAAAGCAGGGTCACGCTCGAATTCGCCCAGGGGACGAATATCGACGCTGCCGCCAACGATGTGAGAGCGGCGCTGGACCGCATTCGCGATGACTTTCCGCCGGAAGTGGAGCCACCCAGACTCTGGAAGTTCGATCCGGACAATTTTCCGGTGGTGATTTTAGGAGCTCGGTCGGAGCGGAATATGCAGGAATTAACTCGGATCCTGGAACGCGAGATTTCTCAGCGGTTCGAGCAGATTCCGGGAGTGGGGTCGGTCGATGTCTGGGGCGGCGTCTATCGGGAAATTCAGGTTCTCCTCAAACGGGATCGCCTGGCCTCAAGTCAGCTTTCTGCGACGGATGTCCAGCAGGCGTTGCTTCGTGAAAACATCACTCTTCCCGGCGGGAATATGCGGGAAGGCGTCAGCGACATGTACGTGCGGACACGCGGCGAGTACCAGTCTCTCAGGCAAATTGCCAATACAGTTATCACGGTTGTCGATGGCAAACCCATCCGGGTCGGGGATGTGGCTGAAGTGGTAGACGGGCATGAAGATGTCAATCGTCTTGTGCAGATCGATGGACAGCCGATGGTTCGGCTCGGTGTCCGCAAGCAATCCGGTGCCAATACGGTNNCTCATGGTGATCGATCAGAGCGAATTCATTCAAAACTCCATCGATAACGTGCAGCAAGCGGCGCTTTGGGGTGGGTTGCTGGCTGTGTTCATTTTGTATCTATTTTTGCGGAACGGCTCCACTACCTTTATCATCGCCTTATCGATTCCAATCTCGATTGTTGCCACATTCGGTCTGCTCTATTTCAACGGTCTCACCTTGAACCAGATGAGCTTCGGCGGGCTGGCTTTGGGAATCGGTCTCATCGTCGACAACGCGATCGTGGTTCTCGAGAACATGGTCCGGCTTCGGGAAAACCGGCACAGCTTGGAGGAGAGCGCCCTGACCGGCACGCGCCAGGTGGCCGGCGCCATTGTTGCCTCCACGCTGACCACGTGTGTGATCTTTCTACCCGTTGTATTCATGCAGACCATTGCCGGCATGCTGTTCAAAGAACTGGCGCTGGTGGTGGTATTTGCCCTGATATGTTCGCTGCTGGTGGCGCTCACGCTGGTGCCTATGTTGGGAAGCCGTTTTCTAACGGTGGGCGCGGATGAGGCAAACGCCGAGAATAGACGCTCCCGGATTGGCGGATGGTTTTTGCGCCTTGAATCCGTCTATTCGAGCTGGCTGGAAGGCGCCTTGCGGCATCGCAAAATCGTCTTTGCCGTGACTGGTGGACTCTTGCTGCTCACCATCCTGCTCTGGCCTCTGCTGCCGGTGGAACTCGCACCGCAGACCGACGCCGATGAGATCGATGTGGAAATTCAGATGGCTCAGGGAACGAATATCGCTGTCGTGAACGAATACTTGCGGGAGCTTGAGCAAATCGTTCGGGAGGTCACCCCCATGGATCAGGTCCGGCACATGACCCTCGAAATCCGCGGCGGGGACGCAGAAGTGGAGATCTCACTGAAAAGCGCGGACGAACGGAGCATGAGCAGTTTTGTACTGGCAGACCAGATTCGTCGTCACGTTTCTGGGCAGGTTCCTGGTGTGGATGTTCGAGTGAACGCCCAATCCGGTCTCTGGATGCTGCGCCGGTTATTTGGCTCCGGAGGCGGTGAAGCCGTTCAGGTGGAGTTGCGAGGTTACGATCTGGATCTGGCAGATCGCCTGGCGCACGATCTTAGGCAAGTCATGGAACGCGTGCCTGAAATTGCCGATGTGCGCGTCAGCCGGCGCCAAGGGCGTCCGGAACAAAATTTGATCGTTGACCGGGAGAAGATATCGGATATGGGATTGTCCGTCAGCCAGGTGGCTCAGGTGATTCAGACGAATGTGGGAGGAAGTCGCGCCGGGGTTTTCCGGGAAGGCGGCGAAGAATTTCCCATCGTAGTGCGATTGCAGCCCGAAGACAGGTTGAGCACCTTGGATTTGAACAACGTTGCGGTTCGGGCCGGCAACGGCCAGATTCTGCCCGTGTCCGCGGTGGTTCGCAGCGAGCGCCGTCGCAGCCCGATTGAGATCGAGCGCGTCGACGGCCAGCGCGTAACGTACATCACCGCCAACCTGGAGAGTGGCGTCGCTTTGGGCGATATCGTTCAGAAGCTCCAGGACGACCTGCGGGATTTTCCATTGCCGGAAGCGTTTTCTCTGGTGTTTGGTGGGGAATATGAAGAGCAGCAGAAAGCTCAGAGCGATTTCCTTCTGTCCATTATCATGGCAGTGATCCTGATATATATGGTCATGGCAGCCCAGTTCGAACGGTTCCTGGATCCCCTCATTGTGATGGTCTCCGTTCCGTTGGCCATCGTTGGGGTGGTGCCAACGCTGCTACTCACTGGCACGTCTCTGAATGTCCAGAGCCTGATGGGAATTGTCATGCTCATCGGTATCGTGGTGAACAACGCCATTGTACTGGTGGATTATATTAATCTGATGCGTCGGGAGCAGAATCTGGACGTCAACGCGGCGGTGGTTCAATCCGGTCGCCTGCGTCTGCGTCCCATCCTGATGACCACCTGTACCACCGTACTCGGCATGTTGCCGTTGGCCTTCGGTACCGGAGCAGGTGGGGAAATTCAGGCAGCCCTGGCCCGGGCGGTGATCGGCGGACTCACGGTCTCCACTTTGATTACGCTGGTGCTCATCCCGGTGGCCTACACCAGCGTTCACGACATGTTGAACCGCATTCGGGCGTAACTTTAATCGATGTTCGCAGTCTGCTTTTTTATTAGTTGGTCAAAAGAAATCCGCCAGGGTTGCTGCTGCGGATTTGAAATAGTCCCGCGTGTATCGATTGGAATCGTGTCATGTAGGTCTTCTACCCTGGTAACCATGACCAAATAGACGATGAAAACCAGGTATCGAGGCTATTGAGGTGTTTGAGGGTGGGCATGGGGAAAGTTTTGCTATTCTTGTCTGGGTGGTCGTGAAGGTGATAGAAATCTTTGGCGAGGATGTTTCTTTGAGGCACTCTTGAAAAGATGCTCCAAAGTCTCCAATTTAACTAAGGAAATCAAAACACGGAGTCGGACGGTTACCCACAAAGGGGGGGACTTGTTTGGCTAATTAAACCGTTCAACCCTCAGGGCCTCGAGGTCGATGGAGGGTTGCTCCTCGTTGACGAGCTCCGCAATTAGCTTGCCGGTAATGGGCGCCAGGGAGATGCCGATCATGGCGTGACCCGTTGCGACGATTAGATTATTGATAGAAGGACAGCGACCGATGATGGGCAGGCCGTCCGGCGTGCAAGGGCGAAGGCCGGCCCAGATTTCCGCCTGTTCGAGGTTGACCGGTTCGGTGTCGAGATACCGAGGAACCGCCTTTAAGACGGCGTGCACCCGACGCATGTTGAACGACAGATCCAGTCCGGCCAATTCCAGCGTACCCGCGAACCGCAGTCGGTCCCCAAGAGGCGTCACAGCGACTTTTGCCTCTTCAAGAATCAAAGGAATTTGGGGGATATCCTGTGTATGATTCAGAGTAATGCTGTACCCCTTTGCAGGCTGAATCGGCAGCTTCAGCTTTAAATTGCGTATCAAGGTAGGGGACCAGGCGCCAGCCGTCAGCACAATCTGGTCGGCGGAGAAGTCGCCTTTGGAAGTTCGTACCGTTTCGATTTTGCCATTGACTGCCTCAAAATCGAGCACATCCGTGGCGACCTGAATGGTGTCATCGTTGCCCTGCACATGTTTCGCCAAATTCACAACGAATCGGGCCGGATCGATGTGGCTGTCTTGTGGATAATACGCGCCCCCCGGTGCATGCGTGCGGATGTTGGCGTCAAGCTCGCGAATTTCGCCAGTGTTTAAGAGGCGTGCTCGCACTCCCATTTTTTCAGCTTGTTCAACCATCTCGCTGCATTCCAAACGTCCACCTTCGGTTGTGTACAGCATCAGCAGACCCTGCTGCCAGAAGTCGAAGCCGTCCTTCAATTCTTTGGACAATTCTTCGTACAGAGAAAGACTGGCCAGATGCAAATCCCGCAAGAG